>Ga0210062_1000084_pt1 | contig 26067 bp, 24 predicted proteins | sample Muzzi_CordA_D2_FD_185528 | JGI IMG/M metagenome (GOLD analysis project Ga0210062, IMG submission 185528) | Wetland microbial communities from San Francisco Bay, California, USA, that impact long-term carbon sequestration - Muzzi_CordA_D2 (SPAdes) | ecosystem: Environmental > Aquatic > Marine >...
ACAGACAAACCGGGCTGGTGGCGATCGGCGATGTGGTATCGACCGGCGACGAGGTAATTTTCTGCCGCCGCGATCAGGGCACCGCGACAGACGACCTCCGGCGCATGCTGGACCGGCTGAAACTGCGGGCCGGCGGGGGCGTAAAGGCGGGCCTCTATTACAGCTGCGTCGCCCGCGGCCCCAACCAGTTCGGTCCGGACAGCCGCGAGATGAAGATCATCGCCGACGAGTTGGGCGACTTCCCGATCGCCGGGCTATTCGCCAATGGCGAAATCAATCATAACCGTTTGTACGGCTATACCGGCGTGCTGACGCTGTTCCTCTGACCCGGGATTGCATCCATGATACGTCTGTTCGTCGCCATACCTCTGCCGGAACCCATCCGCACCCGACTGACCATGCTGCAGTCCGGCCTGCAAGGTGCGCGCTGGATCAAGCCGGATAATATTCACCTGACGCTGCGCTTCATCGGCGAAATTCGCAACGATCTGGCCAGCGATATCGACATGGCCCTGTCGGAAATTAACGCGCCGGCCTTCCAGCTTGAACTCGACGGTATTGGAAGTTTTGCCCGCGGCAAGCATCCCCATGCGCTGTGGGCCGGGGTGGCGAAATCGGAACCGCTGATGCATTTGCAGGCGAAAATAGAGTCCAGCCTGGTGCGCAGCGGCCTGAATCCCGAAGAGCGGAAATTCTCGGCCCACATCACAATTGCCCGCCTGAAGGAAATGCGGCCCAACAGGGTCGAAGCTTGGCTGGCCGACCATGGCGGCTTCCGCACCGAACCGTTCCAGGTGGACCGTTTCGCGCTGTTCTCCAGCTTCCTGAAGTCCGAAGGCGCGCTCTATATCGAAGAAGCGAGCTATCCGCTGGAGCCTTCCAGCTAAAGGAACCTCCGCAATACCGTATCCACCTGCGCCGGGTATTGCCCACCGAAATAGAAGCTGTGGGTCAGGAGCGGGTATAGATTGTAGATATCGCGGCGGACCTCGAAGAAACCGGGGCGGATCGGGCGGTGTTCGTTATAGCGGCGGAAGAACGTTTCGCCGCACGTGCCGAACAGGGTGGCGAAGGCGAGTTCGGCTTCCGCGTCGGCATGGTAGATCGCGGGATCGATGAACGCGGCGATGCGACCGTCGCGGACCAGCAGATTGCCACCCCACATATCGCCATGGATCAGCGAGGGCTGGCCGGGTTGATCGATGTACGCTTCCAGTTGCGCGCCGCAGAATTTCTCGAGCCGGCCGTACGTATCCCGTGGCAGCACACCTTTCTCCAGCGCCATGCGCCCCATATAGAGCAACCGCTCGTCGCGAAAGAAATTGACCCAGGATTCTGTCCACGGGTTTGGCTGGCACAGACCGCCGATCAAAGTGTCCCGTTCATGGCCGTATGCTTCTGCCGTTATTTCATGGAGCGCCGCCAACAATTCGGCCGCATGTTCCTGCGCCGCCGCATCCAGCCGCCCCGAGGTCTCGACATATTCCATAACCAGCAGGCCGGGTTCGGCATGGGAAACGGCGGGTACAGGTACGGCCTGCGTACGCGCCAGATAGTCGAGCATGTAGCCCTCGGTATCCAGCATGCCGTCGGCGCCAGCGGTCTTGGCCACTATCCGCCGCCCGTCGGCCAGATCGATACGCCAGACATCGCCGATGCAGCCACCAGTCAGCACCGCTGCATTAGTGACCGCAGCGCCCATCGCCTCGGCAATAGCGTGCCGCGCTGCGGGAGTCACCGTGCCTCCAATTCCCGCAGCCAGGCACGGGCGCCCTGCTCGATCATGTCTAGCACGGATTCGAAACCGTCCGGCCCACCGTAATAGGGATCGGGCACGGGCGGCGCGGGATGGCCGGCAGCGGCCTCCATGAACAGACGCACCTTGTCTCGTTGCTCGCGCGTCGCGCGCCGCTGCATGTCGCGCTGATGCCCATCGTCCATGGCCAGCAGCAGGTCGAACCGATCGAAATCCTCCAGCGTCAATTGACGCGCTCGTAGGTCCGATATGTCGACGCCGCGACGCGCCGCCGCCTGGATCGATCGAGGGTCGGGCGGATTACCCACATGCCAGCCTTCCAGCCCCACCGAATCCGTGCCGATCCTGTCGGCGAACCCTGCTTCGGCGACAATGTGGCGGAACACTCCCTCGGCGGTAGGCGAGCGGCAGATATTGCCGGTGCAGACGAACAGAATGCGTTGCATTTCATTCCCTCTCTTGTGCGTGGCGCATAATCATTTAGCATGGCGGACGCCATGCCTGAAACCCGATCCATCGTCGTGCTGACCGGCGCCGGGATATCCCGGGAGTCCGGGCTGCACACCTTCCGCGATGCCGACGGCATCTGGGCGACCGTGAATATCGAGGATGTCGCCACGCCCGAGGCCTTTGTACGCGACCCCGTCCGGGTACAGGAATTCTATAACGAACGACGCCGTGGCCTGATGGATAACAGAGTCACGCCCAACCCCGCCCATCTGGCCCTGGCCGAGTTCGAATTGGGTTTCGCCGGAGATTTCCTGCTGGTCACTCAGAATATCGATGACCTGCATGAGCGCGCCGGCAGCCGCAAGCTGATCCACATGCATGGCGAACTGGCCAAGGCGCGCTGCGAGGGCTGTGGCAATGTCGGCGAATGGCGGGGCGATCTGTTTTACCGACACCGCCTGTCCCGCCTGCGCGGAGGCCGGCGGCATGCGCCCGCATGTGGTCTGGTTCGGCGAGATGCCATTCGAGATGGACCGCATTTACGATTCGCTGGAATCCTGCGACCTGTTCGTCTCCATAGGTACGTCGGGCAATGTCTATCCGGCCGCCGGTTTCGTGCAGGCCGCCCGCATGGCCGGTGCGCGTACGGTGGAGTTGAACCTGGAGCCCTCGGAAGGCGCAACCCTGTTCGAGGAAACTGTCTACGGCCCTGCCGGAACCGTCGTGCCCGACTGGTTCGGCGCGCTCTCCAAGGGCCTATGAAGGACGAAACTCTTGAGCAGGCGATGGCGGCTGCGAGGGCCTGTACGGTCTGCGCCGGGCATCTGCCCTTGGGGCCGCGTCCCGTTTTCAGGGCCTCGTGCACGGCGAGGCTGCTGATCGTCGGTCAGGCGCCGGGCATAAAGGTGCATGAAACCGGCATCCCGTGGAACGACCGCTCCGGCGACCGCTTGCGCGACTGGCTGGGACTGGACCGCGAGGTTTTCTATGACGAATCCCGCATCGCCATCCTGCCTGCCGGATTCTGCTATCCCGGCCGCTACCAGCGCGGCGGCGACCGGCCGCCCCGCCCGGAATGTGCGCCCATGTGGCACCCGCGCCTGACCGCCCACATGCCGCAGATCGAACTCACCCTGCTGGCAGGCCGATACGCCCAGGCGCATTACCTTGGCGGACGCAGACGTCACAGCCTGACCGCGACGGTTGCCGCCTGGCGCGACTACCTGCCGGAATACATCCCCCTGCCGCACCCAAGCTGGCGCAATACGGCGTGGCTCAGGAAAAATCCATGTTTCGAAGCGGAGCTGTTGCCGGTGCTACGAGAGAAGGTTCTTGCTCTTGTCGCCTGATTTCGGCAGCGCATCCTGCTTACCGTCGTTATCGCTGTCATTCCTGCCATCTACCGGCGCGCCCATCTTGCGGGCCATTTCGGCGAAGTCGGTGAGGCGGTCGGCGACGAGGCGGTTGATTGAACCTTCAGGATAGACACCCTCTCCGTCGGGCGTGCCGGCGGGGATTCCGGTTAGGATTTCCAGCCCCTGGTCGATGCTTTTCGCCGAGTATATGGCGAATTCGCCCTTGGCACAGGCCTCGACCACATCACTGCGCAGCATAAGGTGTCGGACGTTCGACGCAGGGATCAGCACGCCCTGTTCGCCGGTCAGGCCGCGGGCCTTACAGACATCGAAGAAGCCTTCGATCTTCTCATTAACTCCGCCGATGGCCTGCACCTCGCCGCGCTGGTTGACCGATCCGGTTACCGCGAATCCCTGTTTGATCGCCACGCCGGACAACGCCGACATAAGGGCATAAAGCTCGGCCGACGAGGCGCTGTCGCCGTCGACGCCGCCATAGGATTGTTCGAATACCAGGCTGGCGGCCAGCGCCAGCGGTCGGTCGCGGCCGAAGCGGTCGGCCAGGAAACCGGACAGAATCAGCACGCCCTTGGAATGCAGTGGCCCGCCCAGCTTTACCTCGCGCTCGATATCGATGACGTGGCCGCGTCCAAGGCTTATGCGCGCGGTGATCCGGCTGGGCCGTCCGAAGGCGAAGCCGCCGAGTTGCATCACCGACAGGCCATTGATTTGCCCCGGTTTCGCGCCTTCGCTGTCGATCAGCATGATTCCTTCGGCGATGCTTTCCTGGACCTTCTCTCGCAGCCGGTCGGAACGCCGGATATGGGAATCGATGGCCTTTGACACGTCTTCCGCCGTAACCTGGTCTCGCCCGGCCTCTCCGGCCCAGTAATCGGACTCATGCAGCAGGTCGGCAATGCTGCGCATATGAGTGGTCAGTTTGTCCCGGTCGCCGGCGATTCGCGCCGCGCGTTCAATGATCCGCGCCACGGCGCCCGGGCCGAAGGGACGCATTTTCTCGTTGCGGGCAATAGTGCCGATCAGTCGTGCATACAGGTCGACATTCGCCTCTTCCCGCGGCATTTCCTCCTCGAAATCCGCCTGGACCTTGAAGAGTTCGCTGAAATCCGGATCGTATTCGCACAGCAGGTAATAGAGTATCCGTTCGCCGACCAGCACGATCTTGATGTCCAGCGGGATTGGTTGGGGATCCAGCGATACGGTATCGATGATGCTCAGCGTCTGGCCCAACGATTCGATCTGCACCTCGCCCGCACGCAGCATCCGTTTCAGTCCCTCCCAGGCGAACGGCTGTGTCAGCAGCTTCAGCGCATCCAGCACCAGATAACCGCCGTTGGCGCGAAGCAGCGCACCGGCCGTAATCAGCGTAAAATCGGTAACAAGGGTGCCGAACTCCGAGCGATGCTCGATGCGGCCCAGCAAATTGCCGTAGGTCGGGTGATCCTCATATAAGACAGGCGCCCCGCCATTTGAATCCCTGGACACCAAGACGTTCACCGTATATTGCCGCATGGCGCCATCGCGCGGCACCATATGGCCGCCTCTGGACGGCGCCCCTTCTACCGACGCCTGTTCCGCCGCCAGCAGCATCTCGGCGTTGGCCACAACATCCTGCTCAATGGCGTCCAGCCATTCGATCACCTCCGGCAGGTCGTTATGTTTCTTGCGGATTTCCTCGATCAGATGGTCGACCGCAAGCTTGGTGACTTCCCGGTTGATCGTGCGAACTCGCTCGCGCTGTTCGCGTTCCCAGCGCGGAACCTGGCGCAAGGTCGTCTGGAGTTGCTCCTCCAGATCCTTCAGGTCAGCGCGCGCCTTGTCGCGTTCGACCTCGGGCAGCGCCTCAAACTCCTCGGGACTGAGCACCTGGCCCTCGCGCAGTGGGGCCAGTGCAAGTCCCACGGGTGTGCGGACCAGCGCGATGCTGCGATCACGAGCCTTTTGCTGGATATCCTCGAAAGCGGCCTCCTGGCGCTCCTTGAATTCCTTGGCTAGCGCCTCTCGACGGTTCCGGTAGTCCTCGGATTCGAACGCACTCTGTATCGCGGCGCGCAGATCCTCGGTTAGCCGCTGCATATCCGCGGCCAGCGGCTGGCCGCGTCCTGCCGGCATGCGCAAAGCCTTGGGCCGGCGCGGATCTTCGAAATTAAATACGTAGCACCAGTCATCCGGAACAGCCTCGGCCTTCGCCTGTCGCTGCAGGAATTCGGCAATCAGCGTATGCTTGCCGGTGCCGGCCGGGCCGCCGGCGAACAGGTTATAGCCGTCGCGGCGGATTCCGATGCCGAATTCGACCGCCTCCACCGCGCGGCCTTGGCCGATCAGTTCCTCAAGCGGCTCAAGGTCCAATGTATTCTTGAATTTGAACCGCGCCGGATCACTGGCGCGGAACAGATCGCCCGCAGGTAGCGGCTTGTGGTCGGTCATGTCGTCCCCTAGCTATTCCACCGGTCATAGAACAATTCCCAGCCCACCTCAAGGTCGTCGGGACCAAAGAGCTGAAGTCAGAGAAATGCCATGCCTTCTTCAGTCTCCCGGTGCGGCGCTGAAGGTTCCGTTCTGGTAGTCGTGGATCGCCTGGATGATCTCTTCCTTGCTGTTCATCACGAAGGGACCGTATTTGAAGACCGGCTCGTCAAGCGGCCGCCCTGCAACCAGGATCAACCGCGCGCCTTCGTCGCCGGCACGGATACGGACCGCGTCGCCCTCGCCCAGCACCGCAAGATCGCCATCGCGGATTATCTTGCCCGGCCTGCTCTCGTTTGCGCCAATCTGGGCGCTACCCCCGAAAACATAAATGAAAGCGTTGTGATCCGCCGAGAAATCGTGGTCGGTGACGGTGCCGGCCGGAATTACGATGTCCATATATTGCGGGTCCGCTTCGATCCCGCGCACCGGCCCCTCGACGCCATCCAGCTTGCCCGCGATCAGCTTCACCGTAACGCCGTCCTTGCGGGTGACTTCGGGAATCTCGTCCGGCTCGATATTCTGGTAATGCGGCGCGCACATCTTGCTCTTGCGCGGCAGGTTGACCCACAACTGGAATCCGCGCATCTCGCCCTCCTCCTGCTCCGGCATTTCGGAATGGATGATGCCGCGTCCCGCGGTCATCCACTGCACGCTGCCGGGGCCCAGCACGCCGGAATGGCCGGCGTCGTCCTCATGGCGCATGCGGCCCGCCAGCATATAGGTCACCGTCTCGATACCGCGGTGTGGATGCGGTGGGAAACCGGCGATATAGTCCGTCGCTTCGTCGGAACCAAAGGCGTCGAGCATCAGAAACGGATCGAGATAGTCCAATTCCGGCTGGCCGATAATTCGTTTCAGCCGTACACCGGCACCGTCACTGGTTTCCCTTCCCTGGGTCACCGCCACTACATTCCGCCAATTGACTGTCATTCTCTGTTCCTCTCCGGATTGCGCCGACATTTTGAAAGATAGTGCATAATTCACGATGAATAATCCCCGTTCCGGAACATAATTGTTTCGTTCGAATAACCAATGGCGCCGCTGGACTTGGATGTCCGGTTGCGCGCAGGATGCGGCCGGTTTTTTTTGCAAAGGCGGGCGAAAGATGGCGATCAGGGGCATTCTGTTCGACAAGGACGGTACGTTGCTCAATTTTTTTGAAACTTGGATTCCTGCGTATCGGGCGGCGGTTGAGGTGGCGGCGGATTTCGCCGGCGATCCCGCCATGGGCGACCGGATGCTGCGAGTTACCGGATTCGATCCCGATAGTGGGGTTTTCGATCCGGAATCCCTGTTGGCAGGAGGGACGACGGCACAGATTTGCGATGCCTGGGCCGATGAGGCGAAAATTGTGGAGCGTGACCGTTTTTACCATCTCGTTCACGGGGCCATGGACGATTACGCGGCCCGTTACCCGGTTCCTATCGCCGACGGACTGGACAGCCTGTTCGAGCGCCTGGTTGGGAAAGGGTATGCGCTGGGCATCGCCACCATGGATAGCGAGGTAGTGGCGCAGGTGACCGCGGAAACGCTGGGGCTATCGCGGTGGATAGTTTTTCTTGCCGGCTACAACAGCGGCCATGGCGTAAAGCCGGAGCCCGGCATGGTGCTTGGTTTTTGCGCCGCCGCGGGGCTGACGCCATCAGAGGTTCTGGTGATCGGCGATACCGACCGTGACGTCAATATGGCCCGCAATGCTGGCGCGGGCATGGCGGTGGGCGTGCTTACCGGCGCATCGCCCGCCGACCGGCTTGCCCTGATCGCGGACTTGGTCCTGGACAGTGTCTTCGATATCGAAACTGTTCTCGGTGACTGACAAGTCCTGCCCCATGCCGTCAGCCTGGAGCCACTCGAATGTCAAAATTTTGGCTGTTTCGAGAGAATTTTAGGGATATCCAAAACAATAGCCCCACACCGGAATCATAGTTTCTTAACCTGTTTCATCGATAGTTGCCGCAGCGAATTTTTACAGAGAATGAATTAAGCGATGGCCCGTTGGAAATTTGGGCGAGGCAGGAATAAAGGGCAGATATGTTCCGGTCTATTATTCAGGCCAGTTGTTTGCCTGGTCGCCATGCTGCCCCTCCTGGCCGCTTGCGATAGCCTGCTCGACCTAGCAGGCCTTGAACGTAAGTCCGCGCACGAATCCGCTTCATCACAGCCCGTGCAGAACGATGACGGTGCGCCTGCGCCTAAACCCCGCAAGAAAATGCAGGCTGACCTTGCCGGCTCCACAAAGGTCGAGGCCATTCAGGCAATGCTGAACGAGCTTGGTTACGACGCCGGCCCTAACGATGGAATTATCGGGCCGCGGACCGAGGCGGCGATCCAGAAATTCCAGGTCGATGCGAATATGCCGGTCGACGGGCGCATCTCAGCGGAACTTTCCGCCGCCCTTCAGGGTGAGTATGAGTTCCGTAACGGGACGGCCAAGACAGGCGCCCGGGATTCGATTGCACAGCGTAAAAGCGGCCTTCTGGCTGGTTCTGACGACGATTCCGATCTCTCGGAAGAAGCCGATTCCGGTGGAGCCTACAATAAAGCGGCTGAATTGACCGAAACCCCGATGGCGATCGACGGCGAGAATTCGGCGGCGGGAACAGTCGCAAGCACTACTGGTGAGCAGGCGAAGCCCGGACGGAAACCTGTTTACAGCATTTCCGACGAGCCATATTACGAGACTGGCGACAACTACATTTATTCGAACGGACGGATCGAAACCGCCGTGAGAATCAATGGCCCCCTGGTTCACTGGGTGGTCAATGATGGCAGCCGGTACACCGCCGTAAGCAATTTTGTGATGCCGCCCGTCAAATTGGAAAACCGGACAGGCTCTGTTGAGTCGACCGTGGCATCATCTTCCAGCGTGAAATGGCCGCCGGCGAATACGGACGAAGTCAGGTTCGTGGCGAATCCAAGCGAACCCGGCGCTAACCGCCATCTTTACGAAACCTGGTCCGGCGAATGGGTTTGCGGAGTTGAGGGAGAGTCGACCATCGCCGTGCCCGCCGGCAAGTTCGATGTAGTGAAGATCGGCTGCGAGAAAACCAGCCGCGCGCCGGGAGAATGGCGCCGCCGGGTTTGGTACTACGCGCCCGATATTCGCCATTTCGTCCGCAAGGAAGAAGCGGCCGATGTTAGGCAGATGCCCAAGGCCATGGAATTGATAGGGATCAGGCCGGGGCGCAACAACTGGACCCGTTCGGCGCGAACCGGTTTTAAATGGGCCATCCAGAAATTGCTTGACGGCGGCTCGATAGGAGATTCAATCGAGTGGGCGGTCGCCGATAGCGGCATAAAATTCGACATTACGCTGACCGGCGAGATGGAAACGGCAGGGAGCATCGTTTGCCGCCGTTATACGGTGGTTCGGAAGATGCCGGGCCAACCGCGTATGTTCCCGGCTCTCGCCTGCCGGGACGGCGTCAGCGGACGATGGAAGATACCAGGGCTTGAAAAAGGATCGGTTCTGCCGGCAGACGTGCTTGCATTACGGTAAATTTCTGAAACCTTCCGCTGCAGACGACAGGGAAGCACAACACCGGGACGGGCTTTTTCTGGACAAGCGTAGTAAATAATGAGATAATAAAGTACTGTCAAAGTTCAATATTTTAATAAAATTGAAATAAAAAATTAAATGGACAGAAAATTGTAAACTGACTTACCTTGTCCATAGAATAAGGTTGTTTGCGTTGCCGGAGCTCTTGCAAAAGTGCCTGTCTTTTCTGTCGGCAAAAGCGAAAACAGCGGATTCGCTAATTGGCGCGCCTGCCGTATCCGATTCTGCAAAAAAGAGCGATACCGCCGGGGGCACGTCAACACCGGATCCAATAGGCGTCGTGCGCGAGCAACTAGGTGCATCGGTAGTGCTTGTCCTGGGGATAGCGCTTTCTGTAACGGCCTTTCTGGGCACGCAGCATTACTTCCGCGCGGGCGAACGGCAAGAGTTCGACCGGCAAGCGGCGCACTATATTCAAACCGTCGTAAACTCGACTCAGCGCTATGAGGAATATATACGCGATCTTGCGCACAGATTCGAAGCGCCGGTTCCCATGGATCGATTTGAATTCGATGCCTATTCCCAAGAGCAACTTGAACATTACGAGGGCCTGAGCTCGCTCGGCTGGATACCGTTCGTATCCGCCGACCGCCGCGAGGAATTCGAGACCAAGGCGCATGAAGATGGGCTGCTCGGATTTCTAATTCGCGAACGAGGCGGAACAACCGGCCTGGCAGACGCAGGACCCAGGGATTTCTATCTCCCTATATATTACGCCTACCCGTTCGACTGGGACCGTGAGTTCCTGGGCCTGGATCTTTATTCGCTGGCGGAGTTCAAGCCGTCACTAGATGCTGCTGGCGAAGGTGGGCATTCCGTCGCACTGCCCTGGTCGCGCTATGGACACCTGACTCCGGCGCCAACCGAGTTCCAGATTGTTCGCCCGGTTTACGACTCCAGCGGAAGCGCTGACATCGGCGCGCCGAGAAAGCAGCGATTAAGAGGTTTTGTAACCGGCGTGCTGCGCCTCGACACGATCGTCGAATCGGTCGTCAGTGAATTGACGACGCCAGCCTGGCTGGATATCTACGTCTATAACAGGAGTAAAGCTGCGGAGGCGGACCTTCTGTTGTTCCGGCCATCGGGAATGCGTACCGAAATTGCCGAACCGCTGGATTCCGCGGAAATCATGGACGGGCTTTTTAGCCGCCAAGCTTTCTCTATCGGCAACATGGAACTGGTCGTTGTCGTCAAGCCGGTCGCAACGAAGTACAGCTTCGAATCCAGCGTGCTGCCTTACTGGGTCGGTTCGGTCGGGCTATTGTTGACATTGTTTACGGCGTATTATCTTGGGGCCACCCAGAACCGCGCGCGGGTTATTGAGAAAACGGTCGCGGAACGCACGGCGGCGCTTTCGGAGGCCAATATCTCGCTGCATAATGAAATTCTGGAGCGCCAGCGCGCCGAAATGGAAATGAGGCGCGCGAAGGATCAGGCGGAAGTCGCCAACCGCGCAAAGTCGGAGTTCCTGGCCATGGTAAGCCACGAGTTGCGCACACCGTTGAACGCCATCATCGGGTTCTCGGAAATGATGTCGCAGGAAGTATTCGGCCCGGTGGGAAACAGCAAATACAAGGGTTACGTTGTCGATATCCGGAAGAGCGGAACCCATCTGTTGGGACTGATCAACAACATTCTCGATCTCTCAAAGGTCGAGTCCGGGCGGTTCGGGCTGAACGACCAGGAAATCAGCCTGGGTGACGGAATTTCGGAAACCCTGCGGTTGGTCGCCAAACTGGCTGAAGCTGGCGGCGTAAAGGTCGATTTGTACATACCCTCGGATCTTCCCGATTTGCGGGCCGATCGCCAGGCGATCAAACAGATACTCCTGAATTTGCTGTCGAATGCGATAAAATTCACCGAGCCGGGCGGACACATTCAGGTTCAGGCCGCTGTCGACACGATGGGACAATTAGTACTTGCGATCGAAGATACGGGGATCGGTATCCCCGAAGAATCCATAGACAGCGTATTTGACCCCTTTACCCAGGTAGACAATACGCTCGCCCGCCAGTTCGAGGGAACGGGGTTGGGGCTGCCGCTTACCCGTAGCCTTGCTGAACTCCATGACGGGTCGGTCGAGCTGGAAAGTTCACTCGGCGAAGGCACGAAAGTAACCGTTACCTTTCCAAGGGAGCGCGTCGTAGGCGTGTCAACCCATTGACCGGTGTGTTTATTGCAAGACGAGTGCGGGTGGGTAGCGGAAGAGATGCGGGATGGGTAAATCCACTGGCGGGAATTCTTTGTGCCGCGGTAATGTCTGTGGCGCTGTCCGGATGCGATGGCCAGGCTCAAGGCAGTGGCCAGGCGCCGAGTTCAGGGGAATATATGCACGACCTGAGCGCTTTGCGGCCGCTTTCGGCGGCCGAAATCGCAAAGGTGCAACAGCAGCTATCCGCGCTGGGGTATAACCCCGGACCGGTTGATGGCGTTATGGGGAAGCAAACAGAGATCGCCATCAAGCATTTTCAGGTCGATACGGAAGTGCAAGTAGATGGCGAATTGACGCCTCCACTGATCCACGCACTGAAAGAACGGCACTCCGAACTCAAGGCCCGGCAGACCGCAGCCTCCAGGAAAACAGAAGAACCGAATGGAGAAGCCGGAGATATCTCCGACATCCTTGATGCCATGGGTCCGACCTACGAAGTCGCCGATACTTACGTTTACACGGACGGCCGGGTCGAAACGGTTACGCGCGTCGGGCCAGAGCGCACCATGTGGGAAACCGCCGAAGGCAGCAGCTATACCACATACCGAAACTTCATACTGCCGCCCATTTCCTGGAAAAGCGGATTTTCCATGGGCGAAAATACGCTGCAACCGGCCACTGGCGCGAAATGGCCTCCCGCGATATCGGGGGATGTCATATTTTCCGTTGGCTCAAAGGCCGGCGGTGATGCTGTGGATATGCCCAAAACCTGGTCGGGAAAATGGCGCTGCGCGGCCAAAAGTATTTTGCCGGTGAATGTTACAGTCGGGAAATTTAACGCCATTACAATAGAATGCCAGCGCGCCAAGCCCGAACCAGGGACCTGGAAGAAGCGGACATGGTATTATGTCCCCAAGGTCGGACACTATGTGCGCCGAGTAGACCTGATTCATGGAACGGGAAGAGAAGTCACGGTCGACCTTATCGCCATCCGCCCGGGAGGCAAAGGATGGCCACCAGCCGCGAGCGGCGGGCTCGATTGGTCGATCCAGGGGACGCTGGAAGCCGGAAATTACGAAGATTCCGTCGAATGGCGTAGTTCGGCCGTTGGCGCCACGTTCAACATCCGGCTTGAGAAGGGCGATGTGGCCGCGCCGGGAAAAGCGTACTGCCGACGATATAGCCTGGAACGAACTGGCCTGGAACAGGCGAGGCTCTTCCCGGCAATAGCATGCAAGATTCCTGGCGAGGAACGCTGGTTGACCCCAGGCGTGGACCCGGGGTCAGTTCTTCCCATTGCAATGAGTCGCTGAATATTCTTCGCGCGCCCGCCACCTCGGAGAGTGGCCACCGCCAGCGCTGTGCAGTTCAATGTACGCCGCCATCATAATTGCTGGATTTAGGTCTAAATGCGCGGAAAATTCTATACGTTAGTTAATGAGTACTTAACGATAAAATAGTATAGTACGCCGAAGTAAAGTTAACGGTAACACACCAAACGAGTGTTCCGCTTCAAGGGGAAGATAAAAACACCGAGAATCAGACAAGGCTGTTATGCCAAGTCGGCAAAAAAAGGGGCGCTGGAAATGAAACCGGAGCATCCATGGGTGGTTCGACGATCAACAAGGCACGGCAACGCCGAAGTCGCTTTGCCACACTGGAACAGATTGCGATTGATCGTAGTTTCGATCGATTCCGTGAAGCGGCCCTGAATCTTGACGATCAAACCAATTCGCCGGATACGCGAACAGGCAAGGACGATTCGTATAAACCCCGCTCAACGCCAACATTAGGCCGGGCGAAACTTGCATGGATCGACCGTCTGTTCGGACTAATCAAGCGCGGGCCCTCCGGCTATCCAACAAAATCCCATCATGAGGTTAACCTCCCGGCGGTAGTGGTTCTTCTCGTCGGCGCGGGCCTGACTCTGGCGGCGTCTTATGTAACCCGCGACCTTTATCGCGGGGCGGCGGAACAGGAATTCGACCGCCAAGCGAGCCATTATGTCCTGGCCTTGCACAAGGCAACGGACCGCCATTTGGAATTGGTTGGAAAGGCAGCCAGCCTGTTCGGATATCCCGATCGCGTAACGGGCAGGTTGGAATTTTACGAATTCGCCAAAGACAGATTGGCTTACTACCCCGGCTTTCAGGCCCTGGCCTGGGTGCCAGTCGTACCGGACGACCAGCGGGAAGCCTATGTCCGGCGGGCCGAAGCCGAAGGCCTGCGAGGATTCAACTTTTCAGAGATAACCGGAACCTCGATCGTTGTCCCGGCGGCGCGACGGCAAAACCATCTGCCTTTATATTTTCTGGACCCCTATCAGGGAAACGAGGATCTGCTTGGTCTCGACCTGGCGTCGATTCCCGAAATCCGCGTCGCCATGTTGCAGACGAATCGCGACGGGCAGATGAACGTTATCGAATGGAAAGATCCGCGCGGCCCGAAATATCGAAACGACAAGACATTGATGCTGGTGCAGCCGGTTTTCGCCGCGAATGCAGTACAGGCTGGGGAGTACATTGCCGGGCCCATCGGATATATCGTTGGTCTTGTCCGTCTGGATCTGTTGTTTGGGACCACCCTGAGCGAGTTCACGACGCCGGCCTGGCTGGATACCTATCTGTACACGGGCAATGGCGGGGCTTCGGACACACTTGTCCATGTAGAACCGTCGGTTCTTCGCACGCCCGGAATGCCGGACCCGGTCGACGAAGAGATGGGCGCCGGTTTCGCCACCATGGAAGAACAACAAATTGGCAACCGTACATACAGCGTTGTCGTCCGGCCGGTTCCGGGTACGATGGATTTCGACTTGGGCGCCGTGCCCTGGGGAGTCGCGCTTTTCGGTCTTGTGCTGACAACACTGATGACCCGCTATCTTGTTGTTTCGCGGTACAAGCAACAGCAAATCGAGATTGCGGTTGTGGAACGGACAGCCGAACTGTCGCGTGCCAATAGATCCAATGAGCGGCTCGAGAATGAAATACTTGAACGCAAAAGGGTGGAAGCCGAGTTGCGGACAGCCAAGGAAGAGGCCGAAGTCGCCAGCCGCGCCAAATCCGAATTCCTGGCAATGGTCAGCCACGAGTTGCGCACTCCATTGAACGCCGTCATCGGTTTTTCCGAAATTCTGACGAACGAAATGTTCGGGCCGGTCGGCGACTCGCGTTACATGGGCTATGCGTCGGACATTCGCAGTAGCGGGCTTCATCTGTTAAGCCTGATCAACGATATTCTTGATCTGTCCAAGGTAGAGGCCAACAGCTTCGAGCTTTACGAGGAAGAACTGGATGTTCCGACGTTGCTCGATGAAGCGCTTCACCTGGTTGAGGCAAAAGCGAAGGCCGGTGAAATCCGGTTGAAACCGGATCTGCCGCCAGGCCTGCCGTCACTCTATGCCGACGAGCGAGCTTTCAAGCAGATAATTCTTAACCTGCTGTCGAACGCCGTTAAATTTACGCCACCGGGTGGGCGTGTCAGCGCTTCGGCCGATGTGAACGAAAATGGCGAGTTTGTGTTCTGGGTTATCGATACCGGTATCGGAATAGCCGAGGCGGATCAGGAAAGAATCCTGAAACCCTTCACGCAAGCCGACTCGTCACTTGCCCGCCGATACGAGGGAACCGGACTGGGGTTGCCACTGACAAAGAGTCTGGTGGAGTTGCATGGCGGCCAGCTGAAACTGGAAAGCCAGCCGCAAAAGGGGACAATGGTTTGTGCAATATTCCCGTCTGATCGCGTTATAAGAAAACGCATCGCGGCCGAGTAAAAACCACGGGAAAGGTCAACAGTGAATTTCCACAACAGGAGACGACGACCGGCATGTACAGATTTCAACATACCGATGCGGGCAGATTGATGCCGGGCAACCGGCATCTGCCACTGTTTCTGCGCGGAACGCGTCGCGCGATACCGGTGGTGACCTGCCTGATCCTGTTGTCCGGATGTTCCAGCTTGTCTGAACTGGCCGCCCGGATCCCGCCCTGGACCGGCGGCGAAGGCAAGATCGCGGAACGCGTTTCATCCCAGATAATCGATGCCGCGCCGGTGACCGCGCAAACTCCGACTTCCGACCCGGAGCCCGTTCTTGTCCCAGTAGGGCCCACACGCGAGGAAGTGAAGGCAGTACAGTCCGATCTGGTCGAATTAGGATATGACCCGGGCGAGGCCGACGGCATTGCGGGACCGCTTACAACAGAAGCAATCAAGGCCTACCAGAAGGATGCGGGACTAGAGCCGGACGGGCAGATAACCCAGATTCTGGTTTTTAGTCTGGCTGCGGCTCCTCGCCCGGAACAACCGACGGCAGCCGCGACTACACCAACGGCACCCGTGATTACACCGACGGCACCCGTGACTGCGGAGATTCCGGAACCGGTGCAGGATCCCGATCCGCAAATCGAACCGGCAGTTATCCCCCCCGTCGCAGCAGTCGTTATTCCTCCCGTCGCGGCAGTCCAAGTCAAAAATGCCGGCATCCCGCCGCTCTACGATCCCGGTGACGCTTATGTTTGGAGCAATGGGCGGGTTGAAACCGTCGTTAGGGTGGCTGGCAACAAGCTGTTCTGGCGGGTCGACAATGGTGTTCGTTATACCGCCGACCGCAATTTTTTAATTCCCCCGACCACTTGGGCCGGGCCTGCAGGAATCGGGGAATCGGATGCTCACCTTGGCACGGACAAGTTCTGGCCGCTCACGGCCAATTCGCCGTTCGCTTTCGAGGTCGACGACAACGGTCAGCTGCAGTCATGGAACTGCCGCTCTACCGGAACCGATCATATTACTGTACCCGCCGGACAATTCGACGTGGTCATCCTTGCCTGCGATCGCGATCGGGCGCATCCCGGCGAATGGGCTCGCCGCATATGGTATTATGCTCCAGCGGTACGCCATTACGTCGCCAGGACAGATATCTCGCCCTCCGGCAACATGATTTCCAAAGAATTGCAGGGAATTCGTCCCGGTGCCGAAGAATGGCCGCCGGCTGTCCGGGCCGGGCTGGACCGGGCGATTCAGGATGCGCTTGAAGGATTGCCCGAAGGCAACGAAAGCCTGTGGAGCAGCACAATGGTAAAGGACGAATTTGTCATCCGTCCTGGGCCGGAATTCAATTCCGACGAAGGACAGCGCTGCCGCACCTTCGAACTGGTGACGCAAAGTGCGGGTGTTTCCCGGATATATCCCGCGCTGGCCTGCATGTCGGGCGAGGATCGGAAATGGCGCATTCCAGGTGGTGACGGCGTCGGCCCGGACGACGACTCGTTCGTGACCAGTTCCAGTTAGGCGAACCGGAATATCAGGCGAGCTTGATCCCGAGGGCTACTTGAGCGAAAACGGTGGCAGTCAAAAGCGACCGGGATTCGCAATGCGCATGACCACACTGCATACCACAGGCGAGATGGAGGATAGTCTTGCCGTCCTTCGGGGTCTTCGTTATGGCGTCGCTATTGTTATGTTCCTGTTTCTTCTGGCCGGATGCGGCGCCGGGAAGCCACCGCCCCCGCCTCAGGTAGCCCCGCAGCCGGAGGCGCAGGCCACGCCAAGGCCGGCCCTTCCGGAAAAGCCGCTAACGCAGCAACAGATAACCCTTGTTCAATCGATCCTGGCGGCACGGGGGTATAAGCCTGGCCCGGCCGATGGCAGGATGGGACCAAGAACCTCGCGTGCGATCTCCGCTTATCAGCGGGATAACGGGCTCTCGATAGACGGCACCGCCACTTCGACACTAATCCGCCATATGCAGGGTCAGCCGGAGGTCGCGCCACAGGTGGTCGCGGTCGAGGCCGCCATTCCGGCGGGTCTCTACCCGATTGATACGCGCTTTGTTTATTCCGGCGTGGAAATCCATAGCGTAATCGGGGTCGAGGGCGGGCGTGTCCGCTGGGAAACGAGTGTCGGCGACCACTATGTCACCGGCCCGTATTTCGGCCTGCCTGAGGTGGAGTGGCAATCGGGAACCTGGAAGGGCGTCGCCAAGTCGACCCTGCCGCCGGAGACTTCGTGGCCGCCCAACGAAGGAATGGATATCTACTTTGACGTGGCCAGCCAGGAATGGAACGAGGCCGAGGGCAAGAACGCCACGCGCCAGGCCAGCGACGCGAGTTGGTCATGCAGTAACAAGGGGGAAAAGGGAGTCAAGGTTCCGGCCGGTACCTTCAAAGCGCAAACGATATTGTGCGAGCGTTCGCCGGCTCCCGCCGGCGCTTGGCAGAAACGTATCTGGTACTATGTTCCGGCGGTTGGACATTTCGTCCGGCGCCATGATTTCGATGGAGCAGGGTTGGAGATCGGCACATTGGAGCTGATCGCGATCCTGCCCGGCGGCGGTAGCCGAACACTCCATAAGGCCCGCGAAGGAGCCATCTACGACGCGCTGGATCGATTGTCGCCCGGACAGGAAACCGTATGGCGAAATCCCGTGGGGGCGGAAAGTTATCTGATTCGGGTCAATAACCGCTTCGAAGGGCCGGGCGGCAGTCCTTGCCGAACCTACAGCATCACGAAACAGGGCAGTTTGCCCCGCCGTGAATATCCGGCTCTTGCCTGCAAGGGCACTGGAAGGCAGCGCTGGGTCATTCCTGGTCTGAATTGACGCCGCCAAGCCCCACCGCGTGAATATCGGTCGGGTCGAAACCTTCGATGGCGTAGTAATCGCCCTTGTGTTGCGCAAAGATATGTTTTGTCAGTTTGATCCCGGTCGGTTGGTCAAGCGACCCGGCCGCCACGGCGGTATAGTTCCGCGACCGGTCGTCCCAGAAGAGTGTCGAACCGCATGCGCCGCAGAACCCCCGGCGCACCCCGGGCGAGGACTCGTACCAGATCAGGGACTTGCCGCTCTCCAGTATCAGGGCTTCGTTTCGGCAGGCGCTGAAAGCGGCGTGATGCCCCGTGACCTTGCGGCACTGCGTGCAGTGGCAGGCCACCGCATCGCGCAATTCACCCATAACCCTGTAGCGCACGCCGCCGCATAAACATCCCCCGGTGCCTCCGTTCCTATTTGGCATATCACCCTCGCATTATGCTTGAAATCCCATCATATCTTATCATTTCCGCCATAAAGCGGCCCGAGCCGAACAGACAGGTGCGCCATAGGATCAGTTGGTTTTGCGGTACTGCATATATTGCGGCAGGCCATCTGAAATCTCGTAATAATCGCCCTTGTCGCCAACATAGATATGATCGGTCATTTTCAAGCCCGTTGGCTGGTCCAGCGTGCCGGCCAGGATATCGATCCGATCCTCGCCGATCCTCTCCCAGAACAGGCTGGAGCCGCAGCGTGAGCAAAATCCCCGTCGCGCGCCGGGTGACGACTGGTACCATGCCAGCGTCCCGTCCGCGTCGAAAATCAGCGCCGACCGCTCGCAGGCCGTTGCCGCGAAATAATGTCCGGTCGTCTTGCGGCACTGGCTGCAGTGGCAAGCGCTGATGTCATCCAACCTGCCATCCACGCGGTAGCGGACTCCCCCGCATAGGCATCCTCCGCTACCACCCTTTTCATTCGGCATGTATGCCTCCTGCTGTTCGCTAGGCCAATGTCCGACAGATCGCATCGAAGCACCGTAGGCACGCCCTGTCCAGTGGGTCGTCCAGCGGTTCGGGCTGGGCGGACAGCTTGACGATCACCGCATCCGCCGCAGGGTCCACATAGATCCATTGACCGTGGATACCGATCGCGCAGAAAGCGCCATGAGCGTTCCCGGTCTGATACCATTTGCCGCGATAGCGCCCTTCGGGCAGCAGGCCGCTGAAACCAGGGTCGCCATTGAGCCAGGCCTGACGGTCGCCATTGTTGCGAATATCGGCGACCCAGTCCGATGGGATTACCTGCATTCCGTTAGGTGCCTTGCCGCCATCGCGCATCGTTGCTCCAAACAGGGCAAGATCGCGCGCCGTTGCGCAGATGCCGCCGGCATTGCGCGGCGCGCCCAGACGGTCGACGGTGATACAGGCCGCATCCCGCGCTCCCATCGGCCGCCAGATATGCTCCGAAAGAAGTTCGGCCATTGGTTTTCCGCCAACCCGTTCAAGCAGCCATCCCAGGAAATCCGAGTTCGGCGAGATATAGCGGAAGGTCTCGCCATGAGGCTTGCCGGTACGGCCCAGGCCAACCAGGAAGCTACGCAGGTCGGGGGGATTGGCCGGGTCGCGCAGCGGGTTCCAGCCAGTCGCCTCGCGATAACGGGCGAAGGCGCCGTCCGGGTCCAGATAGGATTCCTCGAAATCGATATCGACGGTCATGTCCAGGATATGGCGGACGGTGCAATCGCCGTAGGCGCTGCCCTCGGCCTCCGGGATATAGCGAACCGCCGGGGCGTCCGGATCGATCAGCCCTTGTCCCGCCATGATTCCGGCGAGGCAACTGGTGATCGATTTGCTGACGGAAAAAACGATATGGGGAAAGGCGGGGTTGTAGCCGGGATCATACCATTCGGTGACGATCTTCCGGCCCTGCAGCACAATAAGGGCGTCGGTAAAGCCGTCGGGTAGAAACCGGCCAATCGTCGTTTCCACGCCGTCAGGCCCCTCGAACGGGATAGCGGCGATATCTCGCGGCGCCACCGTGAAGGGATCCGGTGCATCCCTGTCTGGCGCGATTTCGGCGGTCGGGACTATCTCGCGCACATGATGGAAGGCCCGACGACTGAAGGGCGCGGTGCGCCAGTTAGCCAGCGTGGGCTGGGTCGCGATATCATCAGGCAAGGGCATTCTCCTAGAGTTTCGGCCGGCCGGTCGCATCGGCGAACCAGGGGCCAGCCGCCTTCTCGTAGCCCATGGCGGCGCGAAAGACATCCTGATCGCGGTAGGTGCGGCCGACGATCTGGATACCAGTCGGCACATGGTTCTTCGCCCGGCCCGACGGCACGGTGATGACCGGACAGCGGCTTGCCAACAGTAATTGACAGGGTGGAAGGGGAATTGGAGTCAAGGCGGAACCTGTTCTAAAAGAGCTCTCGCCGATGGGTTTCGCGAATATCGCGGGCTGTCCGGAAACCGGCGCGGCGGATACAACGCCACGGTTGCCGACAAGGTGCCGACGCGGCAGGGGGCGAACGGGCCCCATACCACGCCGGCACCCTGCAGCGTCCGGTACCGAGCCGATTCACGCGGTCAACCGAAAAGACGGCCGATCGCGATCCGCTCAATCTCCCGTGTCGAGCCGATTCACGTAATCGACCGAAGGACGGCCGATCGCGATCCGCCCTTTTAGCTGCAGCAGCGTTTCTGCAGGTTCTTCGCCACGCTCAACAGGAACAGCAGGCTTTTCTGCGATTCCGGCTTCGACAGCATCGACAGCGTCGACAGCATGCCGCCGGATGGCTTGGCGTCCCTGGTTTCGTGAACCGCGTCCTCCATCGCCTCGGCCGCGCCGTCGGCAAGCCGGGAGAGATTGTCGCTGCCGAAGGTGTTCATCATCTGCTCGACGAAGGCGAACAGCCGCTCGACGATAGCGTCGGTCGAGGCCGATTTCGAGGCATGCATGATTCCCACCAGATCGAATAGCGTGTCCAGGGCTCCGATCCGGTGCAGCTCGGTCATCCGATCCAGCACCGTATGGATCGCTTCCCTGGTGGTTTCGTCGTTTAGACGGTCAACAATCTCCAATGCATTGCTGCCCGTTACCGCCAGACGTTCGACCATGGAATCGGTCAGCGCCTCGCGCGCCGCCAGGATCAGCCTCGCGGTCTCGTCCTCGGGCATGTTGGGTATCGCCTTTACTTTTGCTTGTTCTGCCATGATTACCGTCCCCTTTACAGAAGGCCGCGGGCGGAAAGCCAGTACAGCCGGTTGTAGGCGAGCTTGAACCAGTGCAGCATCTGTGACGGCGGCCCGGGATTCGGCGGGGTCGTGTAGTTGAACCAGACATAGGTACCGGTGCTCATGCCGGTTTCGACGAAGCAAAACACCTTGCCGTCGTAATTGCGGGCCCATTGCCCTTCCATGACCAGCGAGGCCAGGTTGTCGATGATGGTGTCGGCCTCGAAATGCGCCGTGGAACCCGCCTTGGAGATCGGGATGTTGGTGGTGTCGCCGACCACGAAGACGTTGGTCGAGCCATCGCGCAGCAGCGTCTCCTTGCCCGTCGGCACCCAGCCGCCGGCCCCAAGGTCGGAGTCGAGGATCACCTGCGCGCCGGAATGCGGCGGGATGGTGACCAGCAGGTCGTAGGGCAGGGTCGAGCCTTCCTCCGAGGTGATGGTCTTGGCCGCCGGGTCGACCTCCTTGGTGTTGAAGAAGGTTTCCGACTTGATGCCGTACTTGTCGAATTCCGGTACCGTCCAGTTGGCCACCGGCTCCAGCGCATGCAGGCGGCCGATGGGGTAGGTGTAGGTGATCTCGGTTTTGTCCAGAAGGCCCCTGCCTGCCATGTAGTCACGCAGCATGAAGGTGATTTCCAGCGGCGCAACCGGGCATTTATGCGGCGCGTTGACGTTGACGACAATCTTGCCGCCTTCGAAATCGCGCAGCGCGTCGCGCATCTTGCGGGCGCCGTCGAGGTCGTAGAACCAGTGCGCACCCTCTTCCATGCCAGGGATGTTATCGGGCCGGATGCGCGAACCGGTGGCGATTACCACATAGTCGTAGTCGTAGTTCTTCCCGGATTCGCAGGTCACGCGGTTGTTGTCGACATCGATGTTGGTGGCAGCGTCAATCGTGAAGGTGACGCGGCGGTCCAGCACCTTGCGCTGGTCGCGGAACAGTTCGGCCTCGCGGATCTTGCCGAAGGGCACATAGAGCAGCCCCGGCTGATACATATGGGTATCGGTGTTACCGATCATGGTGATGCGGGCCTCGCCCGAGCGAAGCTGTTCGCCGAGCTGCCGGCACAGGCCGTTGGCGACGATGGTGCCGGCGAGTCCCCCGCCGACGATTACGATATGCTTTGCCATTCCTTTTCCTCCCTGGCATTGCGGGCGCTCGATTATTCGCGCGCCCTATCTGGTTCGTTTAATCGTTTTCGTTCATTTGGCCTTTCTCACGACGATGCTGTCGTAGCCGTCCATGGCCTCGACACTGACCATCTCGTGGCCGACCTTGGCCACCCATTCCGGGACGTCCTTGGCCGAACCCTTGTCCGAAGACCAGATTTCGACCTCGTCGCCGACCTCGATAAGCTTGAGGGCGGCGATGAGTTCCATCAGCGGCCCCGGGCAAAAGGCCCCGCGCGCATCGATTTTCGTTCTTTTGGACATATACTGTTACTCTCCCCCTGGTTTTCCCGTTCAAAGCGTTACGAACTGCCCGCCCTCAGCGTCGGACAGGAATTTGGTCAGCCCCATGGTGTCGTCGAACAGGCCGTCGACCAGCCGGTCCTCGTCCCAGCCGGCGACATCCAGCGCCATCGAGCAGATATACATTTTCAGGTCGCCGAGCATCTTGCCCTGTTCGAACAGGTTGATCGCGTCGGGCGCTCCCTTTTCCTTCAACAGGGCGGAAAAGGCGCCACCCTTGTATCGTGCATCCGTTGCCGCCTGCTTGTCGAAGGCGAACATCGCGTTCATGCTGACGAATACATGCACTGCACGGTCCGAAACCGCGCCGACGGAGGCCATCATGGCCGCCATCTGGATCTTCTCATGCTCGCCGGAACACAAAAGAATGTACAGGGGTTGGGACGTCATGAGCTCTCTCGAAAAGTCGCAGTGCCGCATTCTACGCAAAAACTTACGTAAAAAGGAAGCCCCTTTATTCCACAGGGCCTGAGACCGGGGGTCTGTCAGCCTCTGGCTTTTTTCCCTTTTGCCGGGATTCCGGCCGTCGCCCGCATAGCGATATCGGCCATGCCGTCGGCCAGGGTGGGGCGGTCCTCGCGGTAAAACAGGCCCAGCGCCGGGGTGCCGGTTCGGGTCGCCTGCTCCAGCGCGGCCATGCGGTCGGTGGGATCGTGATCGGCCGGCAGGTCGCGCACCCGGACATTCAGGTTTGCGTAGGTCATCTCGGTCTTGTCGAACGTGACGCAGGGCGACAGGATGTGCAGATAGGAAAAGCCGCGATGGGCGATCGCGCCGGCGATCATGTCGGTCAGGTGGTGGGGCTGGCCGGCATAGGCCTGGCCGACCCAGCTTGCCCCGTAGGACAGCAGCATCATCAGCGGATTGAGCGGCCGGTCGTGGCTTTCGTATGGCGTCGACGGCGTCACGAATCCCTGGACCGAGGTCGGCGAAGTCTGACCCTTGGTCAGCCCGTAGATGCCGTTGTCGAACACCAGATAGGTGATGTCCACATTGCGGCGCGCGGCATGGGGGATATGGCCGCCGCCGATCGCGAAGGCGTCGCCGTCGCCGCCGACCGCGACCACGGTCAACTTGTCGTTGGCCACCTTCACGCCGGTGGCCACCGGCAGCGTACGGCCATGCAGGGTGTGGAAACCATAGGTCTCCATGAAGAAGGGGAAGCGCGAGGCGCAGCCGATACCCGACACGATTACCGCATCCTTCGATGGCACCTTCAACCGGTTGAACGCCATCGCGACGCCCTCGGCGACGCTGAAATAGCCGCAGCCGGGGCACCATGTGGGCAGCGAGGAAGAACGGTAGCTCAGATGCCCGTCGCCGCGCACCTCGTTCAGCTTGTCTTCCAGATAGACGGGCTTCAATGGTTCGGTCATGATCCGGTCTCTCGTCCTCAGGCCGCTCTGGCCTGCGCCAGCCGGCGGATTTCGGCGAGGATCTCCTCCACCTGCATCGGCGACCCTGTCGAGCGGGTCAGTTTCGTTACCGGCCGCCCCAGCGCGCCGGAAACCAGGTTGGCCAACTGGCCCTCGTAATTGAGTTCGGGCAGCAGCACCGTGCCGCAATCGTCCATAAAGGCGGCGATCTGGTCCTTCGGCAGCGGCGACAGCATCACCACCTTCATCGCCGAACATCGGATGCCCTCATCCTGGGCGGCGAACATGGCTTCCAGTATTTCGCCGAAGGTGGAGCCCCAGCCGAGAACGCCTACGTCCACCGGCCCCTCGTCACCGAAACGCTTGCAGATGGTGAAGTCTGGGTGGCGCAGCGCGGCCTCCAGCTTCAGGTGGCGCTTGGCGTTCATTGCCTCGTGGTTTTCCGGCAGATCGCTGGGCTTGCCAAGCTGGTTATGTTCCAGACCGGTTACGGTATGCATGCCGCCTTCCTGGCCGGGAATGGCGCGGGGGCTGATATGGTCGTCGGAGTCGGCGAAGCGCATATAGCCGGCGCCGCCATCTGCCATCTGCTTGTCGAGGTTACGGCTAAAGGGGTTCTTGTCGGGCAGCACCACGGTCTCGTAGCGATTGGACAGGTACAGATCCAGCAGTACGACGACCGGCGTCTGATACTGTTCGGCCATTTCGAAAGCCTTGCCGGCGGTGCGGTAGCAGCCGTCCACGTTGGTCGGCGCCAGGACGATTCGCTGAGCGTCGCCGGCGCCGCCGAACACGGCGAGATTGAGGTCCGACTGCTCGGTCTTGGTCGGCAAGCCGGTCGATGGGCCGCCGCGCTGGCTGACGAAAACCACCGACGGCACCTCGCCCATCACGCTTAGCCCCAACATCTCGGCCATCAGCGCCAGGCCCGGGCCCGAGGTTGCGGTCGCCGAACGGGCCCCGGCATAGCCCGCGCCGATGGTTGCGGCGATGGCGGAAATTTCGTCCTCGGTCTGCAGCACCCGGCCGCCATGCTTCGGCAGTTCCGCGGCCAGCCGCTCCAGAATAGTGGTCGCGGGCGTGATCGGATAGCCGAAGAAGGTGTCCAACCCGGCATCGATGCAGCCGCGCACCACGGCGCCGTTACCGGTCATCATGGTGGTCTTCTCGGCTTCCTTGTTATGCAACGGCGGGCCGAGAACGATATCGTCCAGTTTGAAGACCGCCTTGCCGGTCTCGAAGCCGGCATCGAAGGCTGCGGTATTCTGGTCGGTCACGGCCTGTGCCTTGGTGCGGAATTTTGCGGCGATTATTTCGCGAAACGCCTTGGGGTCGATGCCGTAGAGCCCCGCCAGATAACCCAGCACCACGATATTGCGCGACCGGGCCGAGGCCGTTGCGCGCTCGGATATGCCGCGCACCTGAACTCCATAGGGCAGCTGGCTGGGCTTGATATGGGCAGTGATGTGGCCGCCTTCCGCCAGCCTGGCGACCGGCGAAGATTCATAGATGACGGCGCCGTAATCGCGGACTTCGCCGACGTGAGGAATGGCGTAGCTGTCGTCGAGCGAAATCAGCACATCGGAATGGCGTTTCAGCGAATAGGCCTGTTCGGTGGTAATGCGCACCCGCGAAATACATTTCCCAAAGCCGCGGATTTCCGCCGGATAGATATCGAAGGCGATGACCTTGTAC
>Ga0210062_1000086_pt1 | contig 25762 bp, 24 predicted proteins | sample Muzzi_CordA_D2_FD_185528 | JGI IMG/M metagenome (GOLD analysis project Ga0210062, IMG submission 185528) | Wetland microbial communities from San Francisco Bay, California, USA, that impact long-term carbon sequestration - Muzzi_CordA_D2 (SPAdes) | ecosystem: Environmental > Aquatic > Marine >...
CATCAGCCGGTACTCAAGGAACTGTTCGACAAGCTGATGGTCATCAATCCGCGGATCGAGGTCTATCTGCTGGATGGCGATGGCCGCATATTAGCCTTTTCGGCGGAAGACGGCCGGATAAAGCGGGAAACGGTGGCTATGGACCCCATAAGGGCCTGGCTCGCGGGCCCCGACATGCTGCCGCTGCGCGGCGACGATCCGCGCGATACCGCCGGGCAAAAACCCTTTACAGCGGCGGCTGTGAAGGATGGCGACGCGGTGGCCGGCTATCTCTACGTTGTGCTGGGAGGCGAGAAATACGATTCCGTCGCCGGCATGGTCTCGGAAAGCTTGATCGTCCGGCTTGCGCTGTTTGCCGGCGGGCTGGGGCTGCTGGCGGCGCTGGCGGCGGGCATGCTGTCCTTCGCCTGGCTGACGCGCCGCCTGCGCCGGCTCACGCTGGCGGTCGACCGGTTCCGCGACGATGGCTTCGATTCCCCGATGAAACTGGCCGGCTGGCGCCGCGGCGGCGACGAGATCGACCGGCTGGGCGTCACCGTCGAGGAAATGTCGCAGCGCATCGCCGACCAGATTGAACAGTTGCGCCAGGCCGATGCCGCGCGCCGCGACATGGTGGCCAATATCTCGCATGATCTGCGCACGCCGCTGGCCTCGCTGCAGGGCTATCTGGAAACCCTGCTGATGAAGGAAGACAGCTTCAGTCCCGAGGAAAAGCACAAATATATAGACCTCGCGGCGCGCCAGGGCGATCGACTCAGCCGCCTCGTGGCGGAGCTGTTTGAGCTCACCATGCTGGATTCGACCGGCACGCGGCTGAATTTCGAGCCTTTCTCGCTGCCCGAACTGGTGCAGGATGTGACCCAGAAATTCCAGCTCCAGGCCGAGCGCCGAAACATGACGCTGGAACTGGACATGCCGGCCAGCGCGCCCTTCGTACGGGCCGATATCGGGCTGATCGAGCGGGTGCTGGAGAACTTGATCGAGAACGCCATCAAATATACCCCCGAGGGCGGCAGAATCTCGCTGACCCTCATTCCCGACGCCGACGGCATAGAGGCACGCATCGCCGACACCGGCCCAGGCATTCCCGAGGCCGACCGCGACCGTATCTTCGAGCGCTTCTACCGGGTCGAGAAATCCCGCGCCGACGCGCCCGAAGGCGCCGGGCTGGGGCTGGCGATCACCCGGCGTATCCTGCAGCTCCATGACAGCCCGATCGAGGTGGAAAGCTCCCCCGGCCACGGCGCCGCCTTCTCTTTCCGTCTTCCGCTCGCGCAAACGTGAACCAAACCGGTCCGTTGGGACAGTTTCGTGATATTTGCGGGATGAACGCGTGACGGCGGTGCGGTTTACTGGCTCTCAACAGGGAGACGCCCTGTCCGTATCAACATATTGGGAAGAGAGTAAATCAATGCCGATCAACGACAGCAAGTTCAAGACCGCCCTCGCCGCCGGTGTCGCCGCCGCCGCCATGGCCATGGCCGCGCCGACCGTATCCATCGCGGCCAGCAGCAATCCCTGTGCGGCCTCGGCCTGTGCCGAGAACCCCTGCAGCCCCTGCTGCGCCAAGAACCCGTGCGCGGCGGCCAATCCGTGTAATCCCTGCGCGGCGGCCAATCCGTGTAATCCCTGTGCGGCGGCCAACCCCTGTGCGGCGGCCAATCCTTGCGCGGCAGCCAATCCCTGTGCGGCGGCCAACCCGTGCAATCCCTGCGCGCCGAAGAATCCCTGCGCGGCTCAGTAAACCGGCGAAAGCGGGCCAACTGTCCACGAATGCGCCGGCGGAATCCTTAACTCCGCCGGCGTATTTTTCTCAGGGAGGATCGAATGAACCGATATGGAATTTTAGCGGCCCTGCTGGCGGCAACACTTTGGACCGTCTCGCTGTCCGGCGCCCATGCCGACGCGCGGCATGCGTCCGCGAAAACCGTGAAGATCACAGGCGAGATCATTGACAGCTGGTGCTACCTCACTGAAATCATGTATCCGCTTGGTACCGCCCATCATCAGTGCGCAGTCTGGTGCGCTGCCGGTGGCGTTCCCGTCGGCATCCTGTCGGATGACGGAACGCCCTATATCCTGCTGTCCTTCCAGGGCGATGGCCAATCGGTGGCCAATCCGGCGCTGCTCGACTTGCAAACGCACCATGTGGTGCTGGAAGGCCAGTCCTTCGAACGGGACGGCATGCATTACCTCGTTGCCGACCGGTTGGTCGAGGACCACGGCATCACCAACATGACGTATGAAGATTACGGCATCCAGCCGTTCGGGGAGTAAGCCATGAAACGGATTGTAGTGGTCATAATCATGTCGGCGGCCTGGGCTTCGGGTGCCCTTGCGGCCGAGTCCTGGGGGCTGCCCGAGGAAGAGAAAACGCGGTTCGAGGCGACGGTCGTCGACGCGCAGTGTGAACTGACCGGCGATTGCCCCGACCGGTGTGGCGGCGGCGAGCGCCAGCTCGGCCTGCTGACCGGCGAGGGCAAACTGATCCTGCCGTTGAAGAACGTTGTGCCTTTCGCGGGCGCGACCGATGAACTGCTGGAATTTTGCGGCAAGAATGTCATCGCCGACGGTCTGTTTTCAACAAATCGCGGCGTCACGGTCTTTGCGCTTCAGTTCGTCCGCGAGGCGCCGGACGGCAAATGGCGCCGCGCCAACCGCTTCACCAACCAGTGGGCCGAAGCGAACGGGGTCGATCCCAAGAGCAAGACCGCGCAGCAATGGTTCCGTCACGATCCCGCCGTGGTGAAAGTAATCGAACGCGACGGCAAGCTTGGTACGGGCAAATGAAGGAAGGGTTGCTTCCTTTGCTCGCGAGGAGCGCGTTTGGCATGGCGCTCCTGGCTCTTGCGGCGGGCCGCGCGCCCGCCGCGGAGCCGCTGCCGCTGGAAATCGGCGGGGAATTCACGCTGGTCGACCAGCGTGGCGAGCTCCGAAGCAGCAGCGAATTCTATGGCCGGCTCAAACTGGTATGGTTTGGCTATAGCGAATGTCCCCATACCTGCCCGATGGCACTGGGAGCGATTTCGGCGGCGCTCGACGCGCTTGGCCCGAACTCGGAATCGGTCGTGCCGCTGTTCGTTACCGTGGACCCCGAACATGACACACCGGATCGGCTGGCCACCTATCTTGCTAACTTCCATCCCTCGTTCGTCGGGCTTACTGGTGCAAAGGACGATATCGTGCATATCCAGGCGGATTACCGGATCGCAGCGCAACGCATCGCCGATTCCGGCGCGTTCGATCGCCTGTTCGAACATACGACACTGATCTATCTGATAGGCCGTGAAGGCGAGCCGCTGTCGCTGCTGCCGGCCATGCTGCCGCCCGAACGCATAGCTGAGATCGTAAAGGGTTATCTTTAGCCTGTCCCGGACTCCGGACCCTCGCCGTTTATTGCCCGCCAATCCGCCAATACCGCCTCTGCGTCCAACACCTGATCGAACTGGTCGCGGACCTTCTTCCACTTAAAACGCATTGAATTCTTGACGATTTCTACGTCGTAAGCCTTCAATTCATCTGCTATGGGTGCCCATTCCACCAGTGCGGAAAGGCTATCCTGGAATAGGTTTGCACCCGGCTCTATCTGGTTCCAGGCGGTTGCATGGATCCGCCGCGCAAAGGTCTCGCGGATGTCGCCGAAGCCCTGTGGCCGTTCCGCCGGAATTTCCTCCGTCATTATCGTACTGTCGACGATATGGGCGGCCAGTGCCTCCAGTTCGCCGGGCCGGGCGGCGCATAGTTGCCCGATACTGGCGACCGCATATATGGCGAAGTCGCACAGGCTGGCCAGATATATTTCCCATTTGGCGATATTGACCGACTCGGTGAACAACGGGTCCTCGTACATCGCCACATATCGCGTGCCGACGCGCGCCTTAATGTAACTGAAAAGTGTTGTCTGGGCGACGAATTTGGATCTGGTTTCGACATAAGCCACCAGCTCGGAAACCTCTGTAACCGGCGGCTCGCGCCGCCAGAAATACAAGGCCTTCAAGGCCATAAACAAATATGCCGCCGTTTCTTTAAGCGCCGTTCTTAACCTATCGGGCATTTGGATTGCATTTCAATATTGTTAATGTTAATTCTCGACGGTTAACGTTACAGAAAACCGGGTCGTGGGACTTTATCCATCGATCCACCGCTGGTTCGTCAATAGATAACAAAATTAAGCGGTCGAACGCAGGAAATAACAGACCGTAACGTTTCAGGCGAATCATGGGCAGCAGCGGGAAGGCCCGTATGGGCGTCCGGCTGTTGAATGGCTTAACAGACCGGGGGTATTCACTATGTCTGACATATCGCCAGAAGTGCGTGCAAAGCACTGGGCAAAAACCAAACGCCTGACGATTATCACCCTGATAATCTGGTTCATCTTCTCCTTCGTCGTGCACTGGTTCGCCGACGCCCTCAACAGCTTTCATTTCTTCGGTTTTCCGGGCGGCTTCTATATGGCCGCGCAGGGATCGCTGATCGTCTTCGTCATTCAGATTTTCTATCTGGCGCATGCCCAGAACAAAATCGATGAAGAATTCGGCGTCGCTGAAGACGAATCGCAAGGTTAAGGGGTAGGGAGGAAAAACAATGAAAAACACCTTTATCGATAACCTGCCCAAGATCTATGGGATGTATACGGGCGGTTTCATCGCCTTCATCATCCTTATGGCGATTATGGAGCAGTTCGGGATGTCCGCGGATACCATCGGTATCCTGTTCGTCGCATTCACCGTGTTCATTTACGCCGGCATCGGCTGGCTGTCACGGACCATGCAGGTTGAGGCATACTATGTGGCCGGTCGTCAGGTCCCCGCCGTGTTCAATGGCATGGCGACGGCGGCGGACTGGATGTCCGGTGCGTCTTTTGTCGCCATGGCAGGCGGCATCTATTTCGGCGGCCATGGCTATCTCGCCTTCGTTGTCGGATGGACGGGCGGGTATGTGCTCGTTGCCTCACTGATGGCGCCCTATCTGCGCAAATTCGGCTGCTACACGGTGCCCGACTATATCGGCACTCGCTACGGCGGTAATCTGGCGCGCCTTTGCGCCGTCGTTGTTCTCGTGGTCGCCTCCTTCACCTATGTTACGGCCCAGATCAACGCCACGGGCACCATCGCCTCGCGCGCACTGGGAATCCCGTTCGAGGTCGGCGTCTGGTTCGGCCTGCTCGGAATTCTGCTCTGCTCGATGCTCGGTGGCATGAGGGCGGTGACCTGGACCCAGGTGGCGCAGTACATCGTGCTTATCATCGCCTATCTGTTGCCGGTGTTCTGGATGTCGAACAAGCAGGGCTTCGGTCTTATCCCGCAATTCGCTGCGGGCCATGCGGTTGAAGCCCTGACGCAACTCGAGGCCGTGCAACAGGTCGGGACTCTTTTGCCAACTGAAAAATTCCCCGGCCTCAGCGCCCTGGTTAATCCTCATGTTGCGGCGGGAACCGGCATGGCTGCCTGGAAGTTTGTCACCCTGGTGGCCTGTATGATGGCGGGCACGGCGTCGCTGCCGCATATTCTGATGCGTTATTTCACAACGCCCTCGGTGAGGTCGGCGCGTAAGTCCGTGGCATGGTCGCTGTTGTTCATCTTCCTGCTGTACTTCACGGCGCCGGCGCTGGCGACCTTCACCAAGCTTCAGTTGCTGAATCCTGAATTGGCGACCGGCATCATCGGCAAGTCCTTCGCCGATGTCGGGAACCTGGAATGGATCCAGAAGTGGAGTGCTGTCGGCTTCCTGAAGATTTCCGACAGTAACGGGGACGGCATCCTCCAGATCAACGAGTTCTTCATGCGCGGCGATATCGTCGTGCTGGCGACGCCGGAAATCGCCGGCCTTCCCGCTGTGATCTCGGGTCTGGTGGCGGCTGGTGGCATGGCCGCGGCAATGTCGACGGCGGACGGGCTTCTGCTCGCCATCGCCAATGCGCTGTCGCACGATCTGTACTACAAGATGATCGACCCGTCCGCGGATACCAAGAAGCGGCTGATCGTCGCCCGCGTTCTGCTGATCCTTCTCGGCGCGGCCGGCGCGTTTGTCGCCAGCCTCAAGCTGACGGGTATTCTCGGCGCCGTGGCCTGGGCATTCGACTTCGCCTGCTCCGGCCTGTTCTTCCCGCTGGTGCTCGGCGTCTGGTGGAAGCGGGCCAACCGTCAGGGTGCGATCGCCGGTATGGCTGCCGGGTTCATCGCCGGGTCAGCATACCTGTACTACGTCTATAACGGCGGCACACCGTGGATCGGCATCGATCATTTGCGGTTTGGCATCATCGGCATGCCGGTGAGTCTGGTCGCCATGGTCGTGGTATCGCTCATGACGCCGGAGCCCGATGCGGAAACGCAGGCAATGGTCGATGAAATGCGTATACCGAGGGGCCAAACAGTCCTTTCCGCCATGCATTAAGGCGGACGCAACATTGCTACATTCGGGGCGAAGCCAGTCTTCGCCCCGATTTTTTTGCCCGTTACAATTGGCGGAGCCGATTCCATACGCAGGGGAAATGCTCTATTGTCGCGGGTAAATTATCTCAAGGGAGTACAGTCGTTTGGTTGACGCATTTCCGATCTGGGTGATTGTTCTCGATTATTCATTGGGCATGGTCATGTGGACATTGATCGGCCGCACCGGCATGAATCTGTTCCTGCCCGAGGATTCCACATTCTTCTTCATGCGGGTCTTCGTCCGCGCGACCAACCCGCTGCTGCACTGGTTCCGGTTCATAACGCCCAAATTCCTGATCCGCCCGATAGTGCCGCTTTATGTCGCCTGGTTCTTTTTTCTGTTCCGCTTCTATCTGATGCCCTGGCTGCTGGGTTACGATGTCATGGGCATGTTGTCCTTCCCGCTCGAAAGCGACATCGCCCGCATGATATACCGTATCGGCAGTTAACCGGGAGGAGGAACCATGACGGCCCCGCGGCAAAAGGCAAGCGCACGCAAGGCCTTCGCCCGGCTGTTGATCTTTCTCAGCCTTCTGTTGCTGGCCGCCGGCATCGTCATGGCTATCCATCTGGTGGATTTCAGCGCCGGAGTCAGCCCAGCCCTCGCCGCGCTGCTGGCCTTGTTGGTGGCCGGTATAGGCGCGATCTGGATCGGTTTCACTGTGGTCGATCATCATTTCGACGATCTGGAGCGGCTGCGCGGCCTGCTGCTGGTGGCGGCCGGGCGGGAAGACCCACTGCCGTCCGACTGGCCCGCCCTCGGACATCCCGGCCGCGAGGCTGAGTCGCTGGGCGCCGCCGCCCGGCGCGCGATCATGGCGCAACGCGAGATGGCCGGCCGCACCGACGAAAGGCTGGCGGCCGTGGTTGCCGCCGCCGCCGAGGGCCTGCTGGTGATGACCGAAACCGGCCTGGTCAGCCTGGTGAACGCGGCCGCGCTGAAGGTGCTGGGTCCCGAGGCTGTCGCCGTAGGCACCTCGGTCTATGCCGCCCTGGAACGCGACCATATGGCGGAAATCGAACACCGCGCCCGTCAGACCGGCGAGGCCGTCCAGGCCGAACTGCTGCTGGTCGACGGTCGCCGCATGGACGCGCTGGTAGCGCCGCTCGGCGATCATGGCGGCTTCGTTATCTCGCTACCACACCGCGAACCGGGCCGCCGCAATGAGGTTCTGCACGACCTCAGCCTGCATGACAGCCCGCCGACGGCGCGGATCGACCCGGATACTCCGCCCCACGACTGGCCGCTCGAGAAACTCCCCGTCCTGGTGTTCGACAGCGAGACTACTGGCCTGGACGTCGCCCTCGCCCGTATTGTCTCGCTGGGCGCCGTATGCAGCCATGGCCACCGCTTCTATCCCGGATTGAACCTGGACAGCCTGGTCAACCCCGGCATGCCGATCCCGCCGCAAAGTACCGATGTGCACGGCATCACCGACCGCATGGTCGCCGGGGCACCCGATTTCGCCGGTGGCTGGCCGCCGCTCGCCGATATGATGAAGGGCATGATCGTGGTAGGTCACTCCATCGGTTTCGATCTGGCCATCCTGAAGGCTGAATGCGACCGCTGTGGCCTGCCTTGGAAAACCCCGCCTGCGTTGGATACGGCGCTGCTCTATTCCGCCCTGTATCCGAAGGAGAAGGATATCGGGCTGGAGAGCCTTGCCGCGCGTTTTGGGGTCGAGATCGAGGGTCGCCACACCGCCCTTGGCGATGCACTGGTCACAGCCGAGGTCTGGATCGCCCTGATGGCGCAGCTTATCGACCGCGGCATCGCCACCTATGGCGCTGCCCGCGAATTTTCCATGAGCGCGCGCGTCCTGCTGGCCCAGCAGCGCCAGGCCGGCTGGCTGCCCGCCGCGCGCAACGAGAACAAAGGGGAGCAGCATGGATAAGGCCCCGCTGGAACGTCTCGATTCATTCCCCTATCGCCATCGCGTTGCCGAGGTGATGCACGCGCCTCTTTGCATCGCCGAGCCGGGTATGACGCTGGAGGCCGCCTCGCGCCGCATGGTCGACGAGAAGGTCTCGTCGCTGGTCATGCTGGACGAAGTCGGCCGCGCCACCGGCATCATTACCGAACGCGACATATTGCGGGCGCTGGCCCAGGATGGCGCCAACGCCGCTGCCGACCGGGTTGCGGCGTTCTTTACCAGTCCGGTCCACGACATTCGCGAGGATGCCTTCGTCTACAAGGCGCTGGGCCGTATGATGGCCCGCAAGGTGCGCCATCTGGTGGTGGTGGAGCCGGCGACGCGCCGTGCCATCGGGATGGTTACCGGCCGGGCGCTGCTGAAGCTGCGCGTCGGCGATACGCTGCAGCTGGGCGACAGGCTGGACGCCGCGCAAACCGCTGAGGACATGGCCGCCGCGCGCGCTGAACTGCCCGGCCTGGTGCGTCGCATGCTGGCCGAGGGCGTGGGCGCCATGAACGCCGCCGCCGTCATCAGCCAGGTCTATTGCGATATGACCCGTCGCGCCACCGAACTGGCTGTCGCCGCCATGGCTGCCGAGGGCAGGGGCGGGGCGCCGGCCCCCTGGGCGATGCTGGTACTGGGTTCGGGCGGGCGTGGCGAGAGCCTGCTGGCGCCCGACCAGGACAATGCCATCGTCCATGAGGGGACGGAGGCAGACGATCCCTGGTTCAGGGAAGTCGCCGAGCGTACCGCGGACTTGCTCGACGAGGCCGGCATCCCTTATTGCAAGGGCAAGGTGATGGCCAGCAACGAGATCTGGCGGCGCTCGCTGACCGGCTGGGAGGAAGAGGTGCTGCGCTGGCTGCGTACCCCGGAGCCCGAGGCCCTGTTGATGATAGGGATCTTCTTCGACTTCGTCCCGGTCCATGGCGATTTTGCCCTGGCCCGGCGGCTTCGCGATTTCGCTGTGGAGCACGCGGCGCAAGCCCAGCTGTTTCTTAACCTGATGGCGGCCCAGATCGAGCATCACCACGCGCCGCTGGGTCTGTTCGGCGGCTTCAAACTTAAAGAGGGTCGCGTGGACCTCAAGCTCGGTGGCCTGTTTCCCATTACCTGCGGCGCCCGCGCCATGGCGCTGAAACTCGCCAGCCCCGCGACTTCAACCGCCGGGCGGCTGGCCGCCGTGCGCGATTCCGGCACGCTGGTTCAGGAAGATATGGACAACCTGCGCGAGGCCCACCAGATCGTGACACGCATCATCCTGGAACAGCAAATCGCCGACATCCAGGCCGGCCGCGAGCCGGGCCCCCGCATTGACCCGAAACGCCTGCCCCGCAGCATGCAGGCCAAACTCAAACAGGCCCTGCGTACGCTCGAAGGCTTGCCCCTGATGACCCGCGACGTGGTCACCAGTGGGCGGGGAGGATAGCGGCGGGCAATAATCTCCTATCCGAAACTTATCTCCACCCCTTCGATCGGCATCCCTGCGATCTTCGTTGTCCAGACTTCGCCGGGGGCGATGGGGAAGGCTCGCGTAAGGGTGCCGGTGGTAATGATCTCGCCGGCGGCCAGCGGGGCATTGTACGGGTCGTCCGCCAGCATTTCGACCAGATGACGCAACGGCGTAAGTGGCCCGCCCAGCACGCTGGCGCCGCCGCCCTCGTCGATAACCTCTCCGTCGCGCATCAACGTGATGGTGAAACCGCTCAAGGCGGCCAGCCAGCCCTCCGGCGGCTCCTTGCCCACCTGCCTGCGCGGGCCGATCATCAACGCCCCATGCATGCCCAGACCGGCCACTGTATCCGGCGCGGTGAAGCGCCAGCCGGGATAGATCGACTGTACGATCTCAAACCCGTGCGCCACCCACTCGATACAGTCCAGCAGCGTCGGCTCGTCCATGCCCGGGGTCGGCGAAGCAGCCAGCCCGAACACGATCTCCGGCTCGATCCTGGGCTCCGATAGAGACGAAGGGTCGAATGGTCCGACTCCGATATCGGCGACGGTCGTATCGTACATGTCGCCCCAGATGGGGGCATGGACCCCATATTCCCGCCAGATCGCGCTGTTGGTGAAGCCGATCTTGCGCCCGGTATGGCGCTCGCCTCGCGCCTCGCGCATACGCCTGAGCGCCGCCGTCACCTCATAGGCGTCGTCCATCGTGAAATCCGCCATCCGCTCGCTGAACGGCGCGACCTGCCGGCGTGCCGCCAGTGCATCCAGCACCTCCGACGCGATGTCCTCATGCTTCAGCTCCGGCGCCATGCGAACGCTCCTTCCAACCTCGCCGTTCCAGCGAAGCGATCATAGAGCATTTGATGGCGGCCGGGAAATGGCCGGCGCTCCCTACGTCAGTTTCGCCTTGAAAAATTCCACTGTGCGAGACCAGGCCAGTTCGGCGGCGGCCTTGTCGTAGCGCGGCGTGGTGTCGTTGTGGAAACCGTGGTTGACGTCCGGATAGATATAAGCGGTGTATTCCTTGTCGTTCGCCTTCAGCGCTGCCTCGTAATCCGGCCAGCCCTTGTTGATCCGCTCATCCAGTCCGGCGTAATGCAGTAGCAAGGGCGCCTGGATCTTTGGCACGTCCTCGGCCTTGGGCTGGCTGCCATAGAAGGGGACGGACGCGGCCAGATCGGGCAAACGAACCGCCATGGCATTGCAGACGCCACCGCCATAGCAGAAACCCACCGCGCCAACCTTTCCGTTGGAATTCGCATCAGCCCTCAGGACCCCGTGCGCCGCGATGAAGTCCTCCTGCAGTTTGCCCTTGTCGAGGGTCTTCTGCATGGCCTTGCCCTCATCGTCGGTGCCGGGATAGCCGCCCAGCGGCGTCAGCCCGTCTGGCGCCAGCGCGGTGAAACCCGCCACCGCCACACGGCGCGCCACATCCGCGATATAGGGGTTCAGGCCGCGGTTCTCGTGGATGACCACGACGCCGCCGCGCTTGCCGCCGCCTGCCGGGCGCACCAGATAGCCCTTGATCTTTCCGTGCCCCCGGGGCGAATCATACTCGATTGTCTCTCCCTTGATTCGGGGGTCGTTCTCGTCGACCTGGTTGGCCAGTGCGTAATTGGGCGACAGCACCTCCAGCAACGCCGCCGCTGTCAGCCCGCCCACTGTGAATTTTGCCGCGCGATCCAAGAAATCGCGCCGCTCGATCATCCCATGGGCATATTTGTCGTAAAGATTGATAAGCTCCTGGTCGAAGTCACTTGCCTTCCGGCGAATTCGTTCGTCGGTCATGTCGGTTCCTCCCGTTACTCGGCGGCGTTCCATCCGCCGCTTGCCAATATGACGGGAAAAACGATATCCCCGATCGCGCCATCCAGCGAGCATATTCTGTCGGCCGCCAATAACATTTTCGTGGGGTCATGCCCGTTGACCGAAATTCCCCGAAATCCCCTGCCATCCGCCACCAATCTGTGATATCGACGCCTTTCAAACAGACTGGAGCAACCGCCGCATGACCGTCCGCAATGGCCGCCAATTCCTTTCCATCCCGGGTCCGACCACGGTGCCCGACGAAATCCTCGCGGCCATGCATCGCCCGGCGGTCGATATCTATGGCGGCGAGTTGGTCGCAATTACCGACAGCTGCCTGGCCGACCTGCAGAAAGTCTTCCGCACGAAGGGCCGCACCTACATCTATATCGGCAACGGCCATGGTGCCTGGGAAGGCGCTCTCGCCAATGTGTTGTCGGAGGGCGATACGGTGCTGGTGCTGGAAAGCGGCCGCTTCGCCGCCGGCTGGGGACAGATGGCCGGGGCCATGGGCGCGCGCGTGGAAACGCTCAGCGGCGACCAGCGCCGCGCTGTCGATCCGGCCGCGCTGGAGGCCCGCCTGCGCGAGGACACGGACGGACGCATCAAGGCGATCCTCGTGGTCCAGGTCGATACGGCCTCAGGCGTGGCCAACGATATTCCGGCGCTGCGGCGGGCAATCGACGCTGCCGGCCACGGCGCGCTGTTCATGGTCGATGCCATCGCTTCCCTCGCCACCATGCCCTTCGAGATGGACGAATGGGGAGTCGATGTCGCCGTCACCTGTTCGCAGAAGGGGCTGATGATGCCGCCCGGCATCAGCTTTGCCGCCGCCGGGAAAAAAGCGCTGGCCGCCCATGGCGAGGCCGGTTTCTGCACCCGCTACTGGGACTGGACGGAGCGCCATGGCGAAGAGCATTACATGAAATATTGCGGCACGCCGCCGGTGCAGATGCTCTATGGCCTGCGCAAGTCGCTCGACATGCTGCTGGGCGAAGGGTTGGAGAACGTCTTCGAGCGCCATCGCCTGCTGGCGGGCGCGGTGCAGGCTGCCGTTGGGGTCTGGGCGGAATCGGGGGTGCTGGAATTCAATATCACCGAGCCTGCCGAACGCGCCCCGTCGGTTACCGCCGTGTTGATGAACGACGCCCACGATCCGGCCCGGCTGTTGGAATATTGCCGCGAGAAATGCGGCGTGGTGCTGGGCATCGCCATCGGCGACCTGTCCGGCAAGGGTTTCCGCATCGCCCATATGGGTCACGTCAATGCGCCGATGGTGCTCGGGTCCCTTAGCGTCACCGAGATCGCCCTGCAGGCGCTCGGCATTCCCCATGGACCGGGCGGCGTCCAGGCGGCGATCGACTATCTGGGGCGGTCGGTGACTCCCTGAATTATCCCCGGGCGGCACAGATAGGAATTTCCGCCTTGATTGACAAAAATATACAAGATGACGTGCTTTTAAAGCAGGGTCTGGGCATAGTATTTTCCGGAAACAAGAATAATTTTTCGAATATATTCCATCATTTTACTGATTTCCACGCTTCTTGAATTTCTGTTAGAGCTTAGTTTTATTGCTATAAATAAGAATTCACGCTGTCCTCTCGCGTCCGCCGGTCGTTGTGAAGTATTGAATTCTTCCGTGATATCCTCTATATATTCGCCATACGTGTTGCATTTGTTTTGAGCTACCTGAACAGCCGGTACGCCGATTAGCTTGGATATCCCCTGACAATGTGAACGTTAAGACGACCGCGTAGCCGCATACTGCGACGCGCGGACTCAACATTTCTGTTAGAGGAAATTACTATGGCTACTGGTACTGTAAAATGGTTTAACTCCGCCAAGGGTTTCGGATTCATCCAGCCGGAAGACGGTTCGAACGATGCGTTCGTCCATATTTCGGCCGTTGAGCGCGCCGGACTGGGCTCGCTTGACGAAGGGCAGAAGGTCTCCTACGAGCTTCAGCCCGGACAGAACGGCAAATCTTCCGCCGAGAACCTGTCCATAATCGACTAACGACGCCAGGCGCCGCCCCCCACGACTTCGGGGGCGGCTGCCACGTGCCGGTCAGACATGGCCGGCAAGGGTTGCCTGGAAGGTCGAAGGAAGCATGCAGGCGGATATTCCGCCCGCTAACCCATGCCCGGTTCCCAACCCGATGCAGAGGATACCCGCTATGCAGAAGACAGTAAAATCGAAGGCCGAGGAAAAATACGCCGCGATCCTGAAGAAGGACCAGCAGGCCATGGCCGACAGGGATCAAAAGCGCTTGGTCGAAGCGGCGCATGTAGCGAAGTTGCGCGGCCTTCGCCTGGCCAAACAGGCCGCCGACAAGGAAGCCGCCGAGCTGGCCGAAACAGCCAAGAAGGAAGCCGCCAAGCCGGCCACCAAGCCCAAAAAGAAGGCGGTGCGGGCGGTTCAGACTCGCTAACACCGGGACGACATAGCCTCGCCGGTCGGCAACCGCCGCGCCACCGATGTGGGCGCCCGGCCGGCGGTCGAGGTGATTAATTTCCACGGACTGCAAGAAATTGGCTACTATCGGCGTCGACCGGCGCCTGCGGCGCTATCGGACGGAAAGGTATGTCCCATGGAAAAGCTGAAGGCCATTGTCGATGAGGCGCTCGCGGAACTGGCAGGAACATTGCCTGCCGATCAAACCGACAATGTTGCCAAAGTGATCGAGGCGGCGGTTATCCGGGGCATGCTGGAAGGCCAGCACCGGGCCGTCGATGCCTGCATCGAATGCGGCGAGGAGGAGCAGGACATCGCCCACAAGATCGCCACCGCCATCCGCGAGAAGAATGACCTGCTGATCGCCAATCTCTCCAGCCTGCGCTGACGGCCGCGCCGCCGATTGCGCCTTCCGACCGATGCCGGCATCCCTGAAAAGGTGAGAAACAGGTAGTTTCGCCCGCGGCAACCGGCGCCGCCGGGCGAGGACGCCGCGACCTGCAGGCGCTATGCGCAGGCCAGGCCGGCAGCCCCTGAGCAAGGGAGGGGAGCCGTCGCCCCGCTAACCCGGGTTGCGCGCGCTGACGACCCAGGAGCTGGAGTCCATCGTCACGCCGTCGGCGGTCTCGAAGGGCGCGAGTTCGGCCTTCAGGGCGGCGACGATCTCGTCATGCCGGCGCTCCGCCTCGGCGCCGGCCTCGCGGTAGATCTCTCCCGCAGGGCCCAGCGCGAGCTGGAAATCCACCGCGTCGTCCAGCGAGCGCCCGACATTCAGCGGCGCGTCGACGCGGCTGAACGCGATGTCGCCATAGCCGGCGATCTCAAGCTGTTTCGTCACCATCGGTTCGCTCGCCATCGAAAAGGGGCCGGGCCCGCAGGTCGCGGCGTCCTCGCCCGGCGGCGGCAGATGTTGCAGCGTCACCTCCTTGGCCAGGCCGAGCCAGGGATTGTCCTCGACCCGCCGCCAGACGATGAAGGTCAACCGCCCGCCCGGCTTCATCGCCCGTCGCATGTTGCGCAGAGCCGCCACCGGGTTCTCGAAGAACATCGTGCCGAAGCGCGAGAAGACGAAATCGTATTCCGGCTCGAAGGGGTGGGACTGGACGTCGGCCACCCGGAAGGCGACATTGTCCAGGCCCTCGGCCGCCGCGTCTCGCCGGCCGTATTCCAGGAAGGCGTCGCAGCAGTCGATGCCCAGCACCCGGCCGGTCGGCCCGACGCGGTGCGCAAGCTGGATCGCGGTGTCGCCGAAGCCGCAGCCGACATCCAGCGCCGCGTCGCCCGCGCGCACATCGAGGGCGGGAAAGATCGCCGCGCTGTGATGGGTCAGCCCGTCGACCAGCACATGCTTGAACTTCACGAATTTCGGCACCAGCACATCGTTCCAGAATTCCACGAATTCAGTGCTGGCGTCCGGCGCGTCTGCCGTGCTCATGGTGATGCCCTCTCTATGGTTCCCCGTTCGCCGGGCGCGCATTGCGAAGGCGCGCCCCTTATTGCGAAAAGATAGCAGGAAACGGGGGCGGATGCACGGACGGGGTGGGGGGTGTGTTTTGCGGCGCGGGGAGGGGAACCCGGTCCGGGTAACGCCTGCCAGTCCGCCGAAGCCGTGGCGGAGGCGGAAGCGAAGGAGGGTGCCGCCGCGCGTACCGCGCGTCGCTCGCACAAAGAAAGTCTTATCGTTTTACGCGTAGCCTGAACCCATGGCCGGGCCGGCCGCGGCTGCACGGCTGGCCGATCCCGCATCGAGGCGACGATATGGACCCTTTCACGTTCGAGCATTCCTTCCGCTTCACCGAAGAGCGCTTTGTCGAGCTCTGCGGCGTCTTCCGGAAAAAGACGCGGCCGTTGCGGGTTGCGGCGGCCGGCGCGGCGGGCCTGGCCTGCCTGTTCTCGCCCTACACGCTGGTCGCGGGCATCCTGCTGCTGGGCCTCGCCGTTTTCGGGACGTTCCTGCTGCGCTGGATCCCGAAAAGCGCCGTCCATGGCTACCGGAACACACCCTACCTCCAGGACGAGCTGACCTATGGAATCGACGATCGCGGCCTGTGGCTGGCCGGGCCGCCGATCGAGGCGCGCGTACCCTGGAAGGCTGCCCGGGTCTGGGACCGGCGCGAGGGCTGGCTGCGCATATCGGCCCCGGGCGCGCCATGGTTCTGGTTCCCCGTCGCGGCGCTGAAGGAGGCCGGGCTGTACAATCGCGTGATGGAACGCGGCAAGCAGCACGCCGTGCGGTTCAACTCGGGCGAGACGAAGGGGAATCGGCGCTAGGGAATTCCCGATTTGTCCGGTTTATGCGCTTGGCTGGCGCCCTGGGGGGAGAGGTATGCTGGGGCCGGGATTCGCTGTCCTATGGCGCGAGGACAAATAGGTATTGTGGAGTGAATCCCGAATTCTGCAGACAGCAGCCCGGCAGCCAGCTCTTGCCGTGATGCCGGGCTTGTTTCCGGCCCCACGGAAGGGCCAGCCGTGTCAGTCGGGCAGGCCGAGTTTCATTAGGTTGGCGGCCATGCGATCTAGCGCGGCGGGGGAAAAAACCATCGCCTTCCGGAATTTCGAAACGGTCAGTTCGGGATAGATTTCCATCATGCGGTCGTAGGCCGCTTTCGCCTCTTCCATACGCTCCGCGCCGGCCAGCGACGACGCCAGGTTGCGGTATATCCATCCGGCATGAGGTTGTTCCGCGAGCGCGCGCCGGTACAGCTTCACGGCCTCGTCATAGTCCCCCGCCACCTCGTGCGCCGACCCTATGCCGACATAATTGTTGAAGTTCATCGGGTCGAGCGGGCTCAGGCGCAGGGCGCGCTGGAAATATTCGATCGCACGGTCCGGCTGGTCCGAGTAATTCTCCAGCCACCCGAGACGGCTGTGCGCCCAGGCCGCGTTGGGGTCGAGCACCAGCGCCCTTTCCAGCAGGATCCGCGCCGTCCCGTAATTACGGACAAACGAATGTACGGCACCGAGCACCGCCAGCACCAACGGATCGTCACCGTTCAGCTGGACGGCCCTTTCCGCCAGTTTCAGCGCTTCGGCCTGACTCTGCGCTATGTCGTCCGCCCAGTTATATACCGAGCGCTGCGCGTGGCACCAGCCGGCAAGCGACAGGGCAAGCGGATAATCTGGATCGATCGCCATTGCCTTGTCGAGCAGGCCGAGTGCCTTGGCGACTTCCTCTTTGTTCAGCGCCCAGACATATGGCATCGCCTGCATTGCGTAATCGTAGGCGCCGAGGTCTTGTGGTCGTTTGCGCTGCGAACGCCTGATTTCGGCGATCCTGATGGAGGGCTGCAAAGCCCCGGCCACATGTTCCGTAATCTGGTCCTGCAGGTCGAAGATACCGTCCATGGTTCCGTCGTAATGATCGGCCCAGATATGGGCGCCGCCGTTCGTTTCAATCAGCTGCACGGTAATGCGGACGCGCTGGCCGACGCGCTGGATGCTGCCTTCCAGAACATAGGCAACGCCGAGTTCTCGGCCAATTTCCTGCACCTTCACTGCGCGGCCCTTGTAAGTGAAAGCGGAGTTTCGTGCGATCACGAAGAAGGATCCGATGCGCGACAGCGCCGCGGTAATCGATTCTACGATGCCGTCCGCGAAATGGCCCTGCTCGGCGTCGCTCGACATATTGTCGAAGGGCAGCACGACAATGGATGGCTTCTCAGGTAGTGGCAGTGGTTCGGTCGCCTCCCGCCCGGCGATTCCCGTGTCGGCGGCCGAGCCGTCCGGGATCCATCGCCAGACCCGCACCGGCCTGTCGATGTTCTTGAGTTCCTGGGCTCCCTGATCCTCGAATGCCATTTCGACCTTGCCCGCAAGCTGGTCATGGACATTCGCCGACACGCAAATGCCGGCGGGCGGCGCCAGCCCCTCCAACCGGGCGGCTATGTTGACGCCGTCGCCGTGAATATCGTCTCCGTCGATGATGACGTCGCCGAGATTGATGCCGATGCGGAATTCGATCCGTTTTTCTTTCGGCTGGCCCTCGTTGCGCTCGGTCATGCCGCGCTGGAGCGCCACCGCGCACTCCACCGCATCCACCACGCTGGCGAATTCCAGCAGCACGCCGTCACCCATCAGCTTGACGATGCGGCCCCGGTGGTTCGCTATTGTGGGGTTGATGAATGCAACCTGGTGCGCTTTTAGCGCGGCCAGCGTCCCCGCCTCATCCTTACCCATGAGGCGGCTGTAGCTGACGACGTCTGCGGCAAGTATGGCGGCGAGCCTGCGCTCCATGATCCCTCTCTTCAGGCGGCGATACTATAGCAGTAACCGCGCAAATGGAATCGCTTCCCGCGATTTCAGCTGCGCTGGTAAAGCTGGATGCCGGCCCGCAGGTGGCGATCCTTCATTATTTGTCTGGCATGAGAGCAGAAGAAATATGCGTGCATTGGAAAAATACGGCTTGCTTTCAGCAGAGCGGCGAACCGCATAGAATCCGCCGCGTGATATCGGATTACATGGTTTTCTGTGAGATTATTAATATGTATACAGTATACTGTAGAACGATCCTGATCGATTTATAGAGCGTATGCTTATTATTGTTCCGGTTCTGTGTACGGAGCGCGTCCATCTGCGGGACGGCGCACGGCGGACGGAAGAAACGGTGGAAATCGACCTTGTTTGGGCTCGTTTGGAAAAACAGTGGCCGCGGCTAGGCGATCTGCCTCCCCGCGCACCATTGCACCGCAGCGCGCCTTCGGCTACAAGACCCGCCGCCGCGTCCCCATATAGAGCGGCAACGCAATCGCAAGCAGTTGACGGAGCATCGATACGCCATGGCGTCCTATCAGTATGTCTATGTGATGAAGGATCTCGGAAAGACCTATCCCGGCGGTCGGGAGGTCTTGAAGAACGTCACCCTGGCCTTCCTGCCCGGCGCCAAGATCGGCGTGCTGGGCTATAACGGCGCGGGCAAGTCGACGCTGCTGAAGATCATGGCCGGCATCGAGACAGAGTTCACCGGCGAGGCCTGGGCGGCCGAGGGCGCGCGGGTCGGCCTGCTGGAGCAGGAACCGCATCTGGATGCGACGCTGACCGTGGCCGAGAACGTCATGCAGGGCATGGGCCCGATCAAGGATGTGGTCGACCGCTTCAACGCCGTGTCGATGCGCCTCGGCGAGGTCGAGGACGCCGACGAGATGATGGCGCTGATCGAGGAACAGTCCGAGCTGCAGGAAAAGATCGACGCGGCCGACGCCTGGGACCTCGACCGCACCGTCGAGATCGCCATGGACGCGCTGCGCTGCCCGCCGGGCGAATCGGAAGTAACCAAGCTGTCGGGCGGCGAGCGCCGCCGCGTGGCGCTGTGCCGGCTGCTGCTGTCGCGGCCCGACCTGCTGTTGCTCGACGAGCCGACCAACCATCTCGACGCCGAGTCCGTGGCCTGGCTGGAACGCCATTTGCGCGATTACGACGGCACCGTGGTGATGGTGACCCATGACCGCTATTTCCTCGACAATGTGACCGGCTGGATCCTCGAGCTGGACCGCGGCAGCGGCATCCCCTACGAGGGCAACTATTCCGCCTGGCTGGAGCAGAAGCAGAAGCGGCTGGAGCATGAGGGCAAGTCGGAAGCGGCCCATATGAAGACGCTGGCGCGCGAGCGCGAATGGATCCAGCAGAGCCCGCGGGCCCGCCAGGCCAAGTCGAAGGCGCGCATCCAGGCCTATGAGGCGATGCTGGCCGAGGCCAACAACAAGGCGCCGGATACCGCGCAGATCATCATTCCGGCCGGCCCGCGGCTGGGCGACCGGGTCGTGGTGGCCGAGGGCCTGCGCAAGGGCTATGGCAACCAGCTGCTGATCGAGAATCTCGGCTTCATCCTGCCGCCGGGTGCGCTGGTCGGCGTGATCGGCCCGAACGGCGCCGGCAAGACCACCATGTTCCGCATGATCGCCGGCCAGGAAGCGCCGGATGCGGGGACGCTGACCGTCGGCGATACGGTGCAGCTCGGCTATGTCGACCAGAGCCGCGACAGCCTGAAATCCGATGCGACCGTGTGGGAGGAAATCTCCCAGGGCGAGGCGGAGATCGACCTCGGCAAGCGCAGGATGCCCAGCCGCGCCTATGTAGGCGCCTTCAATTTCAAGGGGGCGGATCAGCAGAAGAAGGTCGGACAGCTTTCCGGCGGCGAGCGCAACCGGGTGCATCTGGCCAAGATGCTGCGCTCGGGCGCCAATTTCCTGATGCTCGACGAACCGACCAACGACCTCGATGTCGATACGCTGCGCGCGCTGGAGGATGCCCTGCTCAACTTCGCGGGCTGCGCCATGGTAATCAGCCATGACCGCTGGTTCCTCGACCGTATCGCGACCCATATCCTCGCCTTTGAGGGCGACAGCCAGGTGGTCTGGTTCGAGGGCAACTATCAGGACTATGAGGCCGACCGCAAGCGCCGCCTGGGCGCCGAGGCCGACCAGCCCCACCGCATCAAATACAAGCCGCTGAAAAGGTAGGCAGCCGGCCGACGCGACGTCAGCCCGCGTCGGTCGAAGCCGAAGGCAAATCCGAAATCTTCAGGAATTCGCGCGGTCGGCGCGCAGTTTGGCGGCCTTGGCGCGCAGCTGGGCCAGCAGGTCGGCAATGTCGCCGCCGTTCTTGTCCAGCACCGCGGTATATTCCTCGCGCTGGGTGATCGCCATGCTGGCCCCCTCGACGCGGATATCGACCACGGCATATGAACCGCCATTAACCTTGACCTGCCAGTCCAGCTTGATTGGCGGTCTGCCGTTGCCGGGCTCGACTTCCGTCAGCACCAGCTTGTAACGGTCGCCCGGGTCCCCGACCTCGCGCTTGACCTTGAAGCCCTGGCCCGCATAGGAGGCGAACAGGTGGGCGTAAGTGAGCACCACCACGTCCTCGTAAAGCTGGATGAATTCGGCCATCTGTTGCCTGGTGGCGCCGCGGGCGTAGCGCCCCAGGACGAAGCGGCTGATGCGGACGACATCGAAACTGTCGTTCAAGATCGTCCGGAAGCGGCTTTCCCTCTCGCTCTCGGATATGCTCGAATCGGCGAGCTGCAGGATCGCCCTGTCGCCGAGGTTCTCTATGAATTTTGCGACCGTTCCACTGGCCCGGGCGGGCTGGCGGGCTAAGCCGGCCGCCAGGGCGGCCCCGCCAAGGGCGGCGATCGCTCGCCGACGCGTCATGTGGAACATAAAATTATTGTGCATTCATTTGACCTTGCTCGGGCGATCCTGCGGGCGGCAATTCGGAATTCATATCCATATCCATATCCATATTATCGAAATCTATCATTCCCGGCGAGTCGGCGGAATCGCCCTCGGGCTCCCGGCCGTTGCGTATTTCGTGGGCGCGCCGCTGCCGGTAGCCGCTACGCACCGTGGCATAGAAGTCCAGCGAGGATTTCCGCAGCTCGTCGATGGTCTTCAGGTTGGCCGAACGCCAGTCGACGGCGGACAACCCGGCGCTGATACCCGCTGCCTCCATCCCGTATTCCGTCCGGATATAATAGCCCGATGGGTTGATGGCGCTGTCTATGCCGAATCCGACCCAGTGCCGCAAATCTGCGGGTCCCATCAATGGCATCACCAGATAGGGCCCCGGTTCGACGCCCCACACAGCCAGTGTCTGGCCCAGATCCTCGTAATGCTGCGGGATGCCGGCATCCGATGCCACGTCGATAAAGCCTCCAAGCCCGAGGATGGTGTTGGTTAGAAACCGGCCAAAGGTATCGCGGGCCCGCACTCCCTCGCCCTGCAGCAGGGCATTGAGGATCGTGATCGGGCTCTTAAGGTGGGTGAGGAAATTGTGAATCCCGATGCGCACGCCCTTGGGCACGACAGTGCTGTAGCCGACAGCCAGCGGGCGCAGTACCACCTTGTCCGCGGCCTCGTTGAACTGGAAGATAGCCCGGTTATACGGCTCCAGCGGATCCCTGGTTTCCAGATAATAGGCCAGATCATCGGGATCGGTCGGCCTCGTGGCGCAGCCACCAAGAAGCAGGGCGGCGATAAACGCCACCAACACTCCCGGCCTTCCGATCGAAACAAATTGCTTCACGGTCCTCAAATACCTGCATTCGCTCGACCACTTAACCCAACCATATTCGCTCGTCTCGGCGGCATCAAGCGCGCCGCGGAAGCGACAGGCCGGTTCAACGGTTTGTCACACCGATCGATACCCGGACAAGTCCGGAGCCGAATGCAGACCCCTCTCTATTGAACCTCCGGCAAACAGCTACCACAGCCCGCAGGCAAAAACCATAACCCAGTCAGGGTAACTACGGTTGTGTCAGCAATATTCTTCCAAACACCATTTGAGCGCAGAAGCGTTAAAATCTCCTTGAAGCGTCTTTACATCACATAAAGATATCTTTATATATTTATGACAGAGTGCGCCAGGCGAAAACAAGGAGCAGGGATATGGACATACTGTTAAGCGGACTTCGCGCCGCCGCCGAACCCAGCAGACTACGCCTGCTGGCCTTGTGCGCGCATGCGGAATTGACGGTCAGCGAATTGGTGCAGATCCTCGGCCAGAGCCAGCCACGTGTTTCGCGCCACCTCAAGCTTCTTTGCGAGGCGGGCCTGATCGACCGGTTTCGCGAGGGCACCTGGGCCTTTTACCGTTTGTCGGAAATGGGCCGGTGCGCCGAACTCGCCCGGGTGCTGATCGACCTGATCCCGGCGGACGATGCGACTCTGGCGCTGGATTTACAACGGCTGGAGGCGGTCAAGAAGGCCAATTCCGACCGCGCGGCCGAATATTTCCGGCGCAATGCCGAAGGGTGGGACAAGATCCGGACCCTCCATATCGCCGAGGATGCGGTTGAGGTCGAGCTCGGGAACCTTTTTCCGCAATCCGGAATAAAGGATTTCCTCGATATCGGCACCGGAACGGGCAGGGTTCTCGAACTCTTTGGTTCGCGGGTTGAGCGTGGAGTTGGGGTCGACATGTCGCGTGAAATGCTGGCGTTGGCCCGCGCCAACCTGCAGAAATCGGGCCTTCGCAATTGTCAGGTTCGCCAGGGCGATATGTATCAGTTACCCTTCAGCGACGAATCCTTCGACGGCATCGTCATCCACCAGGTTCTGCATTTCGCCGAAGACCCGGCCGAAGCGATAATCGAAGCCGGTCGCGCGCTGCGTCCTGGCGGGCGACTGGTCGTCGTCGATTTCGCGCCGCACAACCTCGAAATGCTGCGCGAAGAGCATGCCCATCGCCGCCTCGGCTTCAACGATGGCGAGGTAACCCGCTGGTTCGAACTCGCGGGACTGTCCCCTGACAAGACCGTGACTCTGGAAGGCGAGCCGCTGACGGTTTGCCTGTGGTCGGCTACCCGCGCGGCGAACGATCCCACGGCACTGAACAAGAACAACAAAGAAGAGAGGGCCTGAACCATGGCCACATTACCCATAATAAGCTTCGAAATTTTTCCGGCGAAGACCCCGCGGGGCGATGCCGCACTGGATACGACTCTGGAACAATTGGCGACGCTGAACCCGGCCTTCCTGTCGGTTACCTATGGCGCTGACGGTTCCGGCCAGGAGCGCACATTGCGCCTGGTGAAGCGTTTGATTGAGCGGGATATGCCGCTGGCGGCCCACCTGACCTGCGTGGGCGCAACGCGCGAGGAGGTCGACGCGCTGGCCTGCACCTGGCGCGATATGGGTATTCGCCGCATCGTGGCGTTGCGTGGCGACATGCCCGGCGGCGCCAGGTGGCAGCCGCATGACGGCGGTTACCAGCGGGCCTCGGAACTGGTTGGCGGCCTGTGCCGGATCGCCGATTTCGATATCGCGGTTGCCGCCTATCCGGAAGCCCACCCAGACTCCCCGTCACCCCAGGCGGACATCGACAATCTGAAGGCCAAACAGGATGCGGGCGCCACCACAGCGATCACCCAATATTGTTTTGATACCGATACAATCCTGCGTTTCCGAGATCGCGCCGCGGCAGCTGGCATTACGATCCCCATTGTGCCCGGCATCATGCCGATCGTGAATTTCGCGAGTATCGTCAATTTCAGCGCCCGCTGCGGGGCTGGCATCCCCGATTGGCTGGCCGGCCAGTTTGAGGGTCTGGAAGACGACCCCGAGACGACGGCCATGGTCGCGGCCTCGGTCGCGTCGGAGCAATGCCGCACACTGATCGACGAGGGTTTCGGCAGTTTCCATTTCTATACGCTGAACAAGGCGCCGCTTTCCTATGCGGTATGCCGTTATCTCGGCATCAATCCCTCGATCGCGGAGGCCGCCTGAACCATGAGTGAATTTCTGAAAGCGCTGGGTGAGCGCGTGCTCCTGTGCGACGGGGCCTTCGGCAGCCGCATCCAGGCGATGGACCTGGATGTGGAGAAGGATTATCGCGGCGCGGAAAACTGCACCGAAATCCTGAACATGAGTCGCCCGGACATAGTGCGGGAAATCCACGCAGGCTATCTGGAGGCCGGGTCCGACATTGTCCAGACCAACAGTTTCGGCGGCTCGCCGCTGACACTGGCCGAATTCGACCTGGCCGACCGGGCGTTCGAATTGAATCGGCTGGCCGGCGAGATCGCTCGCGAAGCAGTCGAGCAAGCATCAGCCGACGACGGCCGCCGGCGTTTCGTGCTGGGGTCCATCGGGCCGGGCACGCGCCTGCCCAGCCTGGGGCATATCGACTACCAGACGCTGGAAGATGCCTTCTTTACCCAGGCTTCCGGCCTGGTCGCGGGTGGTGTCGATGCGATCCTGATCGAGACCTGCCAGGACCCGCTGCAGATCAAATCCGCGGTTAACGGCGCGCGGCGCGCCTTCGCCGAATTGGACCGCGCCCTGCCGATCTTCGTTCAGGTAACGGTGGAAACCACCGGAACGCTGCTGGTCGGCGCCGATATCGCGGCGGCCGCGACCGTGGTGCATTCGCTGGGCGTGGACTCTATGGGCCTGAACTGCGCCACCGGCCCGCACGAGATGGCCGAGCATGTGCGCTGGCTGAGCGAGAACTGGCCGGACCTGATTACCGTGCAGCCCAATGCCGGCTTGCCCGAACTGCATGACGGCCATACCCATTATCCGCTGACCCCGGGAGAACTGGGCGAATGGGGCGGGCGCTTCGTTACCGACTATGGCGTCAATATAATCGGCGGTTGTTGCGGTTCGACAATGGACCATATCCGCGCTCTGGATGCGATGCTCCGCCAGAAGGCGGAGGATGGTTATCGACCGGCCCCGGCCGAGCGTAATCCCGAATGGACGCCGTCGCTGGCCTCTCTGTACAGCCAGGTGGCGCTGCGTCAGGAGAACGCGATTTTGTCGATCGGTGAACGTTGCAACGCCAACGGCAGCAAGAAGTTCCGCGATCTTCAAGCGGCCGAGGATTGGGACGGCTGCGTTGAAATAGGGCGCGAGCAGATTCGTGAGGCCAGCCACACGCTGGACGTATGCACCGCCTTTGTCGGCCGCGACGAGGTCGCCGACATGACCGATATGGTCTCGCGCCTGCGCGGCGCGGCCGATGCCCCGCTGGTGATCGATTCCACCGAGTTCCCGGTGCTGGAGTCGGCGCTGAAGCTGGTTGGCGGCAAGCCTGTCATCAACTCGATCAATTTCGAGAACGGTGACGAGGCGGCGGAACAGAGGCTCGAACTGGCGCGCAAACATGGCGCCGCGGTGATCGCGCTGACCATCGACGAAGACGGCATGGCCAAGACCGCGGACGACAAGCTGCGCATCGCCGAACGGCTTTACGATATGGCGG
>Ga0210062_1000089_pt1 | contig 25465 bp, 23 predicted proteins | sample Muzzi_CordA_D2_FD_185528 | JGI IMG/M metagenome (GOLD analysis project Ga0210062, IMG submission 185528) | Wetland microbial communities from San Francisco Bay, California, USA, that impact long-term carbon sequestration - Muzzi_CordA_D2 (SPAdes) | ecosystem: Environmental > Aquatic > Marine >...
TTGCCGCCGATCAGGCAGTGGATTTTCCAGTCGACATATAATACAGCGGTTCCCCGGTAAGCCGGTTTGCCCGTTCGCCCGCCGGCGTTAACCGATACCGGCCAACCGGATAACGGGTCAACGGACTAACTCAAATAACAGATCTATGCCAAGGTGCCAAGTTTTGAAGGGTGCTTTATCACCTCGGTAAAAAGGCCTTAACCCGGATAAATACCATGAAAAAAAACTTCCCAATATCATTTGAGTTCATCTACCAGCTGTTTGCCCTGATTCTGATTATCATCATCGTACACGCAGCTTATGTCGCCGTAATTCGCCCCAATGCCGACGCGATTCTGGCCCGGCAAGCCGCCCTGCTGGAAACGGATAAATCACAAATCACCGAGCGCTCGGTGTTCGTCTTGATACGCGACTACGAGCAGGAGGCCTGTTTTATTCTCATGTTCTGGGCGTTGGCCATCATGGCCTACAAAGGTGTCGTTACCATCCGGCAGCGGTCATTGCTGCAACAAGACCTGATACCACTGGCAGAAGGGGTGCGCATTCTGCCGGAGGACACGCGTGAGCTTTCACGACAGATTCAGGCGCTGCCGCTCCATCAACGCAACGCCTTGCTTCCCAGAGCGCTGCTGGCTGCATTACATAGATTCAGCACCACCCGCAACATCCAGGATGCCGCCGGCGCCACCCATGCCTATTGCACGGCTGAGGCCGAACGGCTGGAATCCGAATTGTCCATGATCCGCTATATTGCATGGGCGATTCCATCGGTGGGGTTCATCGGAACCGTGCGAGGTATCGGGCAAGCCCTCGGCCAGGCACACAAAGCCATTGAAGGGGACATATTCGATGTGACCACGAGCCTGGGCGTGGCCTTTAACTCAACCCTCGTCGCACTTTTGATCAGCATTGTTCTGATGTTCCTGCTGCATCAGTTGCAGTCCCTTCAGGAACACTACGTTCTGGACACTGAAGCATACTGTGAGGAGAAATTGACAAGGCAACTGCATACGCAGTAAAAATGAAGGATAAAGGTGAAAGGCCAAAGGATAAAGGTTTGGGGTTGAGGTATAAGGTTGATATTAGAGGGTGGAAACATAGCGCAAAGCTTAAGGGAGGCACTTTCACCCGACACCTTACACCTTGTACCTGATTACCTTGCTTTCGCTTTTGTCCTTTAACCTTTGGCCTTTAGCCTCTGACGAAAAGGTATTTTTCTATGACCGTCATCGGCCTTGAACTGAATGACGCCGGTATCCTTGCTGCCGGCGGCAGCCCGCCCGGGTTACTTGAACTGGACGGACCGGGTCGGGAAAGTCCCGGTTTTGCGCTGCCGCAAAAAATAGGTTTGCTGGTGGGTAAAACTGCTGAACGCAAAGCCCACCTTTTCCCGCGTCAAATTTTAACCCGCTTCTGGGATCAACTGAATACCGAGCCCCTGGAGCAAACCGGCAAGTATTTTCCACTCAATCATGCCGAGATCGTCTACCGTCATCTGTCTTTAATCTGGCAGCAGATTCAAAACCACGGTGACCAAATCGTGATGGCGGTTCCAAGTTTCTATGAACGGGAGCATCTGGGCCTTCTGCTGGGTATCGCCCAGGAATTGGGCATGCCCGTCATGGGCTTTGTCCCGCTGTCTCTGGCAGCTTCGTCGCATGTTGATCCGAATCCAAAAAGAATGCTCTTGTATCTGGACATTCATCTGCACAGTGTCGAGATCACCTATCTTGAGCAAGGCGATAATCTAACAGTAAGGGATTATGCAACCACCCCTGAAAAAGGTCTGCTCCATCTTCACCGAAAATTGGTGGATATGATCGCCCATGAATTCGTTCGCACCACCCGCTTTGACCCATTTCACCAGGCCGCCTCAGAGCAGCAATTGTATGATCGCCTGCCCGGGATTCTCTCGCATTTTCAGCACAATTCATCGATGGAATTTGAAATAATCGGAGGCGCCACCCCGCACAGCATCACCCTGGAATATGGCCCCATCGTCCAACAGGCCGAATCGGTTTACAGCGAAATTCTCAGGTTAATTACAAGAATGCAAGATAAACGGGGCCAGGGCCAAACACCGCTCGCCCTCCAATTATCGCACCGTCTCGCCCGTCTGCCCGGCTGCAAGGAAATGCTCGCTAAATTAGAAGACGTCCATATTTTTGAACTGGACCGCGGCGCTGCCGCCAGGGGGCTGCTGCAGATCTGGCACCAGCTGGCAGTACAGAACAACAACGAAGGGATATCGTTTTTCACCAGTCGACCCTGGCAGCGTCGGCAGCAGATCGATAATCCCCGGCCGTCAGCAGAAAAGGCGGCGCCAACCAGAGCGACCCACCTGCTCTATCGCAGCATTGCTTATCCCATTACCGAAAAACCGCTGACTATCGGCTGCACTAAGGACAGCGAGCAAAATGATGTCACCATAACCGGTGCGACAGCCGGTGTCTCGCCCAGGCATTGCACAGTAGCGCTCCGCGATGGGGAAATAATCCTAAATGCTATTAGTGACCAGGAAACATTTGTAGACGATATGCGTGTCAGCGGAAATATTTTTTTGAGACTCGGTCAGATTATTCGAGTCGGATCACCGGGCGAACGACTGCAACTAATTGCTTGTCTGAAATAATCCACCTTGAAAAAATTCGCTAAATTATCCGTCCGGTCTAAAGTTAAATGATGATTATCAATTTTCAAACACCAAATCGGGATTACCTGCACCTGATGCCAATTATATCAGGGCGGAGAATTTAGATGGGACGTAAAAAGCTAAATGTTTTCAGCCTGTCTTTTTTGGACATCATTACCTGCGGCCTGGGTGCCATTATTCTCTTATTTGTTCTGGTAAATGCCAAGAGTGCCGCCCAGCGCAATACCGTAACTTCCGACCTGCGTGCAGAAACCAACCGCATCGAAAATCAGGTGCTGGAAGGGAAAAAAAATCTGATCCAGATCCGCAATGTCCTGGAGCAAACCCGGGCTGAGCTGGCAAAAACCCAGGGCCTTTCGCGTCGGCTGATCGAAACGATCAAAGAAAAAGAGATCGAACTGGCCGACAGCGATAAAGATACCCTGGCAACCAGCGTCCATGTTAACCGCTTAAAAGCGGACCTAAAGTCCCTGGAGGAAGATGTCAAACGCTTGCGGGCCGGTGCCAAAGCACAGGATGAGCTCGGCACCAAATTGCGGCCGTTTCCCGGACACGGAGACCGCCAGTATCTCACCGATTTAAAAATGGGCGGACAACGCATCATGATTCTGGTGGATGCATCAGCCAGCATGCTGGATGATACCATAGTCGGAATCATTCGCCGGCGCAACCTGCGGGAAACTGAAAAATTAAAATCTGCCAAATGGCAGCAGGCAGTGGCAACCATCGACTGGTTGACCACCCAGCTGCCGGCCACGAGCAAATTTCAGGTCTACACATTTAACGAGTCCGCCGGGCCGCTGATTGCCGACAGCGGCGGGAACTGGCTGAACGCCGGTGATATCGACAAACTCAATCAAACCGTGTCCAGCATGCGCAAAGTTATTCCGCAAAAGGGCACCAGCCTGCTGAATGCGTTTAAAGCAATCGAAGAGATGAAACCGGCACCGGATAACATATTCCTGCTGGTTGACAGCCTGCCGACCATGGGAGCCAAAAAGCCGTGGGGCAAAAGGGTTTCGGGTAAAAAGCGATTGAGTCTGTTTCACGACGCCATTGGCCAACTGCCATCCCGCGTACCGGTCAACATTATCCTGTACCCCATGGAAGGAGATCCATTTGCCGCCGGTGCGTTCTGGAAACTGGCCAAAGACACAAAGGGATCGTTTTTCAGCCCTGCCAGGGATTGGCCGTGAATCGAAGTCGGAAGTGGGAATGCGGAAGGCGGAATGAATGAGCAAAGGGCATCGCGCATAAGGAATCGTAGGCGGTTGATTCAGTAAACTCAATAACCTAATTAACCCTTTCAACTCAATAAACCCAATAAACTCAACAACTCATGCGAAATCGTCGCCGCGACATAGAAATATTCAGCCTGTCTTTTCTGGACGTCATCTGTTGTGGTTTTGGTGCGATCATTTTATTATTTGTGTTATCCAAATTCGCCGAACCCCGCATCATTGAGGAAGTGCGTCAGGACCTTCAAGCTGAAATTATACGCCTGGAGGAGGAACTGGTTGAAATTCGCGGCGAAACAGCGGTGCTCGACCGTGAGCTGAACGGACAAAAAGAACAGCTGGCAAAAGAAGAAAAAAAATTGGCCCGCCTGCAGGGGGACCTGTCGGACATCCGGGGACAATTTGCGACATCGAACCAATCTGCTGAAGTCCAAAACATCATCGAAGGCAAACTGGCCAAAGCAATGCAGGAGTTAACCGAGGAAATGAAACGTTTGCTGAAGAAACAGCCCCAAAAAATTGACCGCTCCGTCGGTGGGATTCCGGTGGATAGTGAATATATCATTTTTATCATCGACACATCCGGCAGTATGCAGCGCAATGCCTGGGGTCTCGTGCAAAAAAAGCTGGCCGAAACCCTGAGGGTCTACCCTAAAGTCAAAGGTATCCAGATAATGAACGACATGGGCGCTTACATGTTTTCCCAGTATGCCGGCAAATGGATACCGGATACACCGGCTCGTCGCCGGGCGATTATTTCCAACCTGACCACGTGGCGCTCATTCAGCAACAGCAGTCCGGTCGAAGGAATCACGGCAGCCATCAGGACATTTTATGCCGCGGATAAAAAAATCAGTTTGTATGTATTCGGCGATGAATTCAGCGGTAATGCCATTCAACCGGTCATCGAAGAAATCGATCGAATCAACAGAACCAACCGGAAAGGTGGGCGGCGGGTCCGAATTCATGCCGTCGGTTTTCCGGTGATGCTGCAGGATAAAGTCGGCCGGGGGAACACCGGCGAGCGTTTTGCCACCCTGATGCGGATCCTGTGTTATAAAAACGGCGGGACGTTTGTGGGGTTGAACACCACACGACCCTAATCGGTAATACAGGATTTAAATAAGTAAGATGGGTATTGTTGCTTGAAAATAGAAATATAAATTTTCGGAGAAATGCCTAAATTGCCTAAAGTGAAAAATGCCTAAAATTGTGGTATGCTGTCTATAATTAAATGACCTGAATCCTTAATTTTAGTCATTTTAGTCATTTTAAATTTTAGGCAATCCTACCAGCAGCCCCTTATGCATTTTTTAATAAAATAATCCACACAACTGACTTCCAAGGGATTTAGGCGGAATCTCAGGCTTCTCCAATCGTGTGCATTTGGATGAAATTCTCCAGCCGGATACGCTGTTGCCGGGTTAATTCACCAAACTGCAACCCAATCTGGCGCATTTTAAGCGAGCTGAAGCTATGTTCGCTTCTGACTTGAAAATCAGCGACTTTTGTAAAAGGCAGCTTGTCTAAATATAATCCGCCGCTGCCGATAATGATCTTTAGTTCACTGGCCTCCCCTGCCGGACCTCCGTGGTCAATATAACGAAACGAGAGGCCCATTTTGCTGATGTCTTTGATTTGTCCCAATTTACTGCCATGATTGACGAGGGCCGCAAAAACCCCTTCGGCTGCCTTGAATCTTGGATGTTGCCGCCTTTCGACGGGCACCTGGGTCGTATTCATGGAAAAAGCTCCAACCTATCGATTTTGCAACAGAAGCAACTGATAGAAACCCCAAAGTTTTCATTTGGATTTATGATAGTCCAGTATCAGCTGTCAAATCAAGGCTAAAATCACCAAATTTCACAAATACTGAGACCCTGCCACAAAAATCGCTCAATTCCGCTTGACAAAACCGTTATTCCTTACTAATCATACCTTTTTGATTAATTAGGGAATAAAATCGTGCCAAGCGATTCTGAGAAGAAAACTATAGGGAAAGGAGAAAAAATCAAATGTCAAACTTGATTCCACCTCATGGCGGAAAAGGTCTGACCTGCTGTCTGCTCGAAGGCGCAGAGTTGGACGCTGAAAAGAAGAGAGCCGAAGGCCTTAAAAAGATTTCGATTTCACCGCGCGAAAAAGGCGATCTGATTATGATGGGTATCGGCGGATTCAGCCCGCTGACCGGTTTTATGACGAAAGCGGACTGGAAAGGTGTTTGTGAAAATTTTCTGATGACCGACGGGACCTTCTGGCCCATTCCGGTGACGCTGTCTGCGAGCAGGGAAGATGCCGACGGCATCAGCGACGGCGATGAGATTGCCCTTTACGACACTGAAGGCGGTGAGATCATGGCCACCATGAAAGTCACCGAAAAATATGAAATGACCGCAGCCGACAAAAAATTCGAGTGCGAAAAAGTCTATATGGGTGAAGGCACACCGACGACCGAGGAATTCTGGAAAATCGCCAAGGATGATCACCCCGGAGTCCAGATGGTCATGGCCCAAAAAGACATCAACCTCGCCGGACCGGTCAAGGTTCTCAGCGAAGGCGAGTATCCGACCCGATACGCCGGCGTTTACATGCGACCGGAAGCATCCCGCAAAATTTTTGAAGAACGCGGTTGGAGTGAAGTTGCCGCCCTGCAGCTGAGAAACCCCATGCACCGTTCCCATGAATACCTTTGCAAAATCGCCGTCGAAGTTTGCGACGGTGTTTATATTCATTCCCTGGTCGGAAATCTGAAACCGGGTGATATTCCGGCTTCCGTTCGCGTTAAATGCATCGATGCCCTGGTGAAAAATTATTTTGTCGAGGACAAGGTCGTCCAGGGCGGATACCCGCTGGATATGCGCTATGCCGGCCCCCGGGAAGGTCTGTTGCATGCGACTTTTCGCCAGAACTACGGCTGCTCCCGCATGATTATCGGCCGCGACCACGCCGGTGTGGGCGATTTTTACGGGATGTTTGAGGCTCAGACCATTTTCGACAAAATTCCGCCACCCGACGAGAGCGGCAAAGCGCTGTTGTGCACGCCGTTGAAGATTGACTGGACCTTCTACTGCTACAAGTGCGACGGGATGGCGTCTTTGAGAACCTGTCCGCACGCAAAAGAAGATCGTGTGCTGCTCAGCGGAACCATGCTGCGCAAAATGCTTTCTGAAGGCGGGGAATTACCGGATCATTTTGGAAGAGATGAGGTTGTTGCGATACTGCGCGAATACTATGAAGGACTGACTGAGAAGGTTGAGATCAAGCTGCACGGAGCTGCTACCGGAAATGAAAAGTAGAACCAGAACCTGAATACCTCATTGAGTTCCAAACCCTAAAGGGAGCTGCCGCAAGGCGCTCCCTTTTTTCGTTAAGGCGTTGAATTGCATCCACTTTAAAATACATGATAAATCTCCAAGGCTAGAAAAAACACATTCTAAAATCCCAAATGCCAGGCACCAAAATACAAACAAATCTCAAAAATCAATACCCAAGGACCAAAACGGCTTTTAACCTTGCCTCTTACATGGGCAATATTAAGTGTTTGGAATTTTAAATTTTGGTCATTGGAATTATATTTGATATTTGGGATTTACGATTTGCGATTTATCCTGCCCACCGTGGGGTTACGCTTCCTATAAAAAAAGGGAGCCCAAAAGGCTCCCCTTTCTTTTTAATTTTAAAAGATTAATTAAAAGTTGCGCCCCGCATACTCGTTATAGGTCATGGCCACGGTTCGGTAGACTATATGGGCCAGCTTTGAAAAAGGCAGATAGGCAAACAGGCAAAAAATCAATACCAGGTGAACATAGTAGGTGGCAAAAGAGATGTAGGCCCACCCTGCCAGCCGGGTCAACTGTGCGCCCATGCCGCTGACACCGAGGAAGAAAGCCAGGTAGATCAGGTACCAGTCAAAGTAGCTGGAGGCCTGATCTTTTTTGGCACGACGGTTCTTGATCATCAGGCTGGTGCCGACAATCAGCGAAACACCGGCGATATTGGCCAGCCATTTGACGGGGTTTAGCTGGGACCAGGGGCCGTGAATCGGTCCTTCGGGGAACAGATACGACCCGTAAAGCACCACGAAAATAATGCTGGTGACGATAAAAAGCCCGATAAAGCCATACATGGTCAGCAAATGGGCAATTTGACGGTCATTATTTTCGGTACATTCGGAAAATTTGCGGTGCAAAATAATGGTCGGGATAATACGAATAAAAGCCATTATGAAGCCGGCCGGCTCGATCTTCTCCTTGGTGGTTTTGCCTTCGGCCAGCGCATTTTGATGAATATCGCCCAGGAAGCGTTTGAGGCCCAGGGCAAACACGGCAGCTGCAAAGCCGGCTGCCGGCAGCATATGCATGTCGACCAGCCAGGTGGAGAAAAATTTATAATGTTTGATGCCTTCGCTTAAATCCGGTGAAAAGTTCAGCAAACCGGTAATGGAACCCACCACCAGAAACAGGATAGCAGGAATCGCCATCAATATCGGCAGCTTCTTGGGATCCTTCAAGGCCCTGGCCAACGCTTTGGGTTGGGCGTACTGTTCAATTGTATATGATCTCACAGCTGCCAGCACATCGGCCGGTTTGGCTTCGCGCGGGCAGCGCGTGGAGCAGTCGCCGCAGTTGTGGCACAACCAGATGTCGGCGTTGCCCACCAGTTTGTCTTTTAATCCCCAGGATGCGGCAATCATTTCCTTGCGGGGAAACGGTTTGGTGTCCGGAGAAATCGGGCAGGCCACCGAACAGGTAGCGCACTGATAGCACTTTTTCACATCCGCGCCACCCAGCGCACCGACTTTTTTGATAAAATCTAGATCAGGATCAATTATGTATGTTTCCGCCATACTAATACCTCCTCGATTATGTTGAAGATGGGCGCTTTTGAATGGCAGCCGCCATCCTCAATCGAAAATCATAATCCGGACAAGCCGGAATTGAAAATTGAAGATTGCAAATTGATCCGCCGGAGGCGGAATGGATGTCGCTTCGCGCCGTCCTTTTTATAATCGAAACAATACCTTAAAAATTCAATCTTCAATCAAAAATATTCAATCGTTAGAATCCTTTAAAAGGATTGGGACCCATTTTCTCAACTGACTCGACGAAGTCATTGATGATTTTGGGAAGCTTGTCATATTGGTCAATGGCCACCTCAAACTGGGCCACCCGCTCTTCTTCAAGTGCCAGACTCGACAGGGCATCACCGATTTTCTTCATTCGAATGTCGGCCAGTTCACTGCCTTTGATAAAGTGACACTGGTAGTCATCACCGAACTTGCAGCCGAGCAGAAACACACCGTCCATGCCCTGCGCCAGAGCATCCTTGATCCAGATGACGTTGACGGAACCCAGACACCGGACCGGGATAAAACGCACGTCGGCCGAGTACTCAAGCCGGTTCAATGCGGCAATGTCCAGCGCCGGATAGGCGTCATTTTCGCAAACCAGGCCCAGAATTCTAAGCGGTGGCTCGTCAAAGTCATCTTCGGACGGTACGCCGATGGCTTTCACCATGGATCCGATGCTGTCGATGCTGTAGTCGGAAAAGTTGATGATGCGCTCCGGACAGCAGCCCATGCAGGTGCCGCAGCGCCGGCAGCGGGCCGGGTTGGGTTTGGGCGTGCCTTTGGCATCGTCGTCAATGGCCCCGAAAGGACATTCCTGGGTACAGCGCTTGCACTGGGTGCAACGCTGGAAGAAAAAGTCCGGAAAGCTCAGGTCGCCTGAGCGCGGATGAACAGAGACGCCGCGGTTGACCGATTCCAGGCATTGAATCGCCTTTAAGGCCGCGCCGGTGGCGTCTTCCATGGTTTCTTCCACCGTCATGCTGCGCCGGATTCCGCCGGCCGCGTAGATCCCGGTGCGCTGGGTCTCATATGGAAAACAAATATAGTTGGAGTCCGCGTAATCATCGAAAAGTTCATTGTCGCGGAATCCGGGGCCCTGACGATAGGCCAGGTTGATAATGGGATCATCCTTGGTGACGGGAACCATGCCGGTTGCCAGCACCACCATGTCGGCTTTGACCTGAACCTTTTCACCCAGCAGGGTGTTGTCGGCTTCGACAATCAGGCCGTCGCCGTTTTTGGAGACGGCGGTCACCTCGCCCTTGGTCAGAAAAATTCCCTGATCCTGTTGGATGTTCTTGTAAAAATTTTCCGTCAGACCGACGGTGCGCATGTGCTGATAAAACACATAGGCTTTGGCGTCGGCATAATCATCCCGCACGTACTTGGCCTGTTTGAGCGCCACCATGCTGGTGACGGCACCGGCATAGGCAAAGTCCTTGTCATTGCCCTGACCTGAGCTCTGAATGAAGACCACCGATTTGGCTTCTTTGCCGTCCGAAGGCCGGGTGATTTTACCGGCCGCGGCAATCTCCTCAAACTGCTGGTTGGTGACCACATCGGCGATCTCACCGAAGCCGAGATGCGCAAATTCGCCTTCTTGCGGCTTATACGGCCGCCAGCCGGCCGCCAGGATCACGGCACCGAACTTTTCGCCGTTGGCATCAAAGGTCAAGATATCCTGTTTGCCCTTGTTAAACTCCATGAATTTTTCATGCAGCTGTTCGGCATTCAGTTCTTTGCCCTTGTCGTCGACCTTCATCTCTTCGGGTAGCGGATACGGCACGTCGAACTCGGTTTTCTCGCCGGGCTTTTTAAGGGTGACGGTAAAATTGCCGGGTTCGCCGGCAATCCGTGCCACAACCGTATCGGTTCTGACCGTGATGTTGGCAAAGCCTTTGAGTTGGTTGATTTTATCTTCGATGGTCGGAGCAATCAGGCCTTCATAGGGATAGGCGCCGGGCAGCTGCTGGCGCCAGGATTTGCCTTTGCCCCCCAGAGTGGATTCTTTTTCGACGACAGTTACCTCATAGCCGGTCTTGGCGGCTTCAATCGCCGCGGTAATGCCGCTGAAGCCACCGCCGATCACCAGGATTTTGCGGTTAAGCACTTCCAGCAGATAGGGCTCGGGCAGTTTGACTTTTTCCACCCGGGCCATACCCATCTTCAGATAATCTTCGGCCATCATCTGAACATGATCGATAAATTCCTCATCATCTTTTTGCGCTTCGGTGGGAGCCGGGTATGTCGACCTGGGATGCGTCCAGACGACCTGTTCTCTGAGGTTGACCCGATCCACAATACAGCCGTCAAACCGGAAAACATCATACAGCACCCGGCGGGAGCAGGCCGCAATCACCAGCGTGTTGACCCCTTCGGCAACCTCGGACTTCAGGAGTTCAACCCCTTCCGTACCGCAAAGCACCGGGCAGGTTTTAACCGGCAACCCCTCCTCTTTGGGCACATCGCAGAGCTTTTCGATATCCAGTGCCTCTCCGATTCCGCATCCTTCGCAGATATATACACCATATTTTTTATCCATGGAAAACCTCCTACCTGTTCACCAGAGTTTGGATGGCCTTTAAAGCCATACCGGTTGCATTTTGATTGGACGAAACCACGTCGGCCGGTTTATTGGCACATCCGGCCCCAAACATACCGCCGGCTTCAAAATCATTGATGATAAAGCCGTTCTCGTTGTATTTTAAATCAGCCGGTAGTTTGTCGGTCGCGGTTGTGGGCTGCATCCCGGTAGCCAGGACCGCCATTTCGACTTCCTGGTGGATCTTTTCGCCCGTAACGGCGTTTTCTGCAACCACGGTGATATTTTTACTGTTTGGATCTTCGCTGACTTCCGCCACCTTGCCTTTGATCAGAAAGATGTTCTCATCTTCTTTGATTTTCTCGTAAAATTTTTCATAACGATAGCCCGGCGTTCTGAGATCGATGTAAAATACGTAAATTTTAGCCTCCGGATATCGTTCACGGACATAGGTGGCCTGTTTTAAAGATGCCATGCAGCAGATATAGGAACAGTACGGCAGGTGATTTTCGTCGCGGGAGCCGGCACATTGTACAAACGCAATGCTGGCAGGTTCCTTGTCATCCGATGGGCGCACAATTTTGCCCTTGGTCGGGCCGTTGGGAGCTGCCAACCGCTCCATCATCATGTTGGTGATGACGTTCGGATATTGCCCGAAACCGAGATTGTCTATTTTGGCGGCGTCATAGGGTTGCCACCCGGTCGCCCAGACAACAGATCCAACATTAAGGTTTAAGGTTTTAGCCTCCATTGCCAGATCGACCGCATCATATTGGCAGGCCTCTTTGGCCCGCCGGGCGTCATCGGTGCCGATAATTTCCGGTGAAATCACAAAACGGTTCGGAAATGCCATTGCAAACGGTAGATAAGCGCCTTTGATTTTGCGCATGCCAAAATCATATTCGCTGTCAATCTCGTTCTGGCAGGCCGCGGCACAATCTCCGCAACAGGTGCAGTTTTCATTGACATATCGGGGATTGACCTTGATCGCAACATCATAGTTGCCGGGGCTTCCGTCGACTTTTTCAACTTCGGCCAGAGTGAGCACCTTGACTCTTGGATTATCCTTGATGCGCCTGAAATTTATCTCAAGCCCGCAGGTCGGAGGGCATAGCTTGGGAAAGTATTGATTAAGTTGTGCTACCCGTCCGCCCAGATAAGGATTTTTTTCCACCAAGAAAACTTCATACCCCACTTCAGCGGCTTCCAGGGCCGTGGTCAGGCCGCTGATACCGCCACCAACCACTAAGATGCTATCACTAGCAGGGGTTGCTTTTTCTTCTGTCATGCTATCCCTCCGTGCAGTTTGGAATTTGAATCATATTAGGTTTCAGGTTTCAGGTGTCAGGTGTCAGAAATAAGAGGCAACAATGTGGCTGCACCTTTCCTGAAACCTGACACCTGACACCTGAAACCTTGCGATAGTTAATAAAAACCTCCAGGTGTCCAAGGACACCTGGAGGCAGTATGTCAGCAACTACAAATCAAAGTCGACATTCTATTAGTCCGTGAAGATCTTGACGTAGTCTTTCTTGAAGATATCCCATTTTTGTTCTTTGGGATCGTACTTGGAGTTAACGAAACAGAACCAGTTCTCATCATCCTGTCCCGGATAGTCCGCTTGATAATAGAAACCGGGATAGCGGGTTTCTTTGCGGAACTGGATGTGTCGCAGATGCGATTCAAGCGTCCAGATGCGGTGCTGGATCTCCCAGGATCGCATGAGCTCGTGCAGATCACCGGCAGCCAGCTTTTCGTTGTCTTCGCGCATGGTCTCCAGCAGATCCATGACGATCTCCAGGTTCTTGCTGGTGGTCTGGTAGAAGGTGGCCGTGCCGGCGCCGTATTCATGGCCGGCTTTCATCATGCGGTACATCATGCCGTTGGGCTTGATGTAGTTGGGGTTGACGTCATCGGCCGTGGTGTATGCGCTGTGATCCAGATAGGTACGAACCGGTTTGTAAACCAGGTCGACCAGTTCCTGGGCGCTCTGGGCGATGGCCGGCGAGTAGTCGGCATGATCCTTGGCGTAACGGGCCATTTGCTTGACAGCCATACGGCCTTCGGCATGCGAACCGGAAGAGAACTTATGACCGGAGCAGCCCACGCCGTCACCGGCGGTGAACAGACCGTTGACGGTGGTCATGCGGTTGTACACCTTGCCGTTGTCGGCTTTGATCTTGTAAGCATCCGGCACCCATTCCAGATCCGGACCGGAGGTCCACAGACCGCAGCAACCGGAGTGTGATCCGAGCAGGTAAGGTTCGGTCGGCATAACCTCGGAGTTTTTCTTCTCAGGCTCTGTATTGGTCGCACACCACAGGTTGGCCTGTCCGCAGGTCATATCCAGAAAGTCTTCCCAGGCTTCGGACTCGAGGTGCTTGAGCTCTTTTTTGTCCATGGTCTTGCCAAGCTCAGCCAGTGCGGAGACCGTATCCATGATGATCGGACCGCGGCCTTCCTTCATCTCAAAGAGCATCAGGTGGTTACGCAGACAGGTCGGGGTAATGGCGGCCGTTCCGTAAGGCGCATATTTTTGCAGCTCAGCCTTGGCAGCCTCACCGCCGGCAAAGGCCTCGCCCAGACCGTTGAGGGTCTTGGCTTTAAACAGCAGGAACCAGGCACCGACCGGGCCGTAACCGTCTTTAAAACGGGCCGGGGTGAAACGGTTTTCCATCATGGAAAGCTCGGCCCCGACTTTCATGCACAGGGTATAGGTGGAGCCGGAGTTCCAGACCGGATACCAGGCACGGCCTTTACCTTCACCCACACTGCGCGGCTGATAGATGTTTACGGCACCGCCGCAGGCAACCAGCATGGTTTTACATTTGATGATGAAAACTTTGTTTTCACGCACGGAAAAACCGACGGCACCGGCGATCTGATTTTCTTTGTTGGCATCCAGCAGCAACTCGACGATGAAAACTCTTTCCAGAACATTTTCTTCACCGATCGCCAGCTTGGCAGCCTCGGCCACAATTCGTTTGTAGGATTCGCCGTTGATCATGATCTGCCATTTACCGGTACGCACCGGAGCGGCACCTGATTTCAGGGTTCCCATTTTCTGGCCTTTTTTGCCGTCCAGGTTTTTGCCTTCTTCGGATGTTTTCCAGATCGGAAGGCCCCATTCCTCAAACAGATGGACGGAATCATCCACGTGGCAGCCCAGATCGAATATCAGGTCTTCGCGGACAATCCCCATCAGGTCATTGCGGACCATACGGACATAGTCTTCCGGGGAATTGTCGCCGATAAACGTGTTAATCGCAGAAAGACCCTGAGCAACCGCGCCGCTTCTTTCCAGGGCAGCTTTGTCCACCAGCATAACACTCTGGTCGGCGCCCATCCATTTTTTAACCTCAAACGCGGCACCGCAAGCAGCCATCCCGCCGCCTACGATCAGAATATCAACTTCGCGCTCTTCGACTTCCGGGTCTCGTATAGCTTTAAGTTCACCCGCAGGTTTATTCGGTAATGCCATATTGCATCCTCCTTCAATTCACTAAAATTTATTAGTATTGATAGTTTACAAAATCTATTGCGTTATCCGGTCCGGCAATTAAACCATTTGATCGGCAGCAGGAGCACGCATCGCTGCGCCGTCGGCTTCCTCGGTTGAGAGAGACTGGCTTTCGATATCCTGTCCCTTGAGATCCAGATACGCATTGGCCTGTCCTTCGGGAGTGGTCCGAATGGGGAACTTAAAGCGTTTGATCGTCCCGTTTCTGAACTTGCAGGTCCACATGACATCTTCAGTGCCCAGCATCGGCATGACACTGCTTCCCAGGGGCACAAAGTCCGCATACCCTCTGACTTCGATGGCCTGGGTCGGGCAAATCTTAACACATGAGAAGCATTCCCAGCACTGATCCGGCTCCTGGTTGTAAGCCTTCATCTCGTTGGGTTCCAGAACCATCAGGTCGTTGGGACAAATATACATACAAGCAGTTTTGTCCCCGCCTTTGCAGCCGTCGCATTTTTCAGTTATTACAAAACTTGGCATTTATTATACCTCCTAAATTTTGTTTAATGACATTTTGTTTCCTAAGCTTTCGTTAATCTTCCTGGTTAGATCTCTCGCTGATTTACACCTCCCTTCATTCCTTTGACCCAAAGTGGAACGCTTTGGCTCAACCTGGTTTTATTTCACGGGTAATTTATTTTTCAACAACCGGAACCCATCCGGTTAAACTCTTGGCAAATATAAGCAATCGTGTATGAATTAGGGAAGATGAAATCCCCTATAATTTCAATAAGATACAGTATGTATAAGATGAGAACAATATCATCCAACATTGGCCTTGTCAAGTACTTTTAACCAAACAAATTGACAAATAGCGTTGATTCCAACGCCAATTCAGATTCATTACAACATCTGGTTAACAAGTTCAAATTCTGCACCAGATATTGTGTTAATTAGAGGATCCGCACCCAAGATTGGATAAAATCTGCAGACTATGTTATGAATAGTACCCACCATTCAGAGAGGAGACCATATTGTGGAGCCTGATGTAACTCCGATTTCACTGCAGCAGGCCTTTTGCTTTTCGTGCACGCCGCAAGTACCCTGTTTCAATGAATGCTGCCGGGATTTAACCCAATTTCTAACACCCTATGATATATTGCGGTTGAAGAACCATCTGGGACTGTCCTCCGGACAATTCCTGGCACAATTCACCTCCCAGCATATCGGACCGGATTCCGGATTGCCGATCATCACGCTCAAACCGCGCAATCAGCAGAATCTTAGCTGCCCTTTTGTTACCCCCCAAGGATGCAGCGTTTATGAAAACCGCCCGTCGTCATGCCGCACGTATCCGCTGATGCGAGGCGTTGCGCGTGCCCGAAAGACCGGCCGGATGACCGAACAGTTCATGGTGTTAAAAGAACCGCACTGCCGGGGCTTTGCTAATGGTAAGACCAAAACGGTAACGCAATGGATTGATGAACAGGGCATTGCCGTTTACAATAAAATCAATGACAAACTGTTGCAGATTATCAGTTTGAAAAACAGACGGATGCCGGGAGTGCTGGATCTCAAAGCCAGACACCTGTTTTTTACCGCGCTTTACGACCTGGATAGTTTCCGGTCACAGATAACCAACAACGGTCTCCTGACAGATTGCCGCTTCGAGTTTTCAATTGTGGATAAAGCTCTTGAAGATGATGTGACGCTGTTGGAATTAGGGATGGAATGGATTCAGCAAGTCCTTTTCGATCAAATTTAAGAGAGCGCTCGGTATGGCTGATGCTTGTGTAAAGGGTTTGTTGAAATTCCAAAAAACAAATCCTAAATCTCAAATAAATCACAATGACCAAAATTCGAAATCCCAAACGCTGCAATCGATCCAGAGGCTGCCAAAAAGTGGTTTCGGTCATTAAATATTGGAATTTGGGATTTATTTGGAATTTGGTGCTTGGAAATTGTAATTTTCAGGTAACAGATTTCTCAGATCTTGGACGGGGGTTCAATGGAGCTAAATGGTAAGGTCGCCTTGGTGCTGGGGGCCATTAAAGGAATCGGCCAGGGTATCGGTCTGGCCCTGGCGCAGCAGGGCGTGAAGGTGGCGTTGAATTATTTCGATTGGGAAGACGAGTTGGATCGGCTAAAAAAGAAGTTTGCCGCTACCGGCCGGGAGCATTTTATCGTTCAAACCAATTTGCTTGAAGTTGAAAAAATTCCCGACCTTGTCCGGCGGGTGATCGAACGGTACGGCCGGCTGGATATCCTGATCAACAACATTGAGCGGGGCGGTTGGCCGGTTGTTCATGGACCCTATGTGCCGGAGCAGTGGGACCTTGAAATGCAAACCACCCTGCGGGCGAAACGGTGGGTATTTGAGTCGGCGTTGCCGCATCTGAAAGCCACCGGGGACGGCGTGGCCATCAATCTATCCTCGATAGCCGCCATGGTCGGACGCAGCGGTCCGGCCGGCATGGTATTTAACGAGGGCTATGCTGCAGCCAACCGCGGCATCTCACTGCTCACCGAGACCTGGGCCAGGATGGGTGCGCCCAAGGTGCGGGTAAACGAAATTATGCTGGGCTTTTTTGAAACCAGACACGCTCAAAAAACCCGGGGCTGGGGCCTGTTGACTGCAGATCAGAAACAGGCCCTGCTGGACCACACCCTGTTGCAGCGTACCGGCACCATTGACGATGTCATCAAAACCGTCCTTTTTATCATCACGGATGCACCCTTTATGACCGGCAGTGTCCTGCGGCTGGATGGGGGGTATGTGCTAGGTGGTGATAAGGTGGGGGAGTTGCCGGAAGGTGTAGTATGAGCGCTGCGCTCGAGGCAAAGGTAAATAATTGACAGCAAATTTAGGTCTTCTCTTTTTTTAAAACTCAGCAGACACAACCTTTTTCCGACTTCCGCATTCCGAATTCCCACTTCCAGACTCAGGCCTTCGGCCTGATATCCTTGCTTCGCATGCCCCAGATAAACACCTTCACCCATTCAAAGCCAAATAGCATCAGGGCCGGATCATCGGTTTTTAACTTCTTGCGCAGGGTGGATTGAACCTGGTAACGTTTTAAAAAGCTGCTTTGGAACACAAATTCCCGGAACTTATCGATATTATAGGTGGCCATGAAAGCCATTTTGGCCTTCGGTCCGTCGGGGCCCTCAAAACCCCAGGGATCATTTTGAAACAGACGTTTTATTTGTGACCATCGAATGGTCATCTTATGGTACTGCCCGGCTTCCTGATCATCGATCCAATCCGGTATCGTCCATTGCTCCTTTTCGTGCTGACCGAGACAAAAATCCGGCGGTCGAAAGAAAAATACCGGCCGTTCCCGTTGCCGTGAAGCATCGTACACAACCCCCTGCTCGATTGGAAATGTGCGGCATGTATCCGGCCGGTGATGATAGACGGCACAACCGGCCTCGGTTAAAAATGGACACGTCTTCTCCGGATTGTCCGCCATGCGCAATACCACTTCCGGAAAATAATTGGCGGGCCGCATGACAACATCCACATATTGATCCAAAAACGCATCCGAGGTCATTTCAAGGGCCTGTTTCAAGCGCAGCACATCGTAAGGATATAAAAAAAGATTCAGATTTCGACAACACCGGTTAAAGCATGTAACCTCCGGATGACAGCGAAAGCAAAAAGTATCATCTTTTTTGATCCGGATCCCGGGTAATTTGTCGATTTCTTCAAGTTCAATGGGTTTCATTTAAGGATCATTTCCGCAATCGTCAATTTGATCCTTCCGATCAGACCGGCTGCCTGCTTGAACTCATTTTCGAGGTTGGCCATCTCGAAATAAAACTGCGTGCGATCAAATTTGAAGTAGGATTTATCGGAACACCGTTTATCGAAAGCGCCGCATCCCGGGCCATGGACAACCGGCTGTCCGGGTTTATGAAGCTCGTGGGGGATACCGTGCAGCCGGCAGATCATGGGGCGATAATGGTAAAGGGTGCACATACCATCAATATTTAAAGGACACATCAGCCGCACCGGCAGTCCCTTATTTTCCGCCAGTTCGGTTTGCCGGCAAACCGCCTCGGCCTTTTCCCGTATCGCATTTTGTCGCGGCGGATTCAAACTGTCGAAGCCCCTGCGGACAAACAGGTACTCCAGATAAGTGTAGTGATGGAAGCGGGTCAGGCAGCAGTTGTCCTCACACCCCCGGCACTGGAATTCATAGTGTTGCGCAGCGATCCCAAATTTCCGATCCATGTCTGCAAAGATGTCCTGCAGCCGATCGAAAAACACGGTTAACTTCTCATCATGAAGGCTGGCCGGGTCAGAAGTTGAATCCATGATTGCTTCCATCACACCAGCGGAATCGGGAAAAAGAGCTTTTTATAGAGGTTCATGGCGTAGCGGTCGGTCATACTGGCGATAAAGTCACAAACGATTCTTTCCCGGGGCTGATCATATTTTTGACAGCCGGACATCTGAAGTTCGGCCAGATTATCGAGCAGCATCTGTTCATTGTCGAGGAAAAAGGCGTACAGCTCGGACAGAATCTTCTTCGCCTTTTCAAAGTGCCTGTGAAGCCGGGGTGATCGATAAACATTATCGTATAAAAATTGTCTTAAAAGAGACATGGCTTCGTTCACATCATCGCTCATCTGCAAACAAAGTTTATCGTCACACACTTTAGTGGAGGAAATCAGATCTCTGATCATCGTTGTCGCACGCTCCGAATGAGTGTATCCAAGAATTTTTGTGCATTCAGCCGGTACCTGTTCGACCGTAATCACGCCACTTCGGATAGCATCCTCCAGGTCATGATTCAGATAGGCCATAATATCGGCGATCCTGGCGATTTGCCCTTCATAGGTGCCGGCCAGTTCAAGGGCATCGTCAGACATAATTTTACCAAAGCCTTTGGAATGCTTTAAAATGCCTTCGCGGACTTCATGGGTCAGATTAAGCCCCTGGCCGTTATTTTCAAGGATTTCAACAACCCGCAGGCTCTGTTCGTTGTGCGAGAAATCCGGTGAAAAAATCTCTTTCAACACGGCTTCGCCGGCATGTCCAAAAGGTGTGTGACCCAGATCGTGCCCCAGAGCAATGGCCTCAACCAGATCTTCGTTTAAAAACAGCGCCCGTGCGACGGCCCTTGCCATTTGCGCCACCTCCAGCGTGTGGGTCAAGCGCGTTCGATAATCATCTCCCAACGGCGCTAAAAAAACCTGGGTTTTATGCTTTAACCTTCTGAAAGCATTGGAATAAACAATTCGGTCTCGATCCAGTTGAAATGCCGTGCGCACCGGACAGGGCTTTTCATCCGTATCCCGTCCCCGGGTTTCGGCACTCAGGCAGCCAAAGGGGGACATAAAATTTCTTTCGCGCTTTTCGAATTCTTCTCTGATTAACATAGTACCCGGACTTAACAATTATAAAAAAGGTGTTATATTACTCCCAAGTTCATTTTCTTGTAAAGGATTAATTAAAATCGTTCAACGTTCAAAAGTTCAGGGTTCAAAGTTATGTACCTGTAGGTTCCGTGGCTCTGGGTGCACCGTTCAGGGTTAACCCGGGTCTCCAATCCTCAGAGCCTCCGAAATTTTGGACAGTTTAGCTATTCTTTATTCTGGCCAGCGACGCGCAAACTTTGAACGTTGAACCTCTGAACCCGGAACCTTTTTTCCTATGAACGGCCACCATTTAATACTCGGTGAACTTGATGACCTGATCACCGGTGAGACCATCAACGACACCCACGACGAAAGATACCGCCAAAAGATAGCATGCTTGCTCCTCGACCGCAAAGGGTTCCTTAAAAGCGATATTGAACCGCGTAAAAAACTGCTGGTGCAGGCCGGAGATAACCGGGCCATTATCAAAATTGATTTTTTAATCGAGCTGTCTGACAGGCTGTGCATGATTATTAAATATGGCCCCGGTTCCCTGGTCACGCGCCAGCGATCCGTGGTGGCCGCATCGCGGATTTTAGCACCTTACCAGATACCGGTGGCGGTGGTGACCAACGGCAAAGATGCTGAAATCCTTGAAGGATCATCGGCTAAAGTCATAGCCCGGGGCTTGGATGCGATTCCGTCGAAAACAGAGTTGAATAAAATTGCTGCCGGGTTCAATTTTAATAAAATTGCTCCTGAACGGGCCGCCATGGAATCCAGAATTCTGTACTGTTATGAGGTGGACGACAGCTGTCCATGTGATGAGGATATATGTAAATTGTAATATGGATTACGAATATTTCATGAAAATGGCGCTGACCCAGGCCGAACAGGCGCTGGCGGAACGAGAGTTTCCGGTGGGCTGCGTTCTGGTCTATCAGGATAAGATCCTGGCAAGCGGTGCCCGACGGGGCAGCATTGGCGATGACCGCAATGAAATTGACCACGCTGAAATTGTTGCGCTGCGGCGTCTGGCTGAACTCGGGGATCGGGTCGATCACGGTCAAATTACCGCGTTCAGCACAATGGAACCCTGCCTGATGTGCTACAGCGCTTTGATCCTGGCCGGTATCGGTAAAATCGTTTATGCATATGAAGATGTCATGGGCGGCGGCACCGGCTGCGAATTGTTTCGGCTGACGCCCCTGTACCGGGACAGCCCCGTAACGGTGGTGCCCGGAGTCCTGCGCGCTGAAGGTCTTAAAATATTTAAAGATTATTTTGCTGACCCGACCAACGAATACCTGAGAAAAAGCCTGCTGGCCGAATATACCTTGGGTGCTTAAAATTTCTTTTTGTGTACTTCGTGACAAACAAATTTAATTGGGTTATTATTCCTGGACTGCACCGAAAGCCTAATTTCGAGCTTTGTTGAGGGAAAAGGTCATAAAATCATTAAAAAAGTGATCGAACTCCCTGTCAGCGGGTTTTACTTGCATTTTTTTCTTGCATTTCTTATTTTGGTTGTATATTCAAGCGGATAAAAATATCAGCATTTTTGGGTGCCGGACGGGAGGTTGCAGACTGCCGGGACTCGCAAACCAACGCGCTAGCGCGCAGTGGAATACGGTAATTATTAAATGAGGAGGTAGAACATAGCTTCACCAAGACGACCCCAGCGACCGAATCGATCCAACCGAGTTAACATCAATCAAAATATCAGGGCTAGAGAAGTCAGGGTCATAGACCCCGATGGCAACCAGGTCGGAATTATTCCTACCAGACAGGCGCTTGAAACTGCTGCTGAATTTGGTCTCGACCTGGTAGAGGTGTCTCCCAATGCCAGTCCGCCCGTATGCAAGATAATGGATTACGGACGCTACCGGTATGAGCAGACCAAAAAGAAACAGGAAGCAAAAAAGAAACAAAGCACTTTTCAGGTTAAGGAAATAAAAGTACGCCCGAAGACCGGCGAGCATGATTTGCAGACCAAGATCGGCCACATAGTGAAATTTATCGCGAGAAAAGACAAAGTCAAAGTCACCGTGGTGTTCAGAGGTCGCGAAATTACGCTGTCCAAATTGGGGATGACGCTGCTCGAGCAAATCGCAAATGAAACCGAAGAAATTGCTATTGTCGAGCAAACACCGAAATTCGAAGGTCGGTCCCTGATCATGATTCTGGCACCGAAATAAATTTGGATCAATCGAAAATCCGTCGGATACACAACACCCGACGCACCGCAAATAACTAAAGGCACCGACTAAAGTAAAGACAACTATCATATTGATTCTGTGACGGTGGCGTGAGCCGGTATTTGATAGCTCACGCCATCTATTTTTAAATAAAGGAGAAAGAATAATGCCGAAAATTAAAACAAATCGTGCGGCCGCCAAGCGCTTTAAAAAAACAGGGACCGGTAAAATTGTCTATCGAAAATCATGTGCCAGCCACATCCTGACGAAAAAAACGACCAAGCGCAAACGATCGTTGCGCAAACCGCAACTGATCGCCAAATCCGACCGCAAGGAAATCAGACGCCTGCTGCCCAACGGGTAGTTTGGCAGAGAGCATAGCGCATAGGGCAGAGATTATGGAAGTCGGAAGGGGGAATTCGGAATTCGGAATTATTCGATTTCGAATTTTAGATTTAGGGATTGTGGAAAACTTGGTAACCGCAGTTGATTGCATGATTAGGTTGAAGCGATATTTTCGGTAAATGTTGGTTAAGTAAAAACTAACAAACCCTGTCAACACAATCATCGCCACGAACTCAACAAACTCTATAAACATATGTGAGGTAAACAAAATGAGAGTAAAACGAGGATTCAAAGCCAGAAAACGTCGCAAAAAGGTTTTGAAATTGGCCAAAGGATTTCGCGCCGGCCGCAGTAAATTGTTTCGTACAGCTGCGGACGCCGTCGATAAAGCGCTGATGTATTCTTATCGCGATCGCCGGGTGCGCAAACGCGATTTTCGAAGACTCTGGATTGCCAGAATTAATGCCGCCACCCGGATGAACAATATAACGTACAGTAAATTTATTCATGGCCTGAAACTTGCCGGGGTTGAGCTTGATCGCAAAGTTCTCGCGGAACTGGCAATTTCAGATCCCGGCGGATTTGCCAAAATCGCAAACCTGGCCGTTCAGAAACTATAAGGTGTTGTCGAAGTGGAAAACAATCTAGACCAAATACACCGGAACGGGCTCAAAGAGCTTGCGGCCGCTGAAAACAGCAATGATATCCAGGATCTGTCGGTGCGCTATCTGGGTCGCAAGGGGATATTGACCCAGTTTTTGCGTAATATATCCAGACTGCCGATCGATCAAAGGCCGGCGGCCGGAAAAAAAGCCAATGAAATCAAAAATATTCTGGATAACGCCTTTAAACAGGCCGCTGAAAACTTAGCATCAACCGGCACGGGCCAAGACGACCGTATCGATGTTTCTTTGCCGGGCAGAGCGGTGCCGGCCGGATATTTGCATCCGATTACCCAGATCAACAACCAGATGTGTGCCATATTTTCCAGTCTGGGATTTGATATTGCCGAGGGACCGGAAGTCGAGTCGGATTATTACAATTTTGAAGCACTGAACTTTCCCAAAGATCATCCGGCCCGGGATATGCAGGATACTTTTTTTGTCAGCGAAGATGTGGTCTTAAGAACCCATACGTCTCCCCTGCAGATCAGGACCATGGAGAAACATCCGCCTCCGGTGCGAATCATCTGTCCGGGCAAAGTGTATCGCTGCGATTCTGATCTGACCCACACGCCCATGTTTCACCAGGTGGAGGGGCTGCTGGTTGATGAAAATATTTCCTTCGGAGATCTCAAAGGGGTGCTGACGACCTTTGTGCACCAGATGTTTGATGAACAAACGAGCCTCCGGTTTCGCCCCAGTTTTTTCCCGTTTACCGAGCCCAGCGCGGAAGTGGATATTTTGTGTGTCATCTGCCGGGGCAAAGGATGTCGGGTTTGTTCCCATACGGGATGGCTGGAAATTCTTGGATCCGGTATGGTTCACCCCGCGCTGTATGAAAATGTGGGCTATGATGCCGACCGTTACACCGGTTTTGCATTCGGCATGGGCGTGGAACGAATCGCCATGCTGAAATACGGCATCGACGATATTCGAAAGTTTTTCGAAAATGACATGCGATTTCTGGAGCAGTTTTAAAAATGAAAGTTAGCTTAAGCTGGCTAAAGGATTATACTGATATCAGCATGGCGCCGGCCGATCTGGCGGAGGCTTTGACCATGGCCGGACTGGAAGTTGATTCGATCGCGGACCGTTATGCCTATCTAAACGGTGTCATTGTCGGCCGGGTCGAAGCGGTCGGCCCGCACCCCAATGCCGACAAGCTCAGACTCTGCCTGGTAAACACCGGCAACGGTCAGGTACCGGTGGTATGCGGGGCGCCCAACGTCACCCAGGGCATGCTGGCGCCGCTGGCACAGCCTGGAACGGTTTTGCCGGATGGAACCCGGCTTGAGAAAAGCGTCATCCGGGGTGAGACTTCCGCAGGCATGCTGTGCAGTGACGCCGAACTGGGACTCGGCCACGATCCCGGCGGCATCATGTCCCTGGATAGCTCATTGAAAATCGGCACGGGACTGGCCGATGCCCTGGACCTGGCCGATACGGTTTTTGAACTGGATCTAACCCCCAATCGGCCGGACTGTCTCAGCGTGATCGGTATCGCCCGGGAAATTGCCATCATTCAAAATCGCCCCCTGAAATATCCGGATTACACCATTAAAGACAAGGCGCAAACCATCCACCAATTGTCTTCGGTAAACATTGAGGCACCGGAGCATTGCCCACGCTATGCCGCCCGCCTGGTGGAAAACGTGAAGGTTGAGACCTCACCGTTCTGGCTGCAGGATCGCCTGTTATCGGTTGGGCTGAGGCCGATTAACAATATCGTCGACATCACCAATTTTGTGATGCTGGAAACCGGTCAACCGCTGCATGCCTTTGATTTTGATAATCTGGCAGAAAATCGAATCGTCGTGCGCCTGGCGGCCGACGGTGAAAAATTTACGACCCTGGACGGGAAGGAGCGCACTCTCGAGTCGGAAATGCTCATGATCTGTGATGGGAAAAAGGCCGTCGCCGTGGGTGGGGTCATGGGAGGACTCAATTCGGAAATTGAAAATGACACCACGCGCGTGTTGATTGAAGGTGCTTATTTCAACCCGGTCAGCATCCGTCGAACCTCCAAAAAATTGGGGCTCAATACGGACGCGTCCCATCGTTTTGAACGCGGCGTGGACCCGGAGGCTTGTGTTCGCGCCGTCAACCGGGCGGCCGAACTCATGGTGAAGATCGGCCATGGCACCCTGA
>Ga0210062_1000090_pt1 | contig 25456 bp, 21 predicted proteins | sample Muzzi_CordA_D2_FD_185528 | JGI IMG/M metagenome (GOLD analysis project Ga0210062, IMG submission 185528) | Wetland microbial communities from San Francisco Bay, California, USA, that impact long-term carbon sequestration - Muzzi_CordA_D2 (SPAdes) | ecosystem: Environmental > Aquatic > Marine >...
GACGGCGACAGTTTGGCCGGATCCCGGGCGTGTTGTACATAGGTTAACAGCTTCGGATGTGCGCCAATCCACAACCCCCCATCCGAATCCAGCTCGATATTATCAACCCCGGTCGCCAGATCTATTTTATCCCGCGGGGTTAGTTTTCCAGAAGCGATATCGCGGTTGTAAATATACAATACGCCTTCGGTGACTGCGCACAAATAAAGGATCCTGCCATCGGCACTGACGTTAATGCCGTTGGCATAGCCGATGCCCGAGACAACTTGCTTAAAGCGTGAGCCGTCATAATAAACCACGTTGGAAAGCTTCAACTGCAGGTAATTTTCCAGCGTTTGCATGAAGCCGGACGAATAGCGGTGGTCGTTTGAGATATAAAATTTGTCCGGTCCGACGGCGACGATATCATTGGGTGAGATAAGCAGCGGGTCGGTTATGGATTTGCGGTGGACCAATTGCCCATCCCTGAAATCGTAGATCTCAATCCGCTGCCGACCGGCCTCGTGATTGATTACAAATAGAGAATTTTGCCCGTTTTCACCGATATACAGGCTGATGCCATGGGGATGAAAATCGGGTCCGGCGTCCGGCGTGAGGAGGTGGAGTTGCGGGGCGCTGGAATTCAAGTCATAAGCATAGATCGCCCCATTGGCCGGCTTTCCTTTCATAACCGCGCGGCGGTCGGATGCTGAAATATAGGCCACACCGGTCCCGGGATTAATAGTAATATCTTCCGGTCCACCAACGGCGGCTACTGGGGTACATTCTCCGGCAAAGTGCGGTTTGATGGTTTTGAACTGTCCGGCTGAGGACAGCAGATGGACATACCAGCCGGCCCCGATCAGCACCAGGACCAGTATCAGAACTGCCCAAAAGATCTTTTTTACCATAGCTCCCCCCCTTGTTTTCTGCTAAGGTATGCTCAGTATGATCGACCTGATCAATGCAAAATGTCTTCTGCGCAAAATACCTTCTGCGGCGCTAAAAGGCAAACTAAAATTCCGCTTCAGGCAACTCCATACTTCCGTTTACCAGGTTTTTGTATTTGACAGAAAGTTAACGAGCTTCTAACTATGCTCAATTTTGCTCTCTATGCCACCGCCACTTTGATCTGGGGATCGACCTGGCTGGGAATCAAACTGCAATTAACCCAGGTGCCGCCGATTCTGTCGGTAGGTTACCGATTCTGTCTGGCCTCAATCATTTTGCTGGTCTACTGCTTATTTACGAATAAAAATCTCATTTTTTCCCGGCGTGACCATATTTTTATGGCTGTCCAGGGTTTTTCGCTCTTTGGTCTGGGTTACATCTTTAGCTACCTGGCCACTTCTTATTTGACCAGCGGACTGGTGGCTGTAATTTTTTCCACAATTTTGATGTGGAACATTCTGAATCTGAGACTGTTTATGGGACAACCGGTTGCCTGGCGGGCTTTTGCGGGCGGCCTGTCAGGCCTGATCGGCATTTGCATTGTCTTCTGGCATGATCTTGCGGCTTTTTCCGCAACACGCGGGATAATTGGTTTGATTATAGCACTGTCGGGGGCCTATCTGGCTTCGATCGGTAATGTGGTGGGGTCGCGCAACGCCAAAAGCGGGGTTCCCGTTACCCAGGCCAACGTTTACGGCATGGGATACGGCGCTTTGCTGTGTATTGCGATTCATTTTGGCGTCGGCGGCGAGCTAACCATGGACTGGACTTTCGGTTACCTTGGTCCAATGCTGTATTTAACGGTATTCGGGTCGGTGGTCGCATTTGGCTGCTATATGTTGTTGATCGGCCGGATCGGCGCCGACCATGCCGCTTACGTCATGCTTTTGATGCCGGTGGTGGCGTTGATACTTTCGACCTTTTTTGAAGACTATCATTGGTCTGCCAGCGCTGTATTCGGCGTTATCGTCGTTTTATTCGGCAACCTCATTATTCTGACGCCGGCTGAAACTCTGGCAAAAGCGTTCCATAAAATCGGAACAGGCCAGTGAAGTTTAAACTGGGTCATCAAATGACCTCATATCGCTTTACTCCAAAATCGAAAGCCTGCTGACACCGTCTGGTTGCAGGCCATATGGGTTGGGAACCGGTCCCTTATTTTTTTGCCTATTCTGTTTTTTTTTCAGTCGTTTTTGCCTCGGCAGCCTTGGCCGTCCTTGCATCCGTCAACTTTTTTTTAAGCGTTGCGTATACTTCCTGATCGTACGTACCAAGCTCCTTTGAGTGCATGCGCCAGGTTTGAAGGCAGACGTCGGCGTCATAATAATCTTCTTCCAAAATAAATTCTTCAAAACATTTCAGGGAATCACTAATGGATTTTTCGTACAGCTGCTTTTTAAATTCATTATATTGTTCCAGGTCAAACGTTCCGGCATCAATAGCTGCGCTGCGCCAGACATTGAGCGCTACGCGGCCGCTGTAAAAGCCTTCTTTTTCCAGCCTTAATTTGAACCGGTAGAGCGCATTGGCAGCTTCTTGCTTGAGCGTGCGTTGCTTCGCCTTCAGATCCAGGTTCTTCTGGGTCTCGTCCTGGGGGTAGGCTGAAGATACCAGCAGCAGAATCGATAAAAGTGCAGCTGTTATGGTAAAAAATCGGTGAAGAGAGCCTGCCATTATCATAAAAACCCGTTATCTGTATTCAATACACCCATACTCCAAAATTACATCACTGCGGCATCCAACAAATTACGTGCTCATTCCCATCTGTTTGGCCAACTGGACTCCGTTTTATACTGGTCGCCAATGGTTCACATCTTAGCTTATAACAAAATTGGCATGAGGTCAAAAAAACAAAAACGCGTTCAAGGGTTCAAAGGCTTGTCCGCCTCAGGAGGGTTCAGAGGTTCAGGGCTCGCCGCAGAGGAGTATATAGAAATCAAAGCCACCAAATGGCAAAGTCAAGCCATAAATCGCAAGCTTGATTCTATGTGCCTTCGTGTCTTTGTGGCGGGATTTTCATTTTACTTTAATGCGTTCAATTTCTTCGATCAATTTTGGTATAATTACCAGCGCATCGCCCACGATCCCCAGATCGGCAATTTTAAAAATCGGGGCATCCGGGTCTTTGTTGATGGCAATGATTTTTTTCGATGAACTCATGCCGACCACATGCTGGACGGCACCGCTGATGCCGATGGCGATGTAGAGATCCGGACCAACGGTGGTCCCGGATTGCCCGACTTGCAGGCTGTGCGGAATCCAGCCCAACTCCACAATAGCCCGGGAGCCGGCCAGGGTTCCGCCCAGTTTGCGGGCCAATTTACGAACCGTATCTAGGTTGATTTGATCCTGGCAGCCGCGGCCGGCGGACACCAGGATTCGGGCCTCATCAATTTTTTCCGCTTCGGATTCGAGCCGGATTTCCTCGATCAGGCGGGTGCGAATATTGGCCTTGGTAAGTGTTACCGGCACTTCTTCAATTAATACCGGGCGGGCGGGGTCCGATTCGGCTGCCGCAAAGACATTGGGTCGCACCGTGGCGGTTTGCGGTCGCGTGTAGGGGGAGATAATGGTGGCCATGATGTTGCCGCCAAATGCCGGGCGTGTTTGGATTAACTGTCCCTGTTCATCAATTCCCAGCCCGGTGCAATCTGCTGTTAACCCCAGATGCATTCTAGCAGCGACGCGTGGGGCCAAATCGCGGCCGTTGGGTGTGGCGCCATAAAGCAGGATAGATGGTTTTTCTTTGGCGATAACGGCAGATAGGACATTGGTAAAGCCGTCACTGCTGTAGCGGCCTAAAAGCTCATGCCGACAGCACAGCACCCGATCGGCCCCCTGGTAGCACAGATTTTCGATTTCGTTCAGGCGGTCGTTGCCGAGCACCACGGCACAGAGTTGTTCGCCAAGTTGATCAGCCATCCTGCGACCCTGGGCCAGGATCTCATAGGCGACCTTCTTGGGCGTGTCCTGAGCGCCACGGGACTCGCATTCGGCCCAGATAAATACCCCTTTGTATCGAGAAAGCTCCTCAAGGGAGGCCTGGCGGCGTTCAATCGCCAGGGCTGCCTGAGGACACACATTGACGCAGGCACCGCAGAGGGTACACAGATCGTTGGCCTGAGCCACCTCATCTATAACGGCGATCGCGCCAAAGGGGCAGGATTTTACGCAAAGACCACAGGCATTGCATTTTTCGGGATCGATTTTGAGCATCGAGAGGTATTATTCTCCTTTATACACAGTCAAATTTTTTGGTCATATGAAATTTTCTTCCCGCAAAAATGCAGCAATTTTTCGGGCGGCGACCTCCGGTTCGATATCTTCAAATTTAATGCCGCCCTGTTTTTGGTGGGGTGGAAAGACCTTGACCACCTGAGTATAGGATCCTCTAAGCCCCAATTGCGTTTCGTCAAGATCCAGATCGTCGGCCGAAAAGGCTGACACATCTTTCAGACGAGCATCGAGAACATCCTGAAATGAAGGAACCCGCCGAGTGGGCTCGCCCTTGCTGGCCGAAACCATGGCCGGCAAGCGGGCTTCAAGCACTTCATAGCCGTTCTCCGTTTCGCGTTTTACCCGGATGCGCTTTTTATTGGGGGTCAGCTGTATCTCTACGCCATAGGTAATCTGCGGCAAACTGAGGATTTCCGCCACCTCCGGTCCGACCTGGGCGGTGTCGCCATCGATGGCCTGCTTGCCCATCATGACCAGGCTAAAATCAGGTACGGCCGCTCTGATGGCGGCGGACAGGGTCAGCGCGGTGGCCCAGGTATCGGCGCCGGCAAATTTGCGGTCGCTGATCAGCACGGCCCGGTCGGCACCCAGCTCCAGGCAGCGCAAGAGGGCTGCTTTGGCCTGGGGCGGTCCCATGGTCATTGCGATAACTTCGATGTCCGGCATTTCAGATTTCAGGTTGACCGCATGATCCAGCGCATATTCACAAAAGGGATTGAGAATTGATGCAACGCCTTCCCGGATCAGCGTGCCGGTTTCGGGATTAACCTTGACATCCGTTATTTCAGGGACCTGCTTGACACACACAACGAGTTTCATATGCAAACCTTAATTCCGTTTATCTTTTCTTCAGCACCTTGTTATAACAGACTGACCAAGTGTAACAGACGAATGCCTAATCCGCCGTCGGCGGACTAAATTGCCTAAAATGCCTAAAATTAAGGAAGCGCTGCGCTCTAACAGTTTTAATGCGTAAAAATATTGCCGGGGTTCAACAGTCCTGCAGGGTCGAATGCCAATTTCACGGCCCGCATTTCATCTATCTGGTCGGGGCTGTACATCATTTCCAAAAATTTCTTTTTCATTTTGCCGATGCCGTGTTCGGCGGAAACAGTGCCGCCGAATTCAATGGCTTTGGCGGCAAACTGCTTATAGAGCGCTAAACCCGTGTTAAGCTCTTGGCCGTTGCGGGGCAAGATATTGACGTGGATGTGGTTGTTGCCGATGTGGCCGATTGCCACCCATTGCAAATCGGCTTTGTCCAGGGCGGTTTTATAAATCCGCCACATGTCGCGCAGACGATCATCCGGAACGGCCAGGTCGGTTCCGAGTTTATGCAGTTCCGGGTGCTCTTTTTTGCGCTCGGCGATAATTGCGTTTACTGTCTCCGGCAGGATGTGGCGGAAATCCTTAAGGCGCTGGAGTTCGCGATTTTCATAGGCGGCCCAGGAATCAGACAGGGATGCCCCGCAGCCTTTGATCGTCTTTTCCAGCGCGGAGAAATCCAGGCTGTCCGCCAGCGGCGTAAATTCAAATTCGAAAAACAGAGCAGCTCCGGCCTGGGCGGGGATTGCCGGCATATCCACGGCTTTGGAGTTCTGCATCTGCATCTGCCGCATCAGAGCCAGGGCTTTGCCGGAATAAAACTCCAGAAAATTCAGCTGGATGCGGTTTTCATTGCGCAGGGCATATACGAGATCGATTGCCTGATCGTCGGAGCTCAGAAATTGCACCAGTGAAATGGTTTCCTTCCTGCGCAAAAGGGCCACCGTCACCTCGGTGATGACGCCAAAGCTGCCTTCCGAACCGATAAACAGATCGATCAGATCCATCTGTGGAGATGTAAAAAAGCCGGAGGTATTCTTGGTGCGCGGCATGCGGTAGGAAGGCAACGTGATTTTGATTTCATTGCCTTTTGAGTCGTAAACCGTAAACCCTCCGCCGGGCGAAGCGAAATATTTGCCCCGCGGAATGCTCAGAACTTCGCCATTTATCAGCATTACCCGAATTCCCCTCACCCAGCTGCGGGTCGGCCCATAGCGATAGGTTCTTGCCCCGGATGCATTGGTGGCCACCGTGCCTCCCAAAGAGGCGCTCATCTCAGTTGGATCCGGCGGATAGAAGTAAACCGCCGGGTTTTCCTTAAAACGCTGCAAGGCATCCAGTGCCGACCGATCACCGCAGCGCTCGACGTCGGGGAAATTTTTGCTGCTGATCTGGGAATTCAGGCTGCGCAAGTTTACCGCGCACTGGGACCGGACGCGCCATTCGTCGGCCGGAAGATCGTGGTAAATGGCCTGCACCCGATCAAAATTTTCCAGTGACACCAGCGCCCCCCGGCAGGGAACACAACCGCCGACCAGGCCGGTACGCGCTCCGGCGATGGTTACGTTGATTTTACGGGCAGCCATTTCCGTTAAGGTGGCGGCGAGCTCGGATTCATCGGCCGGAAAAAAAAGTTGGTCAAACGGTTCGGGCGACAGTTTCGATTCATCCGTCAAATAGATCGGATATTCACGGCTGATGCGCTCGAATCCGTCGATCCGACGGACCTTTTTATAATCGGCCAGCGCGACTATCTGAGTAGAGATTTCATGCATTTTGAGAAAATTATTCGTATCTAAAATGTGTTGGATGCTCTTTAAAAGAATAATGTATGGAATCTATTTTAAGCGTTGAGTTAGACAGGATTTACAGGATTAACTGGATATTTTATATACCCGGTATCCGGATTAAATCCGGTCTATGCAATCCGCTTCGCGGAATAATTGCCCGCTGATGTCAACTGATAGTCTCCATTTATCATTACGGCCCCGGGATGCGTCTTTTTTTTACCTGTTGCCGCTCTTCAGTTACACAATAGATACCCTGACCTTTTCTGGCCGGCCCAAAGCACAGGCTGTCGGAAAGACAGGTCGCCCGGCTCAGGTCGCCGGACTTCCAGCGGTTGATCAGGCCGGGTTCCCGGATAAACGGCCGGCTCATCGATATATAATCAGCCGGACCCTCCGTCACGAGTTTTTCGGCCACCTGAAATGATCGGTTGCCCCCCACCAGGATCAGCGGGACCTTGACTTTGTTTTTGTACGTGCGGGCTTCGTTTTGAAAATATGCCTCCTGGTCCTCGGATTTAATACCCACCCGTGCCGGTACCCGTTTGCCGGACAGGCGATTGCCGCCGCTCAATTCAATGGCGTCAATCCCCCCCTCCGCCAGCATGATGCCGGTCTGAACCGAATCCGCCAGCTCCAGGCCATTGTCATGAAAATCGCGGCAATTTATTTTTATCAGGATCGGGAAGCTGTCGCCAACGGTGGAACGAATTGCCTGGAGGACTTCCAACAGCACCCGGGCGCGGTTTTGGATCGAGCCGCCGTAATCATCCTTGCGCCGGTTGAAATAGGGGGAGAGAAACTGACTAAGGAGATAGCCGTGGGCGGCATGAATCTGAACCCCGTCAAATCCGGCTTTCTGGGCGCGGGCCGCCCCGGCGGCAAAAGCACTAACGGCTTTCTGAATATCGGCTGCGGTCATTTCTTTATGCGCTGACGGGTGCAGGTCCTGCAGATTCGAAGGCGCCAGGGGTGTCATGCCGGTCAGGTCGGCGGCCGCGGTAATGCCGGCATGGGCCAGCTGCATGACGGTTTTGCTGCCGTATTGGTGGACGGCTCTGGCCAGATCTTCCAATCCGGGAATCAGCTCGTCGTCATAAACGCCCAGCTGTTTGGGCCCGGCTTGGCCTTCCCGGCAAACATAGGCGTGGCCGCTGATAATCAGCCCTACGCCGCCTTGGGCCAGACCGGTCATTAAATCAGTTAACCTGGGTGTAGCTGCGCCGGAATCGGTTGCCATGGCTTCCCAGGTTGCCGAGCGGACAAACCGATTTGAAAGTTTCATGCCGTTAATTGTGCTTTGTTCAAACAGTTTACTCAATTGAAATTATCCTCCATCAAGGTTCAAGCAGTCGTTTGGCAACAGGAATAGATGTTATCTCAAAAACATTTTCAATTAAAGGAAAAACATTGAAAAAACACTGCAAATTGAGTCCGATACCGGTTATTCAGCCGTCGTGCTATACCACCTGGGCCCGCAGCTGGTGACAAATCTCATCGAATTGACCCGGATAGGCAGCCAGGATTTCGCTGACTTTGCGCTGGACGAACAGCTTGCGATTTTCATCCAGCATATCATCCATGTTGCGATAGTAACCCAGGCGTTTTCCCAGCGTGAAGTTCAATCGGTCCGACTGCGGCATGGACAGATAGCGATCCATAATCGCCAGCAGTTTGGGTTTGTCATCGGGAAGTTGACCGCGGGCTTCCATGAGCAGATCGACGCCGTGATGGTTGACATAATAGCTGGTAACGCCGGTCAGGTTTTCTATTAGAAGACGCTGTTCCTCAATCAGGTTTTTTTCGGTCTGCAGCTGGAATTCTCCGGCCTGCAACTGCTTCTCCAGCCCGGAGCCTTTTTTGATGCCGATGGTCAGGACCCGGATGAAGTCGGGGTTAATCTGATTTAACACCCTGGCCGTCTCTATGGCATGCTCCTGCCACAGGGCTTGGCCGCCCAGGCCTAAGATGATAAACTGCGAGATTTCCATCCCGGCTTCCCCGGCCATCTGGGCGGCCTGGATGTGGTCGGCCGCGGTGACGCCTTTTTTGATTTTTTTCAGCACGCTATCAGCCCCGGACTCCATGCCGCAATAAAGTAAATTAAGACCTGCATCACAGAGTGCTTTTATTTCCCCGGGGCTTTTTTTGATCATAGTCTGGGAGCGGCCGTAGCTGCTGACCTTTTTCAGGGAAGGGAAATGTTGCTTGAGGAAACCCAGGATTTCGAGCAGCGCCCCGGTTTTCATGATAAAGCTGTCGCCGTCCTGAAGAAAGCAAGACTGAAAGGGATGGCCGCCGTAGTATTGCGCCGCCGCCGCGATGTCCTTTTTGATATCCGCAACCGGGCGCCTGGAAAAGCGCATGTTCTTGTAATTGACACAAAATTCGCATTGGTTCCAGGGGCAGCCGCGGGTGGTGCGGATTAACAGACTGTCGGCTTCGTCAACGGGGCGAATGGGTCCCAGCTCAAACGGTAAAGTTTCCATGGTTGGACCTTTCATTTCATAAAAATATTGAGTCGTGCAATATATTGGAAAAAAAGCATGACGTCAATGGCGTCTTGCCGGGGGAGCGACAACATCAAGGCATCCTTCGCAGTTTGGTGCAAATGATGACATGCTTTTTTATTGACAGTCAACTGCCATCTAATATATGAGATGGCAGTTGTCGTTAAAATAAAATCCTCAATCGGATAAACCGGATTCCTCAATGGCTCTTTAGACTGCACAAGGAGGGAATAAATGTCTGATATCGAGTGTGTCCTTGATTGTCAGAATACTTTGGGGGAAGGACCCGCCTGGTCGGTTGATGAACAAAGGCTTTACTGGGTGGATATCGAAAAATCCGAGCTTCGGTGCTATGATCCGGAAACCGGAGATAACAAAGTTTGGAAAACACCGGAGCGTGTTGGCTCGTTTGCATTTCGGAACCAGGGTGGTCTTTTGGTCGCCTTCGAATCCGGTATGGACTTTTGGGACCCTGGAAGCGGTCAAACCAAACGGATACAGGATTTTGAGCCGCATTTGGCCACCACCCGCACCAACGACGGTCGCTGCGACCGGCAGGGCCGATTCATCGTCGGCGGCATGAACGAAGCCGATGATGGCGACCCGATTTCAAATGTGTATCGGCTCGACTGTGACCTGGGTATCCACAAAATCATATCCAGTGTGACCTGTGCCAACAGCACCTGTTTCAGTCCCGACGGCACGGTAATGTATTTTGCCGACACACCAACCGGTCAGATTTGGGCTTATGATTATGATGCCGACACCGGTGTTGTCGCAAACCGGCGGGTGTTCGCAGATTTTTCCGATCAGCCCGGCATGCCGGACGGCTCGATTGTCGATGCGGAAGGGTTTTTGTGGAACGCCCAATGGAATGGTTACCGGGTGGTTCGCTATCGACCCGACGGAACCATCGATCGTATCGTGGACATACCCGTTATGAATCCAACCTGCGTTGCATTTGGCGGAAAAGATCTTGATGTCCTCTATGTCACGACGGCCCGTTATCTGATGACTGCGGAGCAAATTGAAGCAGAACCCCTGTCCGGCGGACTGTTTGCGCTTAAAGTTGACGTGCAAGGGCTAAATGAGCCCAAGTTTTGCGGCTGAGCCTCTATCCGTTTAAAGGCCTGTTAAAAACACTCAACGAAAAGGAGGTGGTTTTACCCGGGAAAATCAAACGGTCGATAAATATGATCAATCCAAATCTTGTGAAAATTCAAGCAAAGGAGGGAAACGAAAATGAGAACCAGACAAAAGATTAATTTCATTTTTTCAATAATTATCAGCCTGATGCTGATGACATCATTTTCAGCCCTGGCAATTGATTACGCGAAACCGGTTGCCCTTAACAAAGGGGCGCAAGCCAGTTTTGATCAGGTCAAACAAAAAGATCCGAAAACGCTGCGCGTTGCCTACATGCCGCCTGCCACAGAGTTTAACTATTACATCGCCATCGGTGAAGGCATCAAGGATCTGGCCGGTAAAACCGGTGTGGAGACCTTTATGTTAGCCCCGCAGAGTGGTGCCGACATCAACGGTCAGATGGGCATGCTGCAGGATGTGATCAGCCAGAAGGTCGATGCCATCATTATCTCCACCCATGATGAAAACGCCGCTGCGCCGCTGCTGAAAAGGGCCGTAGAACAAGGCATCATCGTGGCCATTGTCAATTCGGATATTCCTCATTTTCCGACGGCTGTTCATGCTGTCGTTGGCTATTCCCAGCGCAAAGGAACATACAAGATCGGACAATATGCCTTGAAGCTGGCCGCCGGCAAGGCCTGGAAGGTGGGCATTATCGAAGGGCAGCCCGGATACCATTCCACCGAGCGGTGCGGCGGTTTTTTGGATGCCATTAAAGGCTCTAATTTCAAGGTCGTCACCAGTCTGGACGGCAAATGGAATGTTGAAGGCGGCAATGCGGCCGGCATGGACGCGCTGCAAGCTCACCCTGAAATCGATCTCATCTTTGCGGCCAACGACTACATGATCATGGGCACCGCCATGGCCGCCAAAGCACTCGGCCGAGACAACCTGATTCTGCTGGGCAATGACGGGGATACCGCCGGTCTGGAAGCGATCTATGAGGGCCGGGTGAGCGCCACTGTCGATACGACGCCGTTTGTCATGGGGCAGATTGCCTTGCAGGTCGTGTTGGATATATTCGATAAATCCTTTCCAGGCGGGTTTGTGGAAACACCGACCACCATTGTTGACAAAGCCAATGTGCGCGAAGCTCTGCAGCATCCGGAGAAACTTTATCCGAAACCTTCCAAACAATATTAGCGAGTAATCTGATGCAGCGCAGTGGCAAACCGGTTTGGGAACTTACGGGTATCACCAAGTCCTTTCCGGGTGTGAAGGCGAATGATAATGTCTCGCTTGCGATATATGCAGGTGAGATCCATGCCCTATTAGGCGCCAACGGCTGCGGGAAGACCACCCTGATTAAAATTTTTTCCGGGGTGTACCAACCCGACGCCGGCGCCATCCTATTGGCGGGCAAGCCGGTCAAAATAGAAACGCCGACCGTTGCCCGATCTCACGGTATTGCCACGGTGTTTCAGGAATTCTCCCTGGTGCCCAGCCTGACGGTCATGGAAAATATTTTCCTTGGCCGTCAGCCTGTCAGGGACAAAAGCCGGATCGTACGCTGGAACATTATGCGGCATGAAGCGGCCCGCATTCTCGAAAGCCTGGAAATCGAAATTGATCCCGATCAGGAGGTGGGCAATTTATCGGTTTCCGGTCAGCAACTGGTGGAAATTGCCAAGGCCTTTGCGGCTGATGCGTCAATGATCATTCTGGATGAGCCAACAACCGCGCTGGGCACCGATGAGATCGCCAATTTGCATCGACTTTTGCGGCACATGGCGCAAAAGGGCAAATCCATGCTGTATGTTTCTCACCGGCTGGATGAGGTCGTTGATCTGGTCGATTCCGTGACTATATTGAAAGACGGCCGGGTGGTCAGCGCCGCGGAAGAATCCGAAATTGATCTTAGCTATATTGTCAAGAAAATGGTTGGCGAAGAAGTCAAGGATTACTATCCCAAAGTCGTTAACAAAACCGACATTCCGATTCTTGAAGTGCGCAATATTTGCAGTGCTAACAAAGTAACCGACGTGAGCTTTTCGGTTTGTCGGGGCGAAGTATTCGGATTGGGCGGGGTGCTGGGATCCGGCCGCACAGAAATTGCACGGGCTATTTTTGGGATAGATTCGCTTGCCGCCGGCACCATTTATTTACATGGCCAGCCGGTGTCTATACGGTCTCCGCAGGATGCCATCCGGCTCAAGATTGCCTATGTGACCGAAAGCCGCAAGATTGACGGCTTGTTTTTTAATTTTGAGGGACCGCCAAACATCAGCATCGCCAACCTGTCGGCGGTGATGAAAAGAGGGCTTATTCAACCCCGCAAAGAAGCGCACGTCGGTCTATCCTACATTGACAAGTTGAATATTTCGCCGGAGTCGCAAACCAAACTGGTCGGCCTGTTGTCAGGCGGAAATCAGCAGAAGGTCATACTGTCCCGCTGGCTGTTTTCCCAGGCGGATATTTTTATTCTCGATGAGCCGACCCAGGGCATTGACATCGGAGCTAAGATAGCCCTGTTTCACCTGGTAAATGAAATAACTGCCCAGAACAAGGGCGTCATTCTGATTAGCTCCGATCACGACGAGTTGTTGGCCATCAGTGACCGGATCGGCATTGTGCGCGATGGACACATCGTAAAAATTGCTGAGGCCAGAGACCTGCGCCATGAAGATCTCGTGCAAAGTTCTATCGAAAGGCCCATTTCTGAAGATGTAAGCGGGGCTGCTCTCGAGCACAGTGACCTGGTTTAAGCCTAAACCGGATCCGCCGCATTCGGAGAACAAATTGCCACAAAGGCACCAAGACACAGAGCGAAACTTTAATTTATTTCTGTGAAGGGATTAAAAAGAGATTGAGAATGATAAACATGGTCAAGTCTTTTCTTCGCTCTCAAGTAATCGGGCCCCTGGCGGCCACCATTCTGGTCGCAATTCTGGTAACCGTGACCACCGAGCGTTTTCTGGATGTCAACAACCTGCGCAACCTTACCTTGCAGGTCAGTATCGTCTCTTTGATGGCGATTGGCTCCACCGTGGTAATTTTTGCCCAGGGCATCGATCTGAGCCCGGGTTCCATGGTTGCGTTGATGACCATGGTCTTTGCCATATCCGTAAAATTTGTGGGCATTCCGTTGCCCCTGGCAATTATAATGCTGCTGCTGGTGGGTTGCTTGCTGGGCAGTATCAACGGATTTTTAACCGCTTATGTGCGCATTCCTTCATTTATCACCACCTTAGCGGGTTTAAGCGCCTATCGGGGTATGGCGTTCATGTTTAATAACGGTTCTCCGGTGTTTTCCATATCGGAGTCGTTAGACATTTTGTTTTACGGCAAATTTTTAGGCATTCCCTGGCCCTTTTTTTATGTTGTCTTTTTCTTTGCGCTGGCCAGCTTTGTGATGCGCTATACGAGACTTGGGCGGCATATATATGCAGTCGGCGGCAACGCTCCGGCGGCGCAGCTTTCCGGCATCAATGTCAAACGAACCCAATTGCTGTCGTTTGTCATCGCCGGTTTTATGGCAGCCGTGGCATCAATTTTGATGGCTGCCCGACTCAATTCCGGCTCCCCCAATTACGGGGTCGGGATGGAGTTGCAGGCCATTGCCGCTGCCGTCATCGGCGGCGCGAGCCTCACGGGGGGAAGAGGCAATATTCTGTCCACCTTATTTGGGGCGCTTACGATTGTGATCGTCCAAAACGGATTGAATCTGAATGCGGTACCGACGTCGTTGCAGAATATTATTATCGGTTTGATTATCCTTCTCGCAGTGGGGATTGATATGTGGCGCGAGGAAATTGGTCTGGTTTTTCGGCGGCTGATACCCTTCCGTCACCAATAAGCGAATATTGCGAGGTTTTATATATTAACGTTTAAAACAGTAAAAGAAAAAAAACAGGAGGAAGAGTTATGTCTTATCCACGAGCATTTTCCCACATAGGTCTTTCAGTAACTGATCTTGACAAGGCGGTAGAATTTTATACGAAAGTGTTTGGCTGGTATGTCATTATGCCACCGACCCTAATCGTATCGGATGACAGTGCTATCGGTGTGATGTGCGACGATGTATTTGGTAAAGGCTGGGAGAAATTTAGAATCGCGCATTTATCCACAGGGGATAAGATCGGCGTTGAACTTTTCGAATTTAAGAATGCCCAGCCGCCTGAAAAGCATTTCGAATATTGGAAAACCAGCATCTTCCATTTCTGCGTGCAAGACCCTGACTTAGAGGGTTTGGCTGAAAAAATCGTTAAACATGGCGGAAAGCAGCGCATGCCGGTTCGTCACTATTATCCGGATGATAAACCTTATCGAATGGTTTATTGTGAAGATCCCTTCGGCAACATCATCGAGATCTACAGCCACAGCTATGAGTTGACTTATTCCGCCGGCGCATATGTATAAAATGGGTAAAGGAAATCTTGAGAAGGTGTTTCCATGAGTCGACAATTAAAAGTGGTCATAACAGATTTTGACTATGGTGATGTAGATGTCGAGCGGCCGATCATTGAGGGCGCCGGATTTAAATTGGTGGCAGCCCAGTGCAAGAGCGAGGAAGAACTGATCGAAGTCGCCCACGATGCGGATGCCGTGATCTGTCAATATGCGCGGGTCGGAGAAAAAACCATCAACGCCTTTACGAACTGTCGACAAATTGCCCGCTATGGCATCGGTGTCGATATTGTTGACGTGCAGGCCGCCACCCGTCGTAATATTCTGGTGACGAATATTCCGGACTATTGTGTGGATGAAGTGGGCGACCATGCCATGGCCATGTTGCTGACCCTGGTCCGCAAACTGCAGACTTATGATAAAGCCACCCGGGCCGGCATCTGGCGCTGGCAGGCCGCCCAGCCGATTCACCGGATGCGGGGAAGTATAATGGGCTTTCTGGCCTTTGGCAAGATCGCCCGGGCAATTGCAGTGCGGGCGAAACCATTCGGCGTGCAAATGATTGCTTATGATCCCTATCTATCCGAGGAAAATTTCACCCCCTATGGCGTAACTCCGGTATCTTTTGACGAGATAATTGAACGAGTCGACTATTTAATGATCCAGATGCCTCTGACCGCCAAGACCCGGGGAATAGTTGGTGAAGCGGAATTGAAAAAGATGAAATCGTCATCGGTGCTCATCAACACTAGCCGGGGTCCTCTGGTGGACAATGCAGCGCTTTACCGGGCATTAAAAGAGAAATGGATCAGCGCGGCCGGAATCGACGATACCGTTGAAGAGCCGGCCAAGAAAAGGGACTGGAAGCCGGACAATCCTTTGTTTGAGTTGGACAACATCATTATTACTCCGCATTCGGCGTATTATTCGGAAGAGTCGATCGAAGAGGCCCGGCGCTGCGCATCGCAAGAAGTGGTGCGCGTCTTAAGCGGCAATCCGCCGTTATCGCCGGTAAACCGGGTTAAGCTGGCTGACGGTACCTACTCCCTGGAATCCTGACCGGTGAACTAAATCTCCGGTCTGCCGGAGGAGGCCTCCAGGTTTTAGCAATAGGGGAAATCAGTAATCTATGGGTCGTTGACCGGTTGATTAATTTTTCAAGAATTTACGCCATTGAAGCCAATCAACCGCTGAACCCATCAACTGCACTTTATATGGTGGAAAGGAGTAAACTAAATGGCACAGATCATCAATGATTTCAAGCGACCGGACCAAGCCCTGCTGGCGCGGTATCAAGAGGTTGCCAAATGCTACAGCGCATCCTGTGTGTTTGCCGATGTCCAGAGACGTCGGGGGGTTATGCACAGCGCAATCAAGCCGATTTCCAACGGAACCCTGGTCGGCCCCGCCCTGACCGTCAAGCTCTCAGTTGGTGACCTGCAGGATTGCCTCGATGCGTTGACGGTCGCCCAGGCCGGGGATGTGATCGTGGTCGATGCCGGCGGCGAGACCGAGACCTCCATCTGGGGAGGACTCATGGGCGGCCTTTGCCTGCAAAAAGGTGTTCGCGGCGCCATTGTCGATGGCGCGGTCAGGGACATCGACGAACTGCGGGATTTGGGGTTTTTCCTGTTTTCACGCTCGGTAACTGCCCGCGGCACCCACACCATGTATTCGAAAAGGAAAGATGAAATGGATTTGAATGTGCCGATCCAGTGCGGCGGGGTCTTGGTGAACCCGGGTGATATGATTATTGCCGATGAAAACGGTATCTCGGTGGTTGCCAACACCGAACTGGAAGCGGTCCTCAAGCTTGCCCGGGAGCAGGCCGAGCGCGAGGAACAAACCCGCCAAGCCATCAAGGCCGGCAAAACCGTTGATGAATTGCTGGAAGAATTCGGCCGCATCTGACAATCGGTCGCGTCCTCCGGCTGCCCGGAGCGGGATTGATTTGAGGCAAACAGGTTTTTCCTCGCGGGACCGGTTAATTACCGCCAATATTTATTTTTTAGGGACAACATGGTCACAAGAGCGCTTAACGATACGATCAAGCAGATTGACAGGCCCAAATCATTAACCGAGACCGCCGTTGAGTACATCCGCGATGCAATTGCCAAGGGCGATCTCGGGTTGGGGCATCCGGTTTCAGAAAGTGCCTTGGCAGCTTCGCTGGGAATCAGTAAAACTCCGGTGCGCGAAGCACTGGCCCAGCTGAAAATCGAAGGCCTGGTGAAAATTTTTCCGCAAAAAGGAACCTTTGTCTTCACCATGAGTGAACAAGAGGTGATCGAAATTTGCGAATTCAGATACACGCTGGAAAGCGCTGCTCTGAAATTGGCCGGTGCAAGGAACCGGCCCGCTTTCCTCGAGGGGTTGAAAAAGGTCGAAGCCCAAATGACCGCTGCCCGCCGGGAAAAAAGTGACGAACGATATCTGGACCTCGATGCCGATTTTCATGCGCTGTTCTTCGAATATTGCGGCAATCAATTTTTGGTTGAAGCCTATCGCATGATCGTCGCGCGGGTAGCCGCCATCAGAACCCATTTAGCGACGCTGCCGCGTCATACGGAAAAATCTTACGATGAACACAAAAAAATGACCAAAAGTATCGAAGAAAGCAGAATGGATGATACGTTGAAGATTCTGGATGCGCACATATCGCGGACCAAGGAATCGGCAGCGCGTCACATTCCGCGCTACAGTCTTTTATAATCATCCATATCAGGAAAGGAGGTGGCGGGAGGACAATCATTTTGGCGGCATGGACAGTAGCTGGAGCATTCATCTGCCAAACAACCAATTGAGCCAATTCATCAATGAGGGGGAGAACATGAAAACAAGAAAATTGCTGGCAATGACACTGGTAATTAGCTTTTTTGGCATCTTTTTTTTCGGTATGGGAAGCTCGGCCTTCGGGCAGGAGGAGTACATCTATGTCTCATGCATGGGTAACCTCGAATTTTTCAACGCCCACAAATTCGGCTGGAAATGGGGCGGCGAACGGTTGGGGGTTAAAACCACCTATGTCGGTCCGGCCGAGTATGATCTGAATGCCATGGTTGCCGCCTTCGACCAGGCGATCGCCAAACAGCCCAAGGGGATTGTTGTGTTTGCGGTCGAATCGGTTTTAATCCCTTCGATCAACAAAGCGGTCGCGGCCGGCATTCCGGTGGTGACCATCCTGGGTGATCTGCCGAACTCCAAGCGGCTGGCCTTTGTCGGCTCCCACCAATACACATTAGGGTATTTAGGCGGCCAAAAGTTAGCCCAGGCCCTGGGCGGCAAGGGTAAGGTCGCCGTGCTGAGCATTCCCGGCGTAAAAATGTTTGACGACCGCGAAGAAGGCTTCCGGTCCGCCTTCAAGGATTTTGCGGGAATTTCGGTGGTGCAGGTGGGAGACACCAAAGCCGACACCGTTACGGCCATCAATGTCGCCAAGAGCATCATGTTGCGTCATCCCGATCTGGCCGGATTTGCCTGTACCGATTCCACGGGCGGCATCGGCTCGGCCACGGCGGCCGAAGAGACCGGCAAGGCCGGTATGGTTAAAATTATTTCCATGGACCGCAATTCCGATGTCCTTCAAAAAATTCAAAAAGGCGTCATCACCGGCACGGTGGTTCAAAATGATGCTTCCATGGCCTTTTGGGCGCTGCTGGTATTATACAACCATGTCCACAATCAGGCCCCGCTGACCAGCAACAACCAGAGGGCCAATGTCAGTTCCGAACCCGACGTGGTATACACTGCCGTCAACTACGCCGACAAATCGAATCTCAACTTCTTCCTGGAAGCCAATAAAATGTATCAGCCCTAAGCAGACTGCGTGCAGGGGTACCGCCGCTGCGTATCCCTGCAGAGTTTATTAAAAAGCGAATATCGAATATCGAATCATGAATATCGAATGTCGAAGTAAGGCATTGTTTTTGGGTTCCAAAATCACCGTTCAATGGATTTGAAGGGCAGTGCTGCGCCTAAACCTTGAACCTTTGAACTCAGAACCCAGAACCTTTTCACCTTTTTCAGGTGGGCCCGATAGCTATGGAAGCAATACTCAAAATCGAGAATCTTTCCAAAAGATTCCCGGGCGTCCTGGCAGTTGACAATATCAGCTTTGAATTACGCCAAGGAGAAATCCTGGCTCTGGTCGGTGAAAACGGGGCCGGTAAAAGCACGCTGACCGGCATGTTGGGAGGAGTTTTAGGTCCGGATCACGGGCGCATCATCCTCAAAGGCAAGACGGTTTCGTTTCAATCCTCCCATGATGCCATCGCCGAAGGCATCAGCATGGTTTTCCAGGAGCTGTCCCTGGTGGGTACCCTTTCAGTGGCCGAGAATATATTTGCCAACCGCCATCCGGTGGGGCCGGTCAACAATATCCGCTGGCGCAGGCTTTACCGGGAAACTCGGGATCTGCTGCGCAGTTTCAAGCTCGACCTTGATCCCATGGTGCCGGTCAAGCGGCTTTCCATGGGGCAGCAGCAAATTCTGGAAATCCTAAAAGCCATCTCCACCGACCCGGTGGTGCTGATTTTAGATGAACCCACCTCCTCGCTCACCGAAGCCGAAACCGATTATCTTTTCGATGAGATTGGTAAACTCCAGGATCAGGGGATGTCCTTTATCTATATTACGCACAAACTCTCGGAGATTTTCCGGATTGCCGATCGGGTCATGGTGATGCGAGACGGCAAATATGTCGGCACCGAGGTCGTTGGTGAAGTCAACGAAGCCGAACTCGTCTCCATGATGGTGGGGCGTGAAATTGAAAACGTATATGGCGCTGCATCCGGTAGCCCTGTCTCAACCGAGTATTTTCGGGCAGAAAATTTCTGTTGTGAGGGTGCCTTTCAAAACATCACCTTTGGACTGCAGCGCGGTGAGATCCTCGGTTTTGCGGGACTTGTGGGAGCCGGGCGAACCGAGCTGGCCCTGTCCATTTTTGGGGCCGGGCCCAGGGATTCCGGGAATATTTTAATCGACGGCCAACCGGTAACCATTTCGCGGCCGAGCGATGCCATCAAAAACAGGATTGCCTATTTAACCGAAGACCGCAAAGGCCAGGGCCTTTATCTATCGATGCAGATTCGGGAAAACCTGATTGCGCCTTTTTTAAAGCAGCTGAGTTCGCCGATCGGTTTTTTGAAGAAAAAGATTATTGATCGGCATGTACGCCAAAAAGTAGAAGAGTTTGCGATAGCGACCCCATCCATATATCAAAAACTACTGAATCTCTCAGGGGGCAACCAGCAAAAGTGTTTAATCGCCATGTGGATGGGAATCCGGCCGGAGGTGATTATTTTTGATGAACCCACCCGCGGCGTGGACGTCGGTGCCAGGGTGGAAATTTATCAAAAATTGCGGCAATTCGCGGCAGCGGGAACCGGCATCATCATCATCTCTTCCGATCTGCCGGAGCTGATCGGCATGTGTGATCGGATCCTTGTTATGCATCGCGGTGAAATAAAAGGAGAAGTTATGTCCGAGGATTTTTCGGAGGAATTAATCCTTTCATTTGCCGCTGGAATCAAGAGAAATGTCAATGCGGGTGAATTCAGAAAACGGAACTAAAATTAAGACAGATCGGACAGGTGGGGCTCAGAGCAAAATGTTTATCAACACGGCCAGGGCCATAATCGCCTATCGCGAGTCGGTATTGCTCCTGGTTATTTTGATATTCGGCCTTTGTATGACATTTGCTTCCCCTGTTTTTCTGAGCTGGCGAAACATAGAAGCCATCCTGTTAGCTCTATCAGTCGAGGCAACCATCGTCATCGGCATGGTCATCCTGCTTATCTCAGGCGGCCTGGACCTGTCGGTCGGGTCGATCCTGGCATTTGTCGGAGTGGTTACCGGACTGTGCTTAAATGCGGGCGTTCCGGTCGTACTTTCAATCTTGCTGGGGCTTTTGGCGGCGGCCGCTGTTGGAATGGTCAACGGGCTGCTGGTCTCCAAAATGAAGATCAACCCCTTTATTACCACGCTGGGCATGATGATCAGCATCCGGGGGCTGCTGCTGGTGATCGCCAAGGGCCGGGCCGTGCTGAATCTGCCCGAATCCTTTACGGTTGTCGGTCAGGGGCGGCTATTTAATGTCCAATATCCCATCTACATTATGGTGGCCCTGGTGATCATTGGCGATCTCCTGATGCGGAATTCCCGCTTTATGAGGCAAAATTATTACATCGGCGGCAATGAAAAAGCCGCTCGTCTGTCGGGGATTAACGTCGATCTGGTCAAAATTTTTGATTATTGTACGGTTGCCGTTCTGGCAGGGATTGCCGGGTTGTTGATCACCGCGCGCTTTGGTTCGTCTTCGGTGACCGTGGGCAGCGGGCTGGAGTTGCGGGTTATAACTGCCGCCATCATCGGTGGCGCCAGTTTAAGCGGTGGTGAGGGATCGGTACTGGGCGCCTTTTTAGGAGCCCTTTTTATGGGGGTGCTGGCCAACTCGCTCAACCTGCTGGGAGTTGATGTTTACTGGCAAAGCCTGATAACCGGCATGATACTGATCATAGCGGTTGTTTTTGACGTCATTAATGAACGCCGTAAAGAGCGGCAATCATAGAACCTGGGTAACCTGATGGAATATTTGCCGGTCGAGCTGGAACCGATCCCGGACCATGATCAGCAAAAGCCCTCAAGAAATAAAAGCAGTCTCTTACAAGCGAAGGAGGTTCATTATGAAGATGCTCATAGACAGCCAGTGGGTTGAGGCCGCCAACGGGCAATATTTTGAGGTTTTTAATCCAGCCTCCGGGGCAACCGTCGATCGCGTTCCCCAGGCAAGCATCGAAGATGCCCAGCGGGCATTGGACGCCGCCCAGCGGGGCAAAGAGAATATGAAAAAGTTGCCGGCCCATGAACGTTCGGCCATATTAGAGCGAGTTGCCCGGGACATGGCGGCTCAAAGTGAAGAACTCAGTCGTTTGCTGGCACAAGAAAACGGCAAACCCATTCAACAGACCCGGGAAGAGTTGGCGGCTTCGGTTCGTATCTTTAAAGGATTTGCCGAGGAGGCCAAGCGAATTTTCAGCCGGACGGTTCCGCTGGACACCGTACCGGGGGCCGAAAGACATTTCGCCGTGACGATTCGACAGCCATTGGGCGTGGTGTTGGCCGTGGTGCCGTTCAATTACCCGGTTGAACTCTATGCCCACAAAGGCGCTGCGGCTTTAGCCGCCGGCAATGCGGTCATTGCCAAACCGCCCAGCGATTGCCCCTTAACTTTATTAAAGATAGCCGAAATTATGGAGGCGGCCGGTTTGCCCCCAGCCGCGCACCAGATGATTACCGGGCGCGGCGAGCTGATCGGAGAATACCTCGTCAAAGCACCGGGCATTCAAATGGTGACCGTCACCGGCAGCACCCCCGTCGGAATCAAAATTGCAAAATTAGCGGCCGAAACCCTGAAGAAAGTCCACCTCGAACTGGGTGGCAACGATGCCACCATCATCTGTGAAGATGCCGATCTGGAAAAAGCGGCCGATGCCATAATTTTGGGTCGCCTGGCCCGGGGCAACGGGCAGATCTGTTGTGCCGTCAAACGGGTCTTCGTGGACGCCGGCGTGCTCGAGCCCTTGGCTGAAATATTGACCCGCAAAACAAAAAAATTAATGATGGGAGATCCGCTCGATGAAACCACCGATGTCGGACCCCTGATTACCGAAGCGGCCGCCCGGCAGGTCGAGGAGGTGATCAACGATGCCGTCGGCTCGGGGGCGAAAATATGGACCGGCGGCAAGCGTGACAAGGCCTTTGTCGAGCCGACCGTTCTCACGGATGTTTCACCGGATGCCAAACTGTTCCGGGAAGAAACCTTCGGCCCGGTAGTGCCCCTGGTTGCTTTTGAAACGGTCGATGACGCCGTCAAAATGGCCAATGACAGCCCCTATGGGTTGCAGGCCGCCGTTTTTACCCATGACATTTCCCGCGCTTTGGATATGGCCCACAAACTTGAAGTGGGTGGGGTTATTATTAATTGGTCTTCCGCCGTCAGGGTCGAGAGCCTGCCCTTTGGCGGCATCAAGCTCAGCGGTCACGGCCGCGAGGGGCTGCATGATACGCTCAACGAGATGACGGAACAAAAAACGATCCTGATACACAACGCCTTATCGTAATTGGTAATCGCCTCCAGGTAAAATGGTGCCTCGATGGGGAATCCTGAATTTTTGCAAATGCGGGGAATCCGAAAGAGCTATGACGGTACTCAGGCTCTTAAAGCCGTAGATTTTTCGGCCGCTGCAGGAGAAGTGCATGCCATTGTCGGCGAAAATGGGGCCGGCAAATCGACCTTGATGAAAATTCTGGCCGGCGCCATTCAGCCGGATGCCGGCAATTTCATCCTGGACGGCCAACCCATCCGGCCCCGCTCGCCCCACCATGCGTTCGAGCTGGGTATCCGCACCGTGTACCAGGAATTCAGCCTCGTTTCGCATTTAAACGTCACGGAAAACATCCTGCTGGGCCAGATGCCCACGGGCCGGTTAAAATGGTGGGTGGATTGGCCCCGGGCGCATCAACGGGCGCAGGAAATTTTTCAGTACTTAGACTTTGCCGGAATTGATGTGCGATCGGCCACGGCCAGCCTCAGCGTTTCCCACCAGCAAATGGTGGAAATTGCCAAGGCCGTCGCCCGCCAGCCCCGCATCTTAATTCTCGATGAACCATCGGCCGCCCTTTCGCGGGAGGAATTAAAACGTCTTTTCGCCCTGATTCAACGACTGAAACGCGAATCCACCCTGATTCTCTACATTTCTCACCGGCTCGATGAAGTATTTGAAATCGCCGACCGGATCACGGTCCTCAAAGACGGCGAAACCGTCGGAACGGTGCTGCCGGCGGAAACGACTGAAAACCAGTTGATTAAAATGATGGTCGGCCGTCCCCTCGAGGCGATTTACCCTCCAAGAAAAACCCGACCCGGTCAGACGCTGCTGGAAGTCGACCGGTTAAGTCAGGCGGATGCCTTTGCGGATGTCTCATTTTCAGTGGCGCGCGGTGAAATCCTGGGTTTCTTCGGCCTGGTCGGCAGCGGCCGCTCGGCCGTGGCCCGCTGCATTTTTGCCGCCGAGCGACCGACTTCCGGCAGCATCCAGATGGAAGGCCGGTTGATCACACCCCGATCGCCCCATGACGCCGTCAAAGCGGGCATCGCGCTTTTAACCGAGGATCGCAAACGCGACGGTCTGGTCATGAGCTGCTCCATTTCGGACAATGCCTGTCTGGCGACCCTGGACAGCATCAGCCGATGGAAATTCGTGAATCGCGGGCAACAGGAGAATGCAGTTGAAGCCAAGGTCCGGGAACTGTCTATCCGTCCGGCCCGGTTAAACAAACGGGTTCGTGAACTCAGCGGCGGCAATCAGCAGAAGGTGGTCCTCGCCAAATGGCTTCTCGCCCGGGCCAAACTGCTGATTCTGGATGAGCCGACCCGGGGGGTGGATGTGGCGACCAAAGTTGAGATTTATCATTTGATCGGCAAGCTTGCCGATGGGGGCGCGGCCATCATCCTGATTTCCTCGGAGCTGCCTGAAATATTGGGTATGAGCAACCGCATGCTGGTCATGCGGGCCGGACATGTGGTCGGTGAATTTACCCAGGAGCAGGCCGGGGAGGAGAATCTGCTGGCCTGTGCAACCGGCGTCGATATTAATAAATAGTCCGAGGTCAGCTCCTGCGGCTCGGACCGGATAGGAAGAACGCATGCAAAACCTGTTGGCAAAAGCACTTGGCAGACGGCAAGACAGCAAATGGAATGTTCATCTGGCTGATTATGGGTTTATCGCGGCATTTTTCGTTCTGCTGCTGATTGCCACCACCATGACGGATGTCTTCTTTACCCAGCGCAATCTGAGCAACCTTTTCCGACAGATTGTGACCAACGGATTGCTCAGCTTCGGCCAGCTCATTGTGGTGCTAAGCGGCGGCATCGACCTGTCAATCGGTCCGATCGTGGCCTTGACCGGGATTATGGCGGCCGGTTTGCAGGCTTATATGTGGTTTCCGTTTGCGATCATCGTCGCCCTGCTCGTCGGCATGACCGTGGGGGCCGTCAATGGTTTTTTGATTGCACGCTTCAAACTGCAGCCTTTCATCGTCACCCTGGCAACCATGGGTGCCATTCGGGGAATCGTATATGTCTACTCGGAAACCCCGAAGGTCCCGGTGGATCCGGCGTTTCGCGCGCTGTTGGGCGGCGGATTCATCGGACCGCTGCCGGTTCCGGCCCTGATTTTAATCGGTTTTTTCCCCTTGGTATGGATATTTCTCAAGCGCACCACCCCGGGCCGATCGATTGTGGCCATCGGGGGAAACGAAGAAACCGTCAGATTGGCCGGTATCAATGTCAGGGCACATATCATGTTGGCTTATGTCTGCTCGGGTTTCTTTGCCGGGATCGCCGGCGTTCTGCTGGCCTCGCGTCTCGGAATCGCACAGCCCAGCGTCGGTGTTGGATACGAGCTGGATGCCATCGCTGCGGTTGTTATCGGCGGCGGCATTCTCGGCGGTGGCGGCGGCGGCGCGGTCGGGACCATGGGCGGTGTTCTCGCTTTGGGCTTAATCGACAATTTATTGAACCTGTTCAATGTCCAGTCCTATTACCAGCAAATATTTAAAGGTCTTCTGATCCTGTTTGCCGTGCTGGCGCGCAGAAAAGAAAAATAGAAAGGA
>Ga0210062_1000092_pt1 | contig 25151 bp, 21 predicted proteins | sample Muzzi_CordA_D2_FD_185528 | JGI IMG/M metagenome (GOLD analysis project Ga0210062, IMG submission 185528) | Wetland microbial communities from San Francisco Bay, California, USA, that impact long-term carbon sequestration - Muzzi_CordA_D2 (SPAdes) | ecosystem: Environmental > Aquatic > Marine >...
GGAGGCCCGCAAGTCCGAGCTGCGGGAGGCCGAGAAGCGCATGGACCGGCGCGAGGCGCGCCTGGACGACCGGGACCAGGCCTACGCCGCCCGCGAGGAGGCATTGAAGGCCGAGGCGGCACGGGTGCAGGAGCAGAGGGCCGGCCTCAAGCGGCAGGAGGAGGCCATCGAGGAGGAGCGGGGGGCCCTGGTCGCCGAGCTGGAGCGGGTCGGCGGCTGCTTCGAGGCCGTGACGGCAGAGCCCACGGTCGCGCGCGTCATGCGGGCCAGCGGCAATCTGCCGCTCGGCTAATCCTGCGTTTCACCGACGCCGCCGGGCAGCCGCAAGCGAGCCCGCAGGCCCTTCAGGGGAGCCGCCTCCAGCTTCACGGAGCCGCCGTAAAGCTCGGCCAGCTCCCGCACGATGGTCAGACCTAGGCCCGACCCCGGCACCGACTCGTCGATGCGTCGGCCGCGCGCGAAGACCTCTTCGCGCTGCTCCGGCGACAGGCCGGGCCCATCGTCGTCGACGCAGATCGACAGCCAATCGCCCTCGACCTCGGTCGAAACCTCCACCCTGCAGCGCGCCCACTTGCAGGCGTTGTCGATCAGGTTCCCGAGCATGTCCTCCAGGTCCTGCGCCTCGCCGCGAAAGCTGTGCGCCGCGTCGATCCGGGTCGTCACCTCGATCTCGCGCCCCGCAGTAAGGCGGCTGAAGGCCCGCAGCAGCGGCGCGATACAGGCCCGCACGTTGCAGGCGACGCCGGGCAGATCGCGCGCGCCGGCTGCCCGCGCCCGGGCGAGGTGGTGTTCGACGTGGCGCCGGATACGCATGACCTCGGTGCGAACCCGCTGGGCCATCTCCGGATCGCCCCGTGCAACCAGGTCGTCGCTCTCGGCCATCAGGCAGGTGAGCGATGACTTCAGGCCATGCGCCAAATTTCCGGCCTGCGCACGCGCACGCTCGATCAATCCCGCGTCATGGACAAGCAGGCTATTGAGGTCGTCGACCAGCGGCTGCACCTCGTTTGGAAACGTGCCGTCCAGGCGACGGCTGCGCCCCGCCCGAATGGCCGCCAGTCCGCTGCGCAGCCCGGCGAGCGGTCTCAGACCGATCCAGACCTGAACCACTGCGGCGGCAATCAAGGAGACCGCCAGCAGCGCCAACGAGATGACAAGGGCCCGGTCGAAGGTTTGCACCGCCGTCGCGATCGACTTGCGATCGACGGCGACTGCGACGCGCAACAAAGAGTCGCTCGCGCTCGTCCGCCGCAGACCGCGTTCGACGACCAACAGCGATGTGCCTGCCGGACCGGGCAGATCATGCACATGGATGTGCTCCGGATGCACTGCGTCTTGCGGAAGATCCAGTGTGACATCCCACAGCGAACGCGAGCGCAAGAGCCGGCCGCGATCGTCGGACACCTGCCAGTACAGTCCCGACAGCGGATCGGCAAAGCGCGGATCGGCCGGCGGCCGATTGACGACGAGCTGGCCCTGCGCATCGACGTCGATGCCGGCGATCAGTTGCTTGAGATAGACGTCGAGATCGTCGGCGATGGTGCGGGTGACGTGGCGCTCGAACAGCACGGTCAAGCCGGCACCGGCTACGGTCAGCGCCAGCAGGATGGCGACGATGCCGCCGGCCGCCAGCCGCAGCCGCAACGAGCGCCATCTCATGCCGGGGTCTCCGGCACCAGATAGCCGAAGCCGCGCCGCGTCTCGATCAGCTCGGCGCCCAGCTTCTTGCGCACGCGGCCAACCAGCACTTCAAGCGCGTTGGAATCGTGGTCTTCGCCGTGGCCGTAGACGTTTTCATCGAGTTCGTGCTGCGACACCACGCGGCCGCGGTGACGCAGCAGATAGGCGACCAGCCGGTATTCCAGCGGCGACAACGCGACCGGCACCCCGCGCACGCTCACCTTCATCTGCCGTTCGTCAAGCGCAATGTTACCGGCCACCACCAGCGAGGAGGCGTGGCCGGCGGAGCGGCGCACGATCGAGCGCAGCCGCGCCAGCAACTCCTCCATGCGGAACGGCTTGGGCAGATAATCGTCGGCGCCGGCGTCGATGCCGTCGACGCGCTCGGCCCAGCTGCCGCGCGCGGTCAGGATCAACACCGGCATGGTGCGGCCGTTGGCGCGCCAGCGCTTGAGCACGGCAAGCCCGTCCATTCCGGGCAGGCCGAGGTCGAGAATGACGGCGCCGTAGTCTTCGGTGTCGCCGCGGAACCAGGCGTCCTCGCCGTCGCGCACGGTCTCGACCACATAGCCAGCGGCTTGAAGCGCGCGTTCGACATCGGAAGCGATCCTCCGGTCGTCCTCGACAAGCAGCAGGCGCATTATTTCTCCTTGATCTGCTCGATCTCGCCGCTTCGCGCATCGATATAGACCTCGTAGAGGCGACCTTCGCCGTCGACGACGCGGAACTCGTAACGCCAGCGGCCGTGCGCGCGCTCGATTTCGACACCGGCGACCTCGCCCGGCAGCTTGCGGCGGACCGTCTTGAGAATATCCGCCAGCGATTTGATCTCGCCGGCCTCGACCGCGCGGCGGACCTCGTCACGGCGGTATTCGTCGTGGTCGCGCGCCATCGCAACTGGTGCCGCCGCCATCAGCAGGGCGGTCGCCAGCAACGGCATCGCGAGGAACCCTGAAAAGCCAAGTAAACGCATAGGCTGACGATGCCCCAGCCGACATGACAAATCGCTGACATGGATCAACAGGGGGCCGTCAGCGGGGCTCGGCCATGGTCGCGGCCGTGGCCGTGGCGGCCGGAGCTTCGTCCGCCTGGCGACGGAAACCCCGAACGGATAACGAGGATCATCATGCGCAAAACCATCATTTTTGGCGCCGTCATGGCCCTGTTCGGCCTGGCGGCCGCGGCCCAGGCCAGCAGCGATCAGGGCAAGCCGGCCATGAAAGACGGCAACCAGATCACCCAGAAGGCGGAGACTGAGGGGCGCGGCGAAAAGACCGAGCATAAAAAGGGCGAGCACGCCGGTTACAGCGCGCGCGAACGCGACGGCGACGCTCGCGAGAAGGGTGAAGAAGCCCGCGAGCGCGAGCATAAATCCAGCGAGCATGACAACCGCGACTGACGTGCGTTGTTCGCTGTCATCACGAAGGAGCCGGCGGCCGCCGGCTCCTTTGTCGTTGGGGCCCGGCGATTCGGCCTTGGCTGACAATTCGCTTACATCGTCCAACAGGCCGCCGTCAGCGCCATTCAGGCAAGGTCCCGTCATGCCCGCCGCGTGGTGCGGCCGGACCGCCAGAATGGGAGACCAAAAATGGCTAAGATCTCATCCTTCAAAATCGCCGCCGGAGTGTTCGGCACCGCGGCCTTGGTGAAGATTTCTGTTTTTGCCCTTGCCATCGCAATGCTCGGTCTGACGACAGCGGCCCAGGCCGGCAGCCTCGGGCGTCCCTGCACCGCGGCACCGCAGAGCCAGTGGCTGTCGATCAACGAGCTGCAGGCCAAGGTCGAAGCCCAAGGCTACACGGTGAAGAAGGCCAAGTTGAAGAAGGCCTGCGGCGAGCTCTATACGCTCGACAAGAACGGCAGCCGGGTCGAGTTGTTCGTCGATCCGACCAGCGGCCAGATCGTCGGCCGGCTCTGACGGTGGCCGACATGAGCACCGTGCACCATACGATCGAAGCCGGCAGCATTGCGCCGCCGGCGACGGTCAAGGTCTGGGACCCCTTCGTGCGCCTGTTCCACTGGTTGCTCGCCGGACTGTTTCTGCTCGCGTATGCTACCGGCGACGAGTTCGAGAATGTACATATCGCCGCCGGGTACACGATCGCGGGGCTCCTTGTGCTTCGCATCGTTTGGGGGCTGATTGGTCCGCGCCGCGCACGCTTTAGCGATTTCGTCCGTTCGCCGCGTGCGGTGCTCGACTATCTGCGCGACGCCGCCTTGCTGCGCGCGCCGCGTTATCTCGGGCACAATCCGGCCGCCGGCGCCATGATCATCGCGCTGATCGTCATGCTCGCGGCCACCAGCATCACCGGTTACATGATGACAACCGATGCCTATTGGGGCGCGAAGTGGCTCGAAGAGGTGCACGAGGTCTTCGCCAGCCTCACGGTGGTGCTCATCGTTGCCCACGTGCTCGGTGTGCTGGTGACCAGCTTCGTGCACCGGGAAAACCTGGTGAAGGCGATGATTACCGGCCGCAAGCGTGCCCTTTAGCTGCGCGTCACGTGATTGATGTGCAGAGTTTGCCGTTTGTTGCGCCGGTAGACAAACAGCCGCGCCCTTACTAAAATTTCGGTTTGCTTTTGGGCCGGTGAAAAGGGGGAGAACATGTCGAAGGCGGTCCTTTTCGGGTTGGCAGCCTTTGTTCTGTCTATCGGCGCAGCGGTTGCCGCGACAAAACATAAAACTACCTCGCAGGTTAAGTACTGCAACGAATTGCCATATAATCAATGCGTGAAGTGTGCGATTGCGCGCGGGTATCCGCCGTCTCAATATGGCTCTTATTGCAGCAATCGGCGATGAACGTCGGTTTTTTGCTGCTGCGGTTACCGCCCCGCCGCGAGATCTTCTTCGCGTAACTTGAAGCGCTGGATCTTGCCGGTGGCGGTGCGCGGCAGGTCGTCACGCAATTCGATCCAGCGCGGAAACTTCCACGGTCCCGCCCTCTCCTTGACGTGGGCCTTCAGCGTTTCCAGCAGGCCGTCGTCGGCCGTCCTGCCGCTCTTCAGTACGATGAAGGCCTTCGGCTTGATCAACCCGTCGGCGTCCTCCTTGCCGATGACGGCGGCTTCCAGCACCGCCTCGTGCGAGGCGAGCGCCGCTTCCACCTCGAACGGCGACACCCACATGCCGCTCACCTTGAACATGTCGTCGGTGCGCCCGCAGCAGTAATAATAGCCGTCGGCGTCGCGCCGATATTTGTCGCCGGTGTGGACCCATTCGCCGGCGAAGGTGCGCTGGCTCTTGGCCCGCTGGTTCCAGTAGCCCTCGGCGGCCGAGGGTCCGCGGATGATCAGCTCGCCGATCTCGTCGACGCCGAGGTCGCGCCCCTGTTCGTCAACAATGCGCGCTTCGTAGCCGGGCACGGGCTTGCCGGTGGAGCCGTAGCGGATGTCATCCGGCCGGTTGCTCAGAAACGTCTGCAACAGTTCGGTGGAACCGAGGCCGTCGAGCACATCGACACCAACCACCTCGCGCCAGCGCTCGCCGATATGGGCGGGCAACGCTTCACCCGCCGATACACATATGCGAAGACGATGGGAGCCCGCCCCCTCGCAAATGTCCTGATGCGCGAGCAGGGCGGTGTAGAGTGACGGCACGCCGTAGAAGATGGTCGGCTGGTATCGCCGCATCATCTCGAACACGCCCTCCGGCGACGGCCGGTGCGGCCACAGTGCGGCGGTGGCGCCGACCGACAGCGGGAAGGTCATGGCATTGCCGAGGCCGTAGGCGAAGAACAGCTTGGACGCGGAATGCACCAGGTCGTGCTCCCGGATGCCGAGCACGCCCTGCCCGAAAAGCCTGGCGGTCGCCATCAGACTGGTATGGACGTGCTTGACCCCCTTGGGGGCGCCAGTCGAACCCGAGGTATAGAGCCAGAAGGCGACCTCGTCGGATACCGTGTCGGCGGTGAACGCGGTGGCGTCTGCCGCCGCAATCAGGTCTTCGAACAGCGGCACGTCGCGGCCGGGAAAGCCGGCCTTGTCGCCTTCGGTGGCGCCAACCGCAATGATGGTCTGCAGATGCGGCAGCCGGTCGAGGATCGGGGCAATGGTCGGCATCAGGGACGCCGCGACGAGCAGCGCGGAGGCGCGCGAGTCGGCGAGGATATAGGCGTATTGGTCGGTGGTGAGGAAGGTGCTGAGCGGGATTGCGACGATGCCCGCGCGGATCGTGCCCCAGAAGGCGACTGGATAATCGACGGTGTCGTGCAGGAGGAGCGCGACGCGGTCTTCCTGTTGCAGGCCAAGCGCGCGCAGCGCGTTGGCGATGCGCATGCTGCGCGCCTGCAATTCGCCGTAGGTGAGTGTGCGGTCGGGATCGACGAAAGCAACTTTGCCACCCAGACCGCGCGCCACATTGGCATCGACGAAATCGCTCACCGCGTTGTAGGGCCGGCGCTCGGCGAAATTCTCCAATTCGCCCAACTGCCCCCGCATCGCTTCAGTCCTCGAACAGCCGCGTCAGCATGCGCCGCGCCAGCACGCCGGCGACGCGCCGGCGGTAATGGCCGGGCGTGAAGGTGGTCTTCATCGGCATGATCTGGTCGCGCACCAGCGCGTCGAGTGCCTTGATCACGCGCGCGTCGAGGCCGCCGCCGATGAGGTCGGCGGTGCCGGCGAGCAGCACCGGACGCGGATTGGTGCCGGTGAAGCCGATGCGCAGGTCGGCGATCTTGTCGCCCTCGCGCCGGAGCGCGACGGCGACGCCGGCCACCGGATATTCGATCGAGCGGCGGATGCGGATCTTGTCGTAGGCGGACCGCAAGTTCGGCGTGTTCCGCGCCCGCACCGTGGTGATGATCTCGCCCGGACGCAGCGACAGGAAGAACTTGCCGTCGCCTTGCGTCTCGGTCACCGGCACGTCCTGCCGCGCGAAGCCGATATAGAGCTTCTCCAGCGGAATCGTGCGTTTGCCCTGCGGCCCGGCGATGTCGACGTCTGCATGAAGCGTGAGCAGGGCCGGCGCCAGGTCGCCGGAAAAGGTGGCAAAGCATACGCCGCGGCTTTTGGGGGCGACGTGGCAGATGCTGCCGGTGGTCTTCAGGCAGTGGTTGTTGGCGCTGCGCCACCATTCGCTCTGATTGTAATAGATGCAGCGGGTGTCGAGGCAGAGATTGCCGCCGACCGTGCCCATGTTGCGGTGGGTGGGGCCGGCGATGAAGGCGGCGGCCTGCGCGACGACCGGATAGTGCTTGACCACGCCGGGATGCTCGGCGAGCTCGCTCAACGTCACCGAGGCACCGATCTCGAGCGCCGTGGCGTCGGCTTTGATCGCATGCAGTTCCTTGACCCTGTTCATGTCGATCAGCACCGGCGGCGCCACGATGCCGCGCCGGATATTGACCACCAGGTCGGTGCCGCCACCGAGCGGTTTGCTGTCGCGATGTTCGGCGCGCGCGGCCAGCACCTCGTCGAGCGTTGCCGGATGCAGCACGCGGAATTCGGGCAACGCATCCATCAGGCGCCACCGTTCTTCTTTGGCGTCTTTGCCGGCGCGCGCCGGCGCTTCTCGATCGCCTCGAACACCCGGTCGGGCGTCACAGGCAGGTCGTTGAAGCGGATGCCGATGGCGTCGGCGATGGCATTGGTCAAGGCCGGCAGGAAGGCGGCGAGCGAGCCTTCGCCCGCCTCCTTGGCGCCGAAGGGTCCGTGCGGGTCGATGCTCTCGACGATGCCGACCTCGATCGGCGGCGAATCCTGGATGGTCGGCACCCGGTAATCGAGCATGTTGGCGGTAACCATGAGCCCGTCGTGGTAGGCGGCTTCCTCGCTCATGGCCTGGCCGAGACCCATCCACACCGAGCCCTGCACCTGGCCTTCCACGGTCAGCCGGTTGAGCGCCTTGCCGCAGTCGTGCGCCACCCAGACCTTGTCGACAGTGACCACGCCGGTCTCCTCGTCGACCGTGACTTCCACCACCTGCGCCGAATAGCTGTAGCCCATGGTGCCGCCGATGGCGGCGCCGCGATATTTCTTGCCGCCGTGCGATTCCGGAATGGTCGAGTAGTTGCCGGTGACGGTAATGGTGCCTGAATCCTTCAGCGCCTCCACCACCACTTCCTCGAACGTGGCGCCCTTGTCTTGTGCGCCGGCGCGATAGACCTCGCCCAGGCATTCGATGTCCTCGGGCCTCGCCTCCAGCTTGCGCGCCGCCGCGTTGGTCAGCACGGCTTTCAGGTTGCGCGCGGCGTCGAGCGCGGCATTGCCGACCATGAAAGTGACACGCGACGAATAGGAGCCGTTGTCCTTCGGCACCACCTCGCTGTCGCCGGTAACCACGCGCACGCGGGTAAGATCGAGGCCGAGCACTTCCGCCACCGTCTGCGCCAGAATGGTGGTCGAGCCCTGGCCGATATCGGCGGCGCCGGACAGCACGACAATGGAGCCGTCGAAATCGAGCTTGATCTTCACGGTGGCATGCGGCTCGCCGGTCCAGTTCACCGGCTTCGATGCGCCGCTGATGTAGTGCGAGCAGGCCATGCCCAGGCCCTTGCTGAAACCGTTGCGTTTGCCGAGCTTGCCCTTGCGCGCCTTCCAGCCGCTCTCCTTCTCCACCCAGTCCATACACTCGGGCAGGCCGTAGGAATTGATCATCAAATCGTTGTCGGTGAAGCAGGGCGCCGAGAGCAGGTTGGCGCGGCGCACGGCGAACGGGTCGAGGCCGAGTTCGGCCGCCATCTGATCGACCAGGCTTTCGAAGGCGAAGCGGATATCGACCGTGCCGTGGCCGCGGAAGGCGCCACAAGGCGGTGTATTGGTGAGGACGCGCCGGCCGACATATTTGATGTTGTGCAGGTCGTAGATGGCGTACAGCATCGAGCCGGCATAGAGGATAGTCACCACGCCGTAGCCCGAATGCGCGCCGCCGCGCTGGTCGCACTCGCATTCGACGGCGGTGATGCGGCCATCCCTGCGCATGCCGATCTTCAGCCTGACATCGGTTTCCGGCCGCCCGCGATGGGTAATGAAGGTTTCCTCGCGGTTGGTGACCAGGCGCACGGTGCCACCCGCCGTGCGGGCCAGCAGCGCGGCGATCAATTCAACGTTAAGCGTCTCGGTGCGGCAGCCGAAGCCGCCGCCGACATGCGGCTTGACCACGCGGATGCGCGACATGTCGAGCCCGAGGATCTCCGACAGCATCAGGTGCACGTAGTAGGGCACCTGCGTCGAGGCGTACACGGTCATGCGTTCGCGCACCGCGTCGTATTCGGCGACGGCGGCGTGCATCTCCATCTGGTTCTGGCAGACCTCGGCGCAATTGTAGCTGCCTTCGCTGACCAGATCCGCCTCGCCGAAGCCCTGTTCGGTCGAGCCCAGCTCGAACAGTACGTCGCGCTCGATATTGCCAGGCTTCTTCTCGTGCAGTTGCACGGCGTCCGGCGCCAGTGCGGCCTTCGTCTTGTAATAGGCGGGCAATTCGCGCACGGTCATGCGGATGGCGGCGATTGCCTTGCGTGCGGTGGCGTCATCGATCGCGGCGACGGCGGCCACCGGCTCGCCGCGATAGCGCACCTTGTCGCGCGCCAACGGGTGCTCGCTGCGCGCGATCGGCAGCACGCCGAAGGTCTTGTCGCAATCTGCGCCGGTGACGATGGCTTTCACGCCGGGGATTTTCAACGCCTCGGAAACGTCGACCGAAATGATCTCGCCATGCGCATAGGGGCTGCGGTAAATACGCCCCGCCAGCTGTCCGGGCACCACGATATCGGCGGTGTATTTGGCGCGGCCGGAGACTTTCTCCGGGCCGTCGATCATCGGCACATAGGAGCCGATATTGTGGGCGGGCACGATCTCGTTCACGGCGCCACGCCCTGCGCGTTGAGTGCGGCCGCGTATTTCACCGCCTCGATGATCTTCACGTAACCGGTGCAGCGGCAGATATTGCTGCCGAGCGCATCCACGATCTCGGCATCGCTCGGATCGGGATTGCGTCGCAACAGCCCGGCGGAAGCCATGATAAAGCCGGGGGTGCAATAGCCGCATTGCGAACCGAGCTTCTCGTGGAAACCGCGCTGTACCGCTGACAGTTGCCCGTCAACTCCGAGCGACTCGACGGTATCGACGCGCCTGCCCGCAACCGTCGCCGCCAATGTCAAACAGGAGAGCACCGGCTTGTCGTCGATCAGCACCGTGCAGGCGCCGCATTCGCCGCCATCGCAGCCGGTCTTGGTGCCGGTCAGCCCGATCTTTTCGCGCAGGAAATCAAGCAGCAGAATATTGTCCGCAACCGCGTCGGCGCGGTCGCGGCCGTTGAGCCTGAACTCAAGCAGCCGGGCCAAGCGTTTCTCCCATTCCACCGCGCATTGTTTTACGAATCGCGCTTCGACTTAAGTCTTATTTGCATCCACGACACACCAGCGCGCCAGCCCCCTCCAGACCCGTTCCCGGGAATGGCTGGTACAGTTGCCGTAGTGCCGAGTGAAATTAGCCAAACCGGACAATGACTTCAGTGGGGATCGCGACGGCGCCGATCTTCTCCGGATCGTCCTTCGAGTGCGCCGCCCAGACCCGCGTTTCGCCGCCCTCGACCGCCAGTTCGCCGGCGATGGTGATGCGGTGCTCGACATCGAAAGAGGAGCGGCGGAACTCGGACACCCACGAGGTGATCTCCACCGTGTCACCGAACTTGGCCGGCTTCTTGAAGTCGGCGCGCGCGTCGACCAGCGGAATGCCCATGATGCCGTAAGCGGGCGCCAGTTCCGGCGGCTTGACGCCGAGGACGGCGTCGAACAGCAGCCAGGTGCTGTGATCGAAGAACTCGAAAAAGCGGCTATTGAAAACGATGCCGGCCGGATCGCAGTGGCCCCATTCGATCGTCATTTGCCGACGAAAAACAAACGATGTCACGCGAAGCTGCTCCTGGTCTGATGCTGCGATTTCTTATAGCGAACGTGATTTACCCTGTCATTTCGGCATGGCCCGCAGCGTGGCGCGCTTCGCCTTCGTCGTTCGCCTGGCTTTCTTGCCGGCTTTCCCCTTGGTGATGAGTCCGGCCTTGACCATGCGGCTGCGCGGGACCGGCCACTCAACGACCCGTTGCGCGCGCAGCTCGACGTCGGCGGAACGCCGGCGCTTGGCCAAGACGTGTTTGGGCGCCACCGGAATGTGCGGCGAGAGGTCGAGCGCGAACAGCAGCCAGTCGAGGTCCTCGGATGCGGTCACCCAGCGCTGCGGCGCGTAGCGCGCCAGCGAGAACGGCCGCGAATAGGCCAGCAGCGATTTCTTGCCGCCCGGCAGGCAGTATTCGTGCGCATAGGTCATCGCCAGTTCGCGTGCGCTCCGGTAGATCGGGTCGCGCCAGCGCAGAATGGCATGATTGGTTTTGCTGATCGCGCCCCACAACCCGCGCTCCCGGAACAGCGCGATGATGTGATCCTGGTCGCTGGGCAGCGCCTGCAGGTCCATCAGCCAGGCGCGCTTGCCCTGATAGGTGAGCGCCGCCACGGCAAAGATGGCTGCTTCCGCGCAATGGGCGACGCGCTCCTTGAGCACCCGGCGCGGCGACATGGCGGTGTCGCCGTAGGGCTCGAAATTGGCCGGCAGTCCGTCGATGAAGTCCTGGATTTTTTGCGGCGTATCGAGGCGCGCGAAAACGCGGTGCTCGGCAGGCGTCAGCAGCGCATGCAGCGCATTGCGGTAGCGGCGGGTGGTCATGCCAGACGCAATTTAGACGCAACGCTCGGGCGGCGGACGTGTTGATGGTCCCGATTCCACAGCTAATTTCCGCTGTCCGCGCGGTGGGCCGCGCGATTCATGCCTACCGGCGCGAAAACTGCTCCGGCGGCCGGCGGTGACGCCGCGCCGGCCGCGGCTTTGGCAGTGGCACCTCGGCACGCACTTCGGCGGAAGCCTGCGTGCCGTTGGGCGCTGGCACTGGCAAGGGCACCGAGGCCCGTGCCGCCCGCGTCTCAATCGGCGCGATCAGCGGCGGGCTTGCCGGCGGAAAGGTGTCGGCGGCATAAACGTAAGGCTTGTAGCTGTTGTCGCGCACCGGTGGGCTTGCCGCCATGACGATGCGATCGCCCTCGCGCCGGTTCTCATAGGCGCTGCCGCGGCCGCTGAAGCTCATCGCATACTGCGGCTTGGTTGCAATCAGCGGGTCGGCCGCTGGCACCGTCGCGTCGTAGTCGCGCCTGTCGTAGTCGGCGATGCCGCGGTCGCGCGCGGCGGCGGAAAAATCCGGGTTGAGCTTGATCGCCTGATTCATGTCGCGGCTGGCGCGCTCGAGGTCGCGCTTGTCGTAATGGGCGATGCCGCGATTATAGAGCGCCAGCGCGTAACGCGGATTGATCGTCAGCGCCCGGTCGTAGTCGGCAATGGCGCGGTCAAATTTGCCGCTGTTGCGCAGGGTAAATCCACGATTGTTGAAGGCATGCGCGCTCTTGGGATCGATCCGCAGCGCCTGGGAGAAGTCCGCGATCGCCTGCTCATATTCGGCTTTACTGTCATGAGCGAGGCCGCGGCCATTGTAGGCGTTGGCGAAAGTGGCGTCGATCTTCACTGCCGCGTCGTAATCGGCGATAGCGAGGTCGAATTCGCGCTTGTCGTAGTAGGCATTGGCGCGGTTGAATACCGCGGCCGCGTAGTCCGGCTTTAGCGTGATCGCCGCGCCGAAGTCGGCGATGGCACGGTCGAGCTCACCCTTGTTGCGATAGGCGAAGCCGCGGTTGTTGAAGGCGGTCGCATTCTGCGGATCGAGCTTGATCGCCGCGCTGAGGTCCGCGATGGCGCGGTCGTCGTCGCCGTGCATGCCATAGGTGGTACCGCGGTGGGCGAGCGCTGCCGCCGACCTGGGATCGAGCCGCACCGCCTGATCGAAATCGGCAATGGCGCGGTCGAGTTCACCTTTCATGCGATAGGCGAGCCCGCGCGCGTCGTAACCGGCGGCGTGCTTGGGGCGCAGCTTGATTGCCTGGCTGAAATCGCCGAGGGCGCGGTCGTAGTCCTGCTTGTCGCGATAGGCGAGGCCACGATGGTAATAACCCAGCGCGTCCTTGCCGTTGATGCGGATCGCCTCGCCGAAGTCGGCGATCGCCTGGTCGAGATCGCCGCGCGCGTAGCGGGCGTGGCCACGCTGATAAAATGCGAGTGCCAGGCGCGGGTCGAGCTTGGCCGCCGTGCCGAAGTCGGCGATGGCGTGGTCGAGATCCCCCTTGATCCGGTGGGCGATGCCACGGTTGTAAACGGTGCGCGCATTGTTGGGATTGCGCTTGGCGGCCTCGTCGAAGTCGGCGATGGCGCGCACGGCATCGCCCTTGGCACCGTAGCTCAGCGCGCGGTCATCGTAAGCGGCGGCATAGCCGGGCCTGAGTTCGATCGTCCGGTCAAAATCCGCAATCGCCCGCTCGTAGTCGTGCTTTGCGGCGTAGGCGGTGCCGCGGTTGTAATAGGCGGTTGCATAGTCGGGGTCGATCTTGATCGCCTGCTGGAAGCTGGCGATGGCACGGTCGACATCGTGCTTATCGAGATAGGCCAGCCCGCGGTTGAAATAGGCCATGCTGTTCTGCGGATCGAGGCGGATGGCCTGTTCGAAATCGGCGAGCGCGTGATTGATGTCACCCTTGGCGGCAAAGGCGACGCCGCGGTTGACGTACGCGGCGGCGTAGCCAGGTTTGTATTTCAGCGCCTGGCTGAGGTCGGCAATGGCGCGAGCGTAGTGGCGCGTGTTGGCGTAGGCGTTGCCGCGGTTGTTCAGCGCCAGCGTGTCGGCCGGATTGAGCTTGACCACGCTGTCATAGTCGGCGATCGCCTTGGCGTAATCGCCCATGTCGTAATTGGTGTTGCCGCGGTTGTACAAGGCGATGACGTAGCGGTCGTTGCGCTTGAGCGCTTCGTCGTAGTCCTTCAGCGCCCCGTCGTAGTCGCCCTTGGCGTGGCGCGCCAGCCCGCGGATGTAGTAGGCCGCAGCATCATCGGCATTGAGTGTAATCGCCCGGTCGAGGTCCGCGACGGCGCCGTCATAGTCGCCTTGGCGGATCAGCGCGCCGGCGCGGGCGCGGAAGGCGAACGATAGCTTGGGGTCGAGTTGGGCCGCCCGCGCGAAGTCCTGCACGGCGCGGTCGTAGTCACCCTTGCCGGCGAGCGCGCTGCCGCGCGCGCTGAACGCCAGCGCCAGCCTGGGATCGAGCTCGGCCGCCCGGCTGAGGTCGCGGATGGCGTGGTCGAAGTCGCGCTTTTCATGATAAGCGATGCCGCGGTTGTAGTGGGCTGCCGCGTTGTTCGGGGCCAGGGCCACCGCCCGGCCGAAATCCGCGATCGCCGCGTCGAAATCCTTGTGCTCGTAATGCACGACGCCACGCTCGAAATAGCTTTCGGCGTTCCTGGGATCGAGCTTGATCGCCGCATCGAGATGGGCCATCGCGCGGGTGCCATCGTTCTTCTGCAGATAGGCGTTGCCGCGGTTGTGGTAGACAACCGACAAGTTCGGGTTGATCGCGATCGCCTCGCCGAAGTCGGCGATGGCGCGGTCGAGATCGCCCTTGGCTGCGAACGCAATGCCGCGGTCGTTGTAGGCGAGCGCGAAGAGCGGGCTCAGCCGGATCGGCTGCGCCAGCGCCGTAGCGCCGGTGTCGTAGCCGCGTTCGCCGCGGATGCCGTCGCCGCGCGCCCTGGCGGCGACTGAATGGTGCGGGCTGACCTTCTTGGCGGCCTCGAAATCGGCGATGGCGCGTTCGACGTCATGCTTGCGGTAATAGGCGATGCCGCGGTCGTGATAGGCGAAGGCGTCCTTGTCATTCAGCTTGAGCGCCTGGCTGAAATCGGCAATGGCCCGGTCATAGTCTCCATTGTCGGCATAGGCATCGCCGCGGTTGTAGTAAGCGACGGCGTAGTTCTGGTTGAGCTTGATTGCCTGGTCGAAATCGGCGATGGCGCGGCCGGCGTCGCCCATGGTGCGGTAGGCGACGCCGCGGTTGTTCAAGGCGACCGGATTGTTACCGTCGAATTTGAGCGCGTGGTCGAAGTCCGCGATTGCCCGCCTGGTGTCGCCCTTCGCGCCCAGTGCGATGCCGCGGTCGGAATAGGCCTGCACGTAGTTCGGGTTGAGCTTGATCGCCTGGGTCAAGTCGCTGATAGCGCGGTCGTATTCGTGCTTGAAGAAATAGGCGCTGCCGCGGTTGCTGAAGGCGAGTGCGTAGGTCGGGTCGATCCGGGCTGCGATGGTGAAATCGGCGATGGCGCGCTCCGCGTCGCCCTTGCTGCGATAGGCGCGGCCGCGATTGTTGTAGGCGGCGGCGAACTTGCCGTTGAGCTTGATCGCGCGGCTGAAGTCGGCGATGGCACGCTCGTAGTCGCTCTTGTTGCTCCAGGCGAGGCCGCGTGCGTTGTAGGCTTCGGCGTTGCCTGCATCGAGTTTGACCACCTTGTCGAGGTCCTTGATGGCGCGGTCATGGTAGCCGATCGTCTCCAGCGTCTCGCCGCGATTGAATAGCGCCTGCGCGAAATCGGGATTGACGTCGACGGCCCGGTCAAAATCCTTCATCGCGCGATCGAGCTGCCCTTTGCGCTTGTAGGCCATGCCGCGGCTGTTCAGTGCCACGTCGTAATGCGGATCGGCCTTGATCGCGCGGTCAAAGTCGGCGATGGCGCGGTCGATGTCGCGGTTCTGTACGTAGAGTTTGCCGCGATGATAGAGCGCCTCGGCGAAATCCCGGTCGAGCTCGATCGCCTTGTCGAGGTCGGCATGCGCGCGCTTGGCGTCGCCCTTGCGCAGGTAAAGCATGGCGCGGCTGTTGAACACGCCGGCATAGCTGGGATTGAAGCGGATCGCCTGTTCGTAGTCGCGGAGGGCGTGATCGATCTTGCCGTGCGCCGCATAGGTGTTGGCGCGCTCGGTGAAGGCGGCGGCGTTCTTGGGATCGAGCTTGATCGCCTGGTCATAGTCGCGGATGGCGCGGGCGGCGTCGCCCTTGCGCTGATAGGCGTTGCCGCGGTCGACATATGCTCCGGTCAGTTTGGGCGAGAGCTTCAGCGTGCGGTCGAAATCTGCGATGGCGCGGTCGTAATCGCGCCGCGCGGCGTAGGCGAGGCCGCGGGCGCGGGCGGCGGCCGCGTCGTTGGGATCGAGCTTGAACGCCTGGCTGAGGTCGGCGACGGCGCGGTCGTAGTCGCGGCGCTCGAAACTCGCTTTGCCGCGATTGTAGTAGGCCTCGGCGAGATCGGGCTTGAGCTTGATCGCCCGGTCGAAATCCTCAAACGCGCGTGCGTCCTCGCGCAGTTGCAGATAGCAGAAGCCGCGTGCGTTGAAGGCGGCTGCATTCTTCGGATCAAGCTTGATCGCTTGCTCGAGATCGGCGACTGCCTGCTTGAAATCGCCCTGGTTCCTGCGCGCGATGCCGCGCTGGAAAAAGGCGCCGCCGTAGTTCGGATCGACCTTGATGGCACGGTCGAAGTCGGCAATGGCCCGGGCGAGGTCGTGTTTCTTGTTGTAAGCCATGCCGCGGTTGCTGAGGGCGGCGGCGTTTTTCGGGTCGATGCGCACCGCCTGGTCGAAGTCGGCAATGGCCCGGTCGCTGTCGCCCTTCGCGTCATAGGCCAGCCCGCGCACGTTGAAGGCGGCGGTGTAGTCGGGCTTGATGTTGATTGCGACGTTGAAATCCTCGATGGCACGATCGAACTCGCGCTTCTGGTAATAGGCGTGGCCGCGCTCGTAATAGGTGAAGGCGTTCTTGGGGTCGAGTTTGATCGACTGGTCGTAGTCGCTGAGCGCGCGGTCGATATCGCCGCGCCGGTCGTAGGCGAGGCCGCGATGGTAGAAGGCGAGCGCGTTCTTGGGGTCGAGGCGGGCGGCCTGGCTGAAATCGGCGATGGCGCGGCCGTCGTCGCCCCTGCGACTGAGCGCGAGGCCGCGATTGTAGTACGCCAGCGCGTTGTTGGAATCGCGCTTGAGGGACTGGTCAAAATCGGCGACGGCCTCGGCCAGCTCGCCGCGCGCGGCATGGGTGACGCCGCGGTTATAGTATGACAGCGCGTCCTTTGGATCGAGCTTGATCGCCTGGGACAGATCCTGCAACGCCTTGTCGTAATCGTGCTTGGCGAAATAGGCGACGCCGCGGTCGTAATAGGCCAGTGCGTATTTGGAATCGAGCGAGATCGCCAAATCGTAGTTCTGGATGGCACGATCGTAGTCACGCTCGTCGTAATAGGCATTGCCGCGGTTGTAGTAAGCCAGCACGTAATTGGGATTGAGCAGGATAGCCTGGTCGTAATCCTTGATCGCCCGGTCGATCTCGCCGCGATTGCGATAGGCCAGTCCGCGGTTGTTGTAGCCGAAGGCGTCGCGCGGATCGAGCAGGATGGCCTGGTCGAAATCTTCGATGGCGCGGTCGGCGTCGCCCTTGGCCGCGTAGGCGATGCCGCGGTCGTTGAGTGCAAGGATATAGTCGGGCTTGATCTTGATGGCGTGATCGAAATCCTGGATCGCGCGCTCGTAGTCGCGGATATCGCGATAGGCGAGACCGCGGCTGTGATAGGCGATGGCATCGTCCGGTTTGAGCTTGATGGCGCGGTCGTAATCTGGAATGGCGCGGTCGGGTTCGCCATTGGCCCGATAAGCCATGCCGCGGTTGTAATAGGCCAGCGCGAACTTGGGATTGAGCTTGATCGCCCGCTCGAGCGTCGAGATCGCGTTCTCGTAGTCGCGCTTGTTGTAGTACAGGTGGCTCAGCGTGTTGAGCGCCGGCGCGTTGGCCCGGTCGTATTTAACCGCCTGTTCGAGGTCCGTCAGGGCGCGTTCATCGTCTCGACGGTCGTGATGGATGAGCGCGCGATGGTAGTAGGCTTCACCGTCCTTGCTGTCGATTTCGATGGCGTTCTCGAAGTCAGCCAGCGCGGCATCGGCATTGCCCTTGGCGCGATAGGCCTTGCCGCGATTGGTATAGGCGTCCGCCTTTAGCTTCTTCGAGCGGATCTTTTCGATGACCGCGGTGCAGTCGCTGATGCGGGTGTCGGGATTGACGTCGTTCTTCGCGATACAGGAGCGCAACTGCGCCCGCGTCAGCGCGTGCGCATCCGGCGCCGTAAGCAGCGCAATGGCTGCCGCCGCCATGCCGATGATAAGGCGCTGTGCTCCCCCGATCATGCCGCCTCGTTACCGCCCAAAATCGGCCTGCCTGCGTGGGCAAAAAATCCCGCGGTGACTGCGGATTTACGGTGAAAGAGTGCACTTCGTGCTGGCGGCGTCGAGGCTTTGCCGGAGTTAACATTAACTCGCGCGCCGTTGTTGCGGGCGGCATTAACATTACCGCTTGTGTTGGTTGTCGCTCGGCGCGCGTTTCAATAACAACGGGCCCGACTCCTGGTACGGCCGGGCGCGCTTCGCAACCGCATGGTGCGGCGCGCAGTTCGTTATTTGGCGGATTCGAGTGCGGCGGCGGCGGCCGCACGCGCGGCAGCCGCCATGTCGTCGAGCACGTATTGCGGCGGCATCACATAGGCCAGCACTCGGTTTCTTGAATAGACCGATTGTTTGACTGTCGGGCCGTGATTGCCGGAGACCAGGATTGGATTGCCCTGGCCGTCGGTGCCGCGCACGACGCCGACGTGACCGTTATTGGGGCCGCTGCGGTAGAGGATGGCGATGGCACCGACGCGCGGGCCATCGAGCTTCTTGCCGTATTGCAGGAACGAGCGCGCCGCGCGCGATCGCGTTCCCTTGCCACCTGCGCTGCGCAGCACGAAGTTCATGAAGTCCGCGCACCACAGCTTGGTCGGCAAGCCGAGTTGCCGTGCGGTGCGGCCGCGCCAGCGCAGCGCTTCCAGCAGCACCATGGCAGCGCCGGGCACCTGGCCAGCGGCCTCGATTGCAGCAGTGCGACTGCGCGCAACCGGTTCAAGTGGCTTGGTGTTGGCAAAACGCTCCAGACGCTTGGCGCTGGTGGCATGCACGGGTGCCGCGAGCCCCAACGCCAGGGCACAGATAATCAAGATTGCGATCGAGCGATTCATGATCTGTATCGTCCCGTCCTTGTCGGATGCCGGGACTTCCCCGCTCCTTTCCCCCTCCGACCGCGCCGCCAGGGAACGGCGGCGCGCGTCGAGATCACTGTAACCATATTTTTCCGGATAGCGTGCCGCGGCAAGGCAACTGCGACAAATGGAGCGTCGCGCTTCAAAGTATGGTTAACGCCGGTGAACCCATCGGCGGTGCCGCATTGGTCGAAAGGCGGGCTTTGTCAGCGAACGTGATAGCGGATCGGCACCACGATCGGGATGCGGGCACCTGGCACGCCGGCCGGTGGCGGTGGCAGTGGTTGCGCGCGCTGCACCAGCGCCAGCGTTGCGCGGTCGAGCAGCACTGAGCCCGAGCTGCGCAGGATGCGCGCGTCATGCACGCGCCCGCTGCGGTCGACGGAGAAGGCGAGCCGCGCCACGCCGTGCTCGCCGCGCGCCTGCGCCGCGGCGGGATAGCGCTTGTAGCGCTCGAGCCGGGCGACCAGCTGCGACGTCCAGTTTGGCAGCGCGTGTCGGTCGCGTGCGCCGGCGCCGGGCGCGGGCGCCACCGCGCGCGCGGCCTGCCGCGCGGCCGTGCTCGGCGCGCTGGCGAGGCTCGCCTGCCGATGCGGCTTGGCGGTTTTGGCTTGCTCTTTCAGTTTTTTGGTCGGCCTTGGCGGTGGCATGACCGACAGCGTTGGCTCTGGCGCCGGCATTGCCTCGATCGTTTCGGTCGGCGCCTGCGGCGCCGGCTCGGGCTCGACCTTTTCTGCCTGCTGCTGCGGCTCCGGTTCCGGCTCGATCGTAGCCGTCGTCACCGGCGCGGGCGGCTGCAATTCCTCCGCCTGTGCTTGCGGCTGGGGCGGCCCGGGCGGAAGTTCGCTCGGCGCGCGCGCGGGCGCGGCCGGCGCGGGGGCGAAGTCGACCAGCACCACCGGCCCGCTTGCGACCGCCTCGCCGTCCGGATGCCAGCGCGCCAGCAGCGCCATCGCGCCGGCGGCGTGGATGCCGAACGCCAGCAACAGGCAGGCGCCCCAGCGCACGGCGTTGCCCCATCTGCGATGCACGCTCACGGCTGCACCTTGTCGGCTTCCAGCCCGACCAACGCCACGTGCAGATAGCCGGCGCTACGCAACACGTTCATCAGACCCATGAGAGCGCCATAGGGCACCGCCCTGTCGGCGCGCAGGAAGAGGCGCTGCTCCTTGTCGCCGCCGGTGGCCTGATCGAGTGCGACCGCGAGCGCCTCGCGCGCGACCCGTTGATCGCCCAGCATCAGGCTCAGATCGGATCTGAGAGTCAGATACAATGGCTCATCCGGCCGCGGACTGCGCTCGGCGTTGGCCGCCGGCAGATTAACCGCGATGTCGACAGTGGCCAGCGGAGCCGCGATCATGAAGATGATCAGCAGCACCAGCATTACGTCGATGAACGGCGTGACGTTGATCTCGTGCAGCTCGTTCAGGCTGTCTTCGCCGTGGTCGAGGTGCAGGCTCATGACGTCACCCGGCGGCGGTCAGCGGCCGCCGCCGCTCGGCCGGCCGGTCCAGTTGCGCGCCGCGGTCGAGGTCGCGGCTGGTCAGGCGCAGGACTGCGGCGGCTGCGTCAGCGTGCAGCGCGCGATAGCCGGCGATCCAGCGCGAGAACATATTGTACATCACCACCGCCGGAATCGCTGCCACCAGCCCGAGCGCGGTCGCCAGCAGCGCCTCGGCGATGCCCGGCGCCACCACCGCGAGATTGGTGGTGTGCTGCTGCGAGATACCGATGAAGCTGTTCATGATGCCCCATACGGTGCCGAACAGGCCGACGAAGGGCGCAGTGGCGCCGACGGTGGCGAGCCAGCCGATGCCGCGGATCATGCGCCGCCCGGCGGCGGCTTCGAGCCGCTCCAGCCGCGAGGCCACGCGCTCCTTGAGGCCCTCGCGCGTCATGGCGTCGGCCGAAAGCTGCCATTCGGCCTCGGCGGCCTGGGCCAGCGCCAGCGCGTCGGGCGACAGCCCACGCAGCCGGATCAGCGCATCGGCGAGCGAATTTGCCTCGCCGAGCGCGGCCAGCGCCCGCCGCAGCCGCTGCCGCGCCGTGCCCAGCTCGATCGCCTTGGCGAACCAGATGGTCCAGCTTAGCAGCGAGGCGAAGGCGAGCCCGACCATCACCGCCTTCACCACCACGTCGGCGGCCATGAACATGCCCCAAGGCGTAAGATCGCGCGGCAGCTTGAGCATCACCTCGGATGGCAAAGCCGGCGCGGTCTGCGCCATGCCCGCAATGGGCAGGATCAGCCCGGTGGCCAGCACGGCCGCGGCCAACGGCCGGCGCGGCATCGTCACAAGGAATAGACGTCGGTTCATCGCGCCACGGTTACAGTCGGGAGCGGGGGCTCCCTGCTTGCCGATAGTGTAGCACTGTGGCGTCAATCGGGGGCGGTCTTCGCCCGCTCAAACAAAAAACCGCCCCGCCGGGCAGAGGCGGGGCGGCTTGGCAAGGATCGCGCAGGTGACTGAGCGATCCTCAGTCCCGGTAGGAGACGACGTGGCCGCCATAGTGGCGTCCGCCGCTGTAACGCGCGCCCTCGTCGCCGCAGTTACAGTTCACGCCGCGCACGTTGCGATACTCGGTGACGTGGCGCACGCTGCCGGGCGTATACCGGTTCACCACCTGGCGGCGATACTCATTGCGATACTTGTTGGTGGTGTTGGTCCTGCGCAGCACAACGTTCTTCACGACGGTGTGCTGGCGATGCACGACCACTTCGCGGTTTATCACCGGCCGCACGTGCACGATCAGGCGGTTCTCCTGGATCAGCTTCGTTCTGCCCTTGACCACCCGGGTGTGGTCGACGTAACGGCGATGCGTGCGCACGACGGGCGCACCGCGCACGACGCGCTTGGTCTGATACTCGCTGTCCGGGCGCCGGCAATTACAAGCGGCATCCCAATGGTAGCCGCCGCCTGCCAGAGCTGGCTCCGGAATGATACCCGCCAGCCCGAGGACGAGCAGGGCACCGCAGAACACCTTATACACATTTGTCATTGTTCAACGCCCCGTTAACTATGTAAGTGTTGTCACTGTAATTATTTTTGTAGCGTTAACCATGCTTGTAAAGCGGATTGTTCGAGATGTTTCCGGTTCGTTTGCGTCGTGTGGCTTCGCGCCGCAGTTAGTGGGAGATTTCAACAGATAGGCCCCGGAGACGAATCTCCGGGGCCTGTGCGCAAGATGTAGACGATGCGCTGAGTTTGATTCAATTTTTATTAAATTATTTTTTCATCCGCGCGAGCGCATCCTTGATCAGACTCACGTCCGAGTGCTTGCTGATGTCGATCTTGTTCTTGACGAAACCGAGGTCGCGCACGGTGTCGACGTTGCGCTGCAAGGCTTCCAGGTTCGGCATCATGTCGGGAGCGCGATAGGTATCCTGCTTGGTGAACAGCCAGCCGAAGCGCTCCGGCGGCGCCTTGGTGACCTTCGACGCGATCTTGGCCACCTCGTCGTGGTTCTTCGGGTCCTTGAACCAGGCCGTGATGGTCAGCATGTCCTCCATGAAGTCGACCATGACGTCGCGGTGCTTCGCGATGAACGACCGGCGCGCCGTCCACATGATCATCTGCGAGACGCCGAGCGCTTCCTTCTGCTCGAAGAGCACCTTGCCTTCCTTGCGCAGCTTGGGATTGAGCGCGAAGGGCAGCACGGCCGGCACCAGGTCGGCCTTCTTCTCCAGCAGCATGGTCGGCAAGGCCGGGATGGGGCCCTCGACGATGGTGTAGTCGCGCTTGTCCTCCAGCCCGTGCTTGCGCAGCATGGCACGGCTGGCGACGTCGACCGCGGAGCCGGCGGCATTGGTGCCGACCACCTTGCCCTTGAGGTCCTCGACCTTGTTGATGCCGCTATCCTTGCGGACGTAATACTGCTCGCTGAAATACCCCGGCACGCCGTCCTGGAACTCGTCGGCGATGACCACGAGGTCGTCAAGGCCGGCATTGTCGATGGCGATGGCCAGCGACGAGTAGGCGAGGTTGGAGACCTCCAGCTCGTTATTGGCGATCGCCGTGATCATCGGCGGCGTGCCGCGGAAGCGAATTGCCTCGATGGTGTAGGACTTGCCCCAGTGCTTGGCCAGATCCTTCTTGTAGGAAATGATCGAGGCCCAGTTCGAGACCGGGGCGACCCAGGACATGCGGATCTTCAGCGGCTCTGCCTGCGCGGCGGTAGCCGCGAGGCCGAGTGCGCACACGCCGGCCAGCGCGAGTTTATGAAAGCGCATTTTATCCTCCCGGTTTCGCCGACTGCCCGTTGGCGCGGCAAACTTTGCTGTGTGTGAAAACGCAAAGATTGTCGGGGTTCCAACCGCTTTTGGCAAGCCTCGCCCGCTGCGGCGGTTTGCCCGCTATGCGGTACACAGCGACCTTTGCGACGCCGTCACGCCGTGCTCGGATCGTGCGCTTCCTGGTGCCAGATCAACAGTCGGCGGCGGATCATGCTCATTGCCTTGACCAGAACGTAGCCAACGATGGCGATCTCGACGATACCGGCGAAGACCCCGGTCGAATTGGCGAAACGCGAGGCGGTCATCATGGCTCCGCCCAGCCCGTAGCCGCCCATCAGCATCTCCGCCACTACCGCCACGATCAGCGACAGCGGCAGCGCGACCTGCAGCCCGGTCATGATCTGCGGGCTCGCTGCTGGCAGCACGACCTGCGTCAGCAGTTCGCGGCTGCTCGCTCCCATGTTGCGCGCCGACCAGATCAATTCACGCTCGACGCCCTGGATGGCGATAACGGTGGCGGCGATCACCGGGAAGATGGCGTCGATGACGATGATGGTGATCTTGGACACGTCGTAGACGCCCAGCCAGAGGATCACCACCGGCAGGAAGGCAATCTTCGGCATCGGAAAGCCGACCGAGACGATCGGATCGAAAAACCAGTGCGCGATGACGTTGCGCGACATCGCCATGCCGATGGCGACGCCGAGTACGGCGCAGATGAAAAACCCGACGAGCGCGCGATAGAGCGTCAGCCAGGCATTGAGGAAAAACTCACCGCCAATCACGTCGTTCCAGATGCTCACGATCACTTCGCTCAGCGCCGGCAACTGGAAATGGGTGAAGGTGCCGCTGCGCGCCAGCAGTTCCCAGGCGATCGCCAGCGCCAGGAGGGAAAAGACGCGGGCAAACCCGGACAGCAGCAGGCGGCCATAGCGCAGGAGCGCCAGCTCCGGCGCGCCGGCGGCCGCGTTCGGCTGTGCTACTCGCGCCATAGCAGCACCCGCCGCGTGATGACGAGATAAAGCCGGTCGGCGGCGAAGCCGAGGAATGCCACCGTCAGCACCACCGCGTACATGGCGTCATAGGTGCCGTTGGCGCCGAGGAAGCCGATCAGATAGCCGAAGCCCTGGCGCGCCGCGATCAGTTCGGCCGAGACCAGCAGGATGAAGGAGAGCGCCAGCGCCGTGCGCGTGCCGTTAAGCAGTTCCGGCATGGCGCTCGGCACCACCACGTCCCACAACACGCGCAGCCGGCTGGCGCCCATGCTGCGCGCCGACCACACCAGATGCTGCTCGCTGGAGCGCGCGCCGTTGAAGGCGCCGATGGTGACCGGCAGCATGCAGCCGAGGAAGATGAGCAGAATCTTGGAGGCATCGCCGAAGCCGAGCCAGATCACGGTGACCGGGATCAGTGCCGACTTGGGCAGCGGATAGAAGATTTCCACGATCGGGGCGACCAGGATGTTCACCGGCTTCCACCAGGCCATGACGATGCCGAGCGAGGCACCGATGACGATGGCCAGCCCCAGCCCGGCGAAGACGCGGTAGAGCGAGGCGGCGCCGTTGCTGACTAGCTCGCCGTCCCTGATCAATTCGATCCAGGAGGCGATGACGGCGGAGAGCGGCGGCAGCGCCGTGGTCGACACCAGTTCCAGCTGCGCCGTCGCTTCCCAGGCGATCGCCAGCAGCAGCAAGGGTGAATAGCGGACCAAAGTGAGCAGCGCGTTCTCCGCCCATGTGCGCTGTGCCGGCGCCCTGGCGGCGAGCGCGGCGCTCATGACGCATTGTCCTCAGCCGGCGCGGCGCGGCCCATCTGCGCCTTGATCGCTTCCTCGCGCACCAGGTGCCAGATCTCGTCGACCTTCTCGACGAATTCCTTTTCCTTGAACAGCCCGGCGTCGTTCTTCTCGAACTTGGTGTCGACGATGGTCTTGATGCGGCCGGGCCGCGCCGACATCACCGCCACCCGGTCGGCAAGGAACACGGCCTCCTGCACGTCATGGGTGACGAAGATCACCGTCTTCGGCGTGCGCTTCCAGATGGCGAGCAATTCGCTCTGCATCAGCCCGCGCGTCTGCGCGTCGAGCGCGCCGAACGGCTCGTCCATCAGCAAAATGGTCGGCTCGAAGGCGAGGGTGCGCGCGATTGCCGTGCGTTGCTTCATGCCGCCGGACAGCTGCGACGGGTAGCTGTCCTCGAAACCGGACAAGCCCACCAGCTCGATCAGGTCACGTGCACGCTTTTCGCGCTTTTGCCGCTCCATGCCCTGGCGTT
>Ga0210062_1000093_pt1 | contig 25067 bp, 17 predicted proteins | sample Muzzi_CordA_D2_FD_185528 | JGI IMG/M metagenome (GOLD analysis project Ga0210062, IMG submission 185528) | Wetland microbial communities from San Francisco Bay, California, USA, that impact long-term carbon sequestration - Muzzi_CordA_D2 (SPAdes) | ecosystem: Environmental > Aquatic > Marine >...
CGGCGAAGCCTATGACTGGTATTACGCCGACGACACCGCACGCGCCGCGCAAACGCGCAGCCCGATCAGCGACGGGCTCGGCAAGTCGTGGATCTTCCGGCCGAAGGATATCTGGAATTTCTGGTCACAGGCACATTATGAACGGGTTGACGGCGTCGAACTGGCGACTCCAACCGCCTGGCTGCCGCAATCGAAGCCGATCTGGCTCACCGAGACCGGCTGTCCGGCGGTGGACAAGGGCGCCAACCAGCCGAGCGCCTTTCCCGATCCCAAGTCACAGGAAGCGCGGCTGCCGCATTATTCCAACGGCAAGCGCGATGACCTGATCCAGCGCCGTTATCTGGAAGCGGTGCTCGCTGCATTCGATCCGGCCTTTGGTGCCGGCGCGCTCAATCCGCTGTCGGCGGTCTATGGCGCGCCCATGGTGGCGCCCGACGGCATTCATGTGTGGACCTGGGACGCGCGGCCCTTTCCCGTGTTCCCGGCCGCGACCGAGGTGTGGAGCGACGGGCCCAACTGGGAAACCGGGCATTGGCTGACCGGCCGGCTCGGCGCGGCGCCGCTCGACGGCCTGGTGACGACCCTGCTGGCCGACAGTGCGATCACCGATATCGACGCAGGCGAACTGGGCGAGGGGCCGGACGGATACGTGGTCGACCGGCCGATGGCGCCGCGCGCCATGCTCGATCCGCTGGCGCTTGCCTACGCCTTCGACGCGGCTGAGCAGGATGGCGTGCTGCGTTTCCGCCAGCGCGGCGGCGCGCCCGTTGCCGAAATCGCCGAAGACGAACTGGTGCTGCCGGAGGAGGCGGCGCCGGCAGTGCTGACACGCTCGCAGGAAAGCGATCTGCCGCGCGCGGTCTCGCTCGGCTTCACCGATGTCAATTCCGACTATCAACGCGCGGCAGTAAGCTCGCGCCGGCTGGTCGGCCGCTCGACGCGCAGCGCGCATGCCGACCTGGCGATCGTGACCAACGACACGGAGGCGGAGCGCCGCGCGGAAATCTGGTTGCAGGACCTGTGGGCGGGCCGCGAGAGCGCCGGGTTCGCGCTGCCGCCGAGTCACATCTCGTTGACGCCCGGCGACGTGATCGCACTGACGGTCAATGGCCGGCGGCGGCCGCTCGAACTCACCGACATCACCGATAGCGAGAGCCGCGCGGTCAAAGCGCGCTCCATCGATCCGGACGTGTTCGACGTGGCGCTGGCGCCGCCCCGGCGCAAGGCGCCGGCGCTGCCGGTGGCGATCGGGCCGGTGCATGCGCTGGTGCTCGACCTGCCGACCCTGAGCGCCGTGCAGCCGCCGGTGCTGGCGCGGCTGGCGGTGAGCGCCGATCCCTGGCCGGGACCGGTCGCGGTGTGGCGCTCGGTCGACGGGCTCAGCTACAGCCGCGCCGCGCTCGCCGCCGCGCCGTCGATCATCGGCGAAACACTGGATGATCTCGCCGCGGGGCCAACCGCGCGCTGGCAGCGGGCGAGCCTGCGGGTACAGCTCTATGGCGGCACGCTCGCCTCGGTCTCCGACGACGCGCTGTTGTCCGGCGCCAACGTGGCGGCGGTGCGGCGAGCCGACGGCGCCTGGGAGGTGATCCAGTTCGCGCAGGCCGAGCTCACGGCTGCGAACACTTATACCTTGTCGCGGCTGCTGCGCGGGCAGGGCGGCAGCGAATGGGCGATGGGCGCGCCGCTGCCGGCGGGCGCGCCGTTCGTGCTGCTCGACGCGCAGGTGGTGGACATCGCCAGCGGGCTCGACGCGCTGCAACGGACATTGCAACTGCGCGTGGTCGCCGCCGGCCACGATCACGGCGATCCGACCGCGCTGGCGCTGACGGCGACGCCGCAGGCGACTGCGCTGAAGCCGCCGGCGCCGGTGCATGTGAGGGCGAGACGCGATGCCGCCGGCGTGATCGTCACCTGGATTCGCCGTGCGCGCTACGACGCCGACAGCTGGGTGGGCGAGGTGCCGCTCGGCGAGGACGCCGAGCAGTACGACATCGACATCCTGTCCGGCGCCGGCGTGGTGCGCACGCTGCACGTGACGGCGCCGACGGCGCTCTACGCCGCCGGCGACGAAATCGCCGATTTCGGCTCAGCCCAGGCCAGCCTCGCCGTGCGCGTGAGCCAGGTGTCGGCCACGGTCGGGCGCGGCTTTGCGGCGGACACGACGCTCAACCTTTAGGACCACCCATGACCGACACGCCCCGTCTCGCTTTGCCGGCGATCGAAGCCGCGCAGGCGCAGAAGCATGTGACCCACAACGAAGCACTGGTGCTGCTCGATGCGCTGGTGCAGCTCAGCATCGAAAGCCGCACGCTGACCGCGCCGCCCGCTTCGCCGGCGGAGGGTGCCTGCTACGTCCCGGCGGCCGGCGCGAGCGACGACTGGAGCGGCTGGGACGGCGACATTGCCTGTTTCAGCGGCGGCGGCTGGCTGCGCATCGTGCCGGTACCCGGCTGCAAGGCCTGGCTGCGCGCCGAACGCCTGACCCTCACCTATGAGGACGGCGTCTGGCGCGACGGCGTGGCGCTTACCGCCCATGGCGGACGGGTGACGCTGCGCGCCAAGGAGGAAGAACTGACGCTCGCCGGCGTTTCGGTGGACACGGCGGATACCGCTTTCATCCCCGACCGCGCCATCGTGCTCGCAATTGCATCGCGCACGACGGAAACAATCACCGGCGCCACGTCGTACGGCGTCGGCACCCCCGCCAATGCCACCAAATTCGGCGATCTGCTCGGCGTCGCGGCCGGCGCCAGCAATGTCGGGGTGATCGGCCCGGAGGGCGTCTATGCCGACACCGCCGTGCGCGTCACCGCCAATGGCGGCGGCTTTACCGGCGGCAAGGTGCGGCTCATCGCCTATTTCCTCGAAATGTCCGCGCCGACAGCATGAGCCGCGGCGGCCGGGCGGGGCGGAAATAACCCTCCCTTGGCAGGGTGGCGGCCCGCCGCCACACTCTCCACGATTCCCGTCGCCTTGCGGAGGCCTGCCTCATGGACGTGTTCGAAGCGGTTGCCTCGCGCTATTCCTGCCGCGCGTTCCTGCCCACGCCCGTGCCCGAAGCCACCGTGCGCGACATCCTCGCGCGCGCGGCACGGGCGCCATCGGGCGGCAATCTGCAGCCCTGGCGGGTGCACGCGTTGGCCGGCCGGAGACTGGAAGCGCTGCGGACAATCGTGCGCTCGCGGCTCGACGAGTTGCCGCGCTTCGAGGGCGCCGAATACGACATCTATCCGCGCGATCTGAAGGAGCCCTATGAGAGCCGGCGGCAGCGTTCCGGCGTGATGCTTTATCAATCGGTCGGCGTGGCACGCGAGGACCGCCCCGGCCGCTACCGGCAATATGCGCGCAATTATCTCTTCTATGATGCGCCGGTCGGGCTGTTCTTCTCGATCGACCGCAGCATGGGTCCGCCGCAATGGTCGGACCTCGGCGGCTATCTCCAGACCGTGATGCTGCTCGCCCGCGGCTACGGGCTGTATGCCTGCGCCCAGGAGGCCTGGACGCATCTGCACAAGACGCTGACCTCTCTCCTCGATCTCCCGCCTGAATACATGATCTTCTGCGGCATGGCCTTGGGGCATGCCGACGACAGCGCCTCCATCAACCGCTGGCGCTCGCCGCGCGCGCCGCTCGACGATTTTGCCTCATTTGACGGCTTCGAAAGCTAGCGGAAACAGCACTTTAAGCCCGCGCATTCATCCCGCGTTCACCGGCGCGCCGGTATAGAACCGTCCCATGCCGGCCTGCCGCCCTGTTGCCGCCGCTGTTCTGATCTGCCTGCTGGCGGGTGTCGCCGTTCCGGCGGATGCCGCCGAGTTGCGGCACCGGACCTGTCTCACCAAGAGCGAACAGCGGGCTGCGGTCGCCGACCGGCGGGCGATTTCATTGTCGCGGGCGGTGGATTTCGCGCACAAGCACGGCCGCCACGGCGACCTGCTGCGCGCCAAGCTGTGCCGCAGCGGCGAGGGCCTCGCCTACGAACTGACTTTGTTGGCCCGTAACGGCAAAGTACGACCGGTGACCATTGACGCCACCACCGGCCGCGTTATGACCGGGCGCTGACCGGAGCCGACTGCCGTGCGCCTCCTCGTCGTCGAGGACGATCCCGATCTTAACCGCCAGCTCGCCGCCGCGCTGACCGAGGCCGGCTATGTGGTCGACCGCGCCTTCGATGGCGAGGAGGGACATTATCTCGGCGAGCACGAGCCCTACGACGCGGTCATCCTCGACATCGGCCTGCCCAAGATGGACGGCATCTCGGTGCTGGAGGCATGGCGGCGGGCAGGGCGCGCCATGCCGGTGCTCATGCTGACCGCGCGCGACCGCTGGAGCGACAAGGTGGAAGGCTTCGATGCCGGGGCTGATGATTATGTCGCCAAGCCATTTCACCTGCAGGAAGTGCTCGCGCGGGTGCGCGCCCTGCTGCGCCGGTCCACCGGCCACGCCAAGAGCGAATTCATCTGCGGCGGCGTGCGCCTCGACACCCGCACCGGCCGCGTTGCGGTCAGCGGCAACCCGGTCAAGCTGACCAGCCACGAATACCGGCTCCTCGCCTATCTGATGCATCACGCCGGCCGTGTGGTCTCGCGTGCCGAACTGGTCGAGCATCTTTACGATCAGGATTTCGATCGCGACTCCAACACCATCGAGGTGTTCGTCGGCCGTATCCGCAAGAAACTCGGCGTCGAGATCATCCAGACCGTGCGCGGTCTTGGTTATCTGCTGACGCCGCCGGCCGCATGATCCCGCCCCACGGATCGGCCCCTCATGCGCGCTAACTCGCTCGCGCTGCGCCTCTTTCTTTCCGCCTCCGCCTGGATGGTGGTCATCCTCCTCAGCACCGGCATCGTGCTTTCCACGCTCTACCGTCACGCGGTAGAGCGCGCCTTCGACCAGCGTCTCGGCGTCTATCTGCGCACGCTGGTTGCCGACCTCGCCGCGCCCGAGGAGGGCGCCGGCAAATTTCCCCAATCGCTTGGCGAGCCGCTGTTCGCGCTGCCACTGTCCGGCTGGTATTGGCAGGTGACGCGGCTCGACACAGGCAAGCCCGAGGTGCGTTCTTCACGCTCGCTGTGGGACCGCGGATTGGCGCACCTGCAGGACGATGGCATCGCCACCGGCGCCGGCGGCGCGCGCGAAGGTTATGTCGGCGGGCCGGAAAATCAGCGCCTGCGTCTGGTCGAGCGCAATATCGATCTCGGTGAAGATGGTATATATCTCGTCGCGGTCGCTGGTGACGCCGCCGAGATCACTGAAGAGACGCGTTCCTTCGACCGCGCGCTGGCCATCACCTTCGGCATTCTGGCGGTGGTGCTGTTGCTCACCACGTTATTCCAGGTGCGCTTTGGGCTGGCGCCGCTCAAACGTATCAGCGAGGGAATTGCCGCCATTCGCGCCGGAGGCGCGGAGCGACTGGCCGGCGAATTCCCCGAGGAAATTGCGCCGCTTGCGCGCGAGACCAATGCGCTGATCGACGCCAACAAGGAGATCGTCGAGCGCGCCCGCACCCATGTCGGCAATCTGGCGCATGCGCTGAAAACACCGCTGTCGGTGATGGTCAATGAGGCGTCCGCGCGCAGCCGCGATCCCTTCGCCACCAAGGTACTGGAGCAGGCCGAGATCATGCGCGACCAGGTGGCGCGCCATCTCAAGCGGGCGCGGCTGGTGGCGCGGCTGACAGTGATCGGCTCGGTGACGGACATCGCACCGGTGGCCACTGCTTTGGCGCGCACCATGGCCAAGATCCACCGCGACCGCGGCATCGCGGTGGACGTGCGTGCCGAGGAAGGGGTTCGTTTCCGCGGCGAGCGCGCCGACCTGGAAGAAATGATCGGCAATCTGGTGGACAATGCCTGCAAATGGGCGGCCACGCGGGTGGTGATCGAGGCGGCGGGCGAGCGCGGCGGTCCGGCCAATGCGGAGGCGACGGTACGCATCGTGGTCGACGACGACGGGCCCGGCCTGTCGCCGTCCGAGCGTGCCGAGGCGGCCATGCGCGGCCGCCGGCTCGACGAGACCAAACCCGGTTCCGGTCTGGGGCTGTCGATCGTTACAGAGCTTGCCGCGCTCTACGGCGGTGGGCTCGCACTCGGCACAGCGCCGCTCGGCGGCTTGCGTGCCGAACTCACGCTGCCGGGTGCTGATCTTCGCTAAGCCCCATCGCCATCAGTGCTATTTCGCCTGTTTCATTCGCCGGACTTTTGCCCTATTCCTCTCGTCTCGTCACGGGCAAGTCCGCGCGTTTGGCGGATTTGTCATATCTGTCGCCGCCATTCGGGGGATTTCAATGTCCGCATCCAGATCTGTCACCGTCGCCGCCGCAGCGCTCATGCTTGCCGCCTGTGCCGGCAGCCCGGACGGTAGCGGCCCCGGACCGCGCGAAAACACCGGGACACTGCTTGGCGCCGGCACCGGCGCCCTGCTGGGTGCTGCGGTGGCCGGCGGCGGAACCGGGTCGCGGCTGGCGGGCGCCGCGGTCGGTGGTCTGCTCGGCGGCTTGATCGGCAACCGTATCGGCGCCGCCCTCGATGACGAAGACCGGCGTCGCGCCTATGCCGCCCAGGTGGACGCACTCGAGCGCGGACGCTCCGGTGCGCCGGTCTCCTGGCGCAATCCGGATTCCGGCCGCTACGGCACTGTGATCCCCGGCCCGGCCTATAAGGAGGCCGGTCACGACTGCCGTTCCTACACCCACACCATCTACATCGGGGGCAAACCACAGACTGCCCGCGGTACTGCCTGCCGCAATCCGGACGGCACCTGGACACCCCTCGGCTAAAGCTGCCTCGCGCAATTCTCGCGCGACAACCGATGGCCCGCCCCCGATCAATCCGGGGGCGGGCTTTTTCCGTTTACGCGGTTCATCATGATTAATGCTCTCTTAACGCCAGCCACGGTAAGTCTGCGCGCAGCCTGATCTGCGGAATTGAAGCGACGATGGCGCGCGCCGAGACGATCGAACGGCTGCGACAGTTCCTGCGCGAGCTCACGCCCGCGGCGCGCATCCTGCTGATCGGCGAACTCGAGCGCGCCGTACTGCGCGGCGATGACGGCGAGAGCGGCGCCGAACTTGTCCTGCGGCAACTGTGCCTGATCGTGCGCGAGCAGCAAGAGGGCGCTCCGCGCGCCGGTCATGCCGCGCGTCTGTTCTTTCGTCCCTTCGAGCCGTTCCTGGTCGACGACGCCGACGATGACAAGCACCCAGGCCGTATCACGCGCGCGTCGATCCAGCTGCTCTGGAGCTGGGTCGCGCACGAATTGTTGCCCGACGATGCCAGGTCGCTCACGGAGCAGGTGAGCAGCGCGCTGTCCTCCGGCGACGCGGCGATGGCGGAGGCGCGCGTGCGCGCCTTCCAGGACAGCGTGCTGACGGCAATGGACGCAAGCTTCGAAGCCGCCGCGGATGGCGACCAGGTGCAGCGCCGCCTGCTGGCAAAAATCGGGACACCGCGGGCGAGCAAGGACGCCGCCATGCTGCGCTGCGTGCTGCGCGGCCGCGACGTATTGGCGAGGCTCGGCGACGAATTGCCGCTGCACATCGGCAAGCTCGACCCGGTCGCGCTCCGCACCTGCAGGGGGAAGATCGAAAGCGCCGCCGCCCAGGATCGGGAGCTTTTTCTTTATGCACTGCTCACGGTCATGAACCGACTGGCTGCACCGTGGCAGCTGATCCGCTTCGGCACCAACGCCGCGAACAGCCGCAGCGCTGCGCGCGTGGCCGAGACCGATTATGCCATCGTGGTGACCATCGTACTGGCGGAGCTGGAGCGGCTGGTTGGTGAACTGCGCCGTGACCTGAGCAACGGCGGTGGCGTGGCGGTCAGCGCTCTGCTCAAGACCATCCATGACTGCGTGCGCGGCTTGCGCAGCGAGCTGGCCATTCCGGTCGATAGCGACTGGGGTCGTGCGCTCGCTGCGCAACGTGGGCAGATTGCCGAACTGCTGCGTTGCGAGATCGACAGCATCCCCGGCCGGGTGCGACGCTTGCTGCGCGCGCGTCCGGCGGGCGAAATTGAGTCCGATTCGGTGCTCGACGCCGGCGAGGTGTCGAATACCGAGGCGCTGGTCACCTTAGTCGACGCCTCCCGCTTGTTCGCCGGCGAGCTCGCCATCAATGAGACCGCCCAGCGGGCCAACAACGAACTGCGGCAATATCTCGATGGTGCCACGCAGGCACTGCTCGACGGCCTGCGCCAGGCTGCCCCTGACGAACGCCGGTTCCGGCAGTCGCAATTCGAGGCCGGCCGGCGCTTCTGCGGTATTGTGTTCGGACACGATTATGCCGAGGCCCTGGGCAAGGCGGCGCAACTCGCCGGCGGGCCTGCACCGCAAGCCGCAGAGGCTTGAAAAAAGCGGCGTTTTATTGCGCCCCAGCCATTTGATCTTGCTCATTGCCGCCATGATTGAAGGTGATGTATGCCCTCGCGCGCGCCCGGTTCCCTCCGGCCGCGCGGCAAGCCAGGCTGGATGGGCGGGTAGGTCGGTTGCATGGTCCTTTTGTTGGTGTTCGCGCTGATGACCGCAGCGGCGATTTTTGCCGTGTTGTGGCCGCTCGCGCGGCGGGCGGACCTGCGCCCTGGCGGGAGCGATGCCGCGGTTTATCGCGATCAGATCGACGAGATCGCCCGCGATCGCGCCGCCGGTCTGATCGGTGAGGCAGAGTCGGAAGCCGCCCGCGTCGAGGTGTCGCGTCGGCTGATCGCGGCCGTCGACGCCGCCGAGGCGGAGCAGGCGCCGAGCGGCGGGGCATCAGCGCTGTGGCGCCGCCGCGGTGCTGCCGTGGCCGGCCTGCTGTTGCTGCCGGTCAGCGCCGCCGCGCTTTATCTGGCGCTCGGCTCTCCGCAATTGCCGGGAGAGCCGCTCGCCGGCCGGCTGAAGGTCGTCCACGAGGGCAGCCCAATCGCCAACCTGGTGGCGCAGGCGGAAGCCCATCTCGCGGGCAACCCCGACGACGTACGCGGCTATGAAGCGCTGGCGCCGGTCTATCTGCGGCTCGGCCGTTCCAACGACGCGGTTCATGCATACAGCAAGATCCTGGCGCTCTCGGGCGAGAGCGCCGCGCGCCGCGCCGACCTCGGCGAGGCACTCACGGCCGCCGCCAACGGCATCGTCACCAAGGACGCCAAGCTCGCCTTCGAGCGCGCGCTCGCCCTCGATCCGAATGAGTTAAAGGCCAAATACTATATTGGCGTCGCCACCCAGCAGGATGGCAAGCCCGACGAGGCGGCCAAAATCTGGCGCGCGATGCTGGCCGATGCGCCGGCTGATGCGCCCTGGCTGCCGATGGTTCGAGGCGCGCTCGCCAGCGTCGGGCAACCCGCGGGACCTGGCGCGGGACCGGTTGCTTCCACTGCGCCGATTGCCGGTGCCGCCGTACCGAGCACCGCCGACATCGCCGCGGCCAGCAAGCTGAGCGAGAAGGCGCGCGGCGACATGATCCGCAGCATGGTTGCGCGGCTTGCCGGGCGGCTGAAGGAAAACGGCGACGACGTCAACGGGTGGCAACGGCTCGTGCGCGCCTATATGGTGCTGGGGGAACGTGCCAAGGCGCAGGCCGCCGCTGCCGACGCGCGCAATGCGTTGGCCGGCGATCCCGGCAAGCTTCGCCAGATCGAGGACATGATCAAGGGTCTGGGGCTGCAAAGTTGAGTTGGAATCAAGGTTGAGGACCACGGCGCATGACCCGCAAGCAACGACGTTTAATCCTGATCGGCGCCAGCGTCGGTGTACTGGCCATTGCCGTCGGATTGGTGCTCAGCGCTATGAGAGATTCCATCGTGTTCTTCCATTCACCGACCGAAGTGGCGGAGCAGAAACTGGGAGTGGGAAAGCGCATCCGCATCGGCGGGCTGGTCGAGCCCGGCAGCCTGCAGCGCGGCAAGGCACTCAACATCAGTTTCAAGGTGACCGACGGCAAGAACGCCGTGCCGGTGCACTACAAGGGCATTGTGCCAGACCTGTTCCGCGAGGGGCAGGGCGTGGTGGCGGAGGGCAAGCTCGAACCCGGGGGCACCTTCGTCGCCGATACAGTGCTGGCCAAGCATGACGAGCGTTACATGCCGCGCGAGGTGGTCGACGCGCTGAAGAAGTCTGGCCACTGGCAGGAAGGGGCCACCGAAGACCCGAAAGGAACCGCTCTGCGATGATTGCCGAACTTGGTCATTATGCCCTGGTCCTGGCACTGGCGCTTGCGCTGGTGCAGTCGATTGCGCCGGTGGTCGGTGCGCAAACCCGCGATGCCGCCCTGATGCGGCTGGCCAACTCGACTGCGCTAATGCAATTCGGCTTTGTTGCGCTGTCGTTCGCCGCGCTGACGGCCTGCTACGTCACCTCCGATTTCTCGGTGGCGACCGTGTTCGAGAATTCTCATTCGCAGATGCCGTTGGTCTACAAGTTCACCAGCGTGTGGGGCAACCACGAGGGCTCGATGCTGCTCTGGGTCCTCATCCTGTCACTGTTCGGTGGGCTGGTGGCGCTGTTCGGCGGCAATCTGCCAGCCACGTTGAAAGCCTACGTGCTGGCGGTGCAGTCGTGGATCGCTGCCGCCTTCTATCTCTTCATCCTGCTCACCTCGAATCCGTTCCTGCGCCTGCAACCGGCGCCGCTCGAGGGCCGCGACCTCAATCCCATCCTGCAGGATATAGGCCTCGCGGTGCATCCACCGCTGCTCTATCTCGGCTACGTCGGCTTCTCCATTGCCTTTTCCTTCGCCATCGCCGCGCTGATCGAAGGCCGCATCGATGCTGCCTGGGCGCGCTGGGTACGGCCGTGGACGCTGGCCGCCTGGATGTGTCTGACGTTGGGCATCGCCATGGGCTCCTATTGGGCCTATTACGAGCTTGGCTGGGGCGGCTTCTGGTTCTGGGACCCGGTGGAGAACGCCTCGCTGATGCCGTGGCTGGCCGGCACCGCGCTGCTGCATTCCGCGGTGGTGATGGAAAAGCGCAACGCGCTGAAGATCTGGACCATCCTGCTGGCGGTGCTCACCTTCTCGCTGTCGCTGATCGGCACATTCCTGGTGCGCTCGGGCGTGCTCACCTCGGTGCACACCTTCGCCAGCGACCCGACCCGCGGCGTGTTCATCCTCGCCATTCTGGTGCTGTTCATCGGCGGCGGGTTGGCGCTGTTCGCCTGGCGCGGTCCGCTGTTGAAGCAGGGCGGGCTGTTTGCGCCGGTCTCACGCGAAGGCGCGCTGGTGTTCAACAATCTCTTTCTCACCACCGCCTGCCTCACGGTGTTCGTCGGCACCCTCTATCCGCTGGCGCTGGAGGCAATCACCGGAGAGAAGATCTCGGTCGGCGCGCCGTTCTTCAACCTGACCTTCGGGCCGCTGTTCGTGCCGCTAATGTTCGCCATGCCATTCGGCCCGCTGCTGGCCTGGAAACGCGGCGATCTGCCCGGTGTGGCGCAGCGGCTGATGGCGGCTTTCGGCCTCGGCATCGTCGCGGCGGCGATCACATTCGCCGTCGCCGGCGAAGGATCGATATGGGCGCCGTTCGGCATCGGCCTGGCGTTGTTCGTGATGGCCGGCGCGGTAACGGACCTGGTCGAACGCACCGGCCTGTTCCGCGCGCCGCTTGCCACCGTGCGCCTGCGCGCCGCCGGCCTGCCGCGCTCGGCCTGGGGCACGGCGGTCGCCCATTTCGGCATCGCGATGACGCTGCTCGGCATCGTCTTTGTGAGCAATTGGGCGGGCGAGCGCATCGTCGCGCTCAAGCCGGGGGAGGGCGTGTCGCTCGCCGGCTACGACCTGACCTTCAACCGGATGGAGCGGCGCGGCGGGCCAAACTATCGGGAGATCGCGGCAGAATTCACCGTGCGCAAGGGCGGCGTGCCAATCGGAACGATGGCGCCGTCCAAGCGCGATTTCGCCTCGCGCGACACCTCCACCACCGAGGCCGCGCTGATGACGCGTGGCTTCAGCCAGCTCTATCTCTCGCTCGGCGACACCGAGCCGGACGGCTCGGTGGCGATAAGGCTCTATTACAAGCCGATGGTGCTGTTAATCTGGCTCGGCCCGGTGGTGATGATGCTGGGCGGCGCGCTGTCTCTGTCCGACCGTCGGCTGCGCGTGGGCGCGCCCAAGCCGGCGAAGTCAGCATTACAACCGGCGGAGTAGCAACGTGATACGTCGGCTGACACTGCTGATCGCATTGCTTGCGGCGCTCGCCTGCGCCGGCGCGGCGCGGGCCGTCACGCCGGACGAGATGCTCAAAGACCCGGCGCTGGAAGCGCGCGCCCGGCATCTCTCGAGCCAACTGCGCTGTTTGGTTTGCCAGAACCAGTCCATCGATGATTCGGCGGCGCCGCTCGCGCACGACCTGCGCGTGCTGGTACGTCAGCGCATCAAGGCGGGCGACACGGACGGGCAGGTGATCGACTTCCTGGTGGCGCGTTACGGCGAATTCGTGCTGCTCAAACCGCGCTTCGAACTGCATACGCTGCTGCTCTGGGGATTGCCGCCGGCTGCGCTGCTTGCCGGATTCGCCGCCCTGTTCCTGCTGGCGCGCAAGCGCAGGAAGCCCACCGCGGAACCCGCGTTAACCGCGGACGAGCAGCGCCGGCTTTCGACTTTGGTCGAACCGCAGGCCGATTGACCATTGATTAAGCTGCTGAATTCCAAAACCAATTCGTTGTTCCACCTTACAAAAGTTTAATCCCCCCGACAGGGCGCTGTAAGGCGCTGGTCCCCATCTTCAGGGTCGAAACGGCGCGCATTGGCGCCGACCCGAATCCTGATGGAGGCCAACCGATGAATTCGAGCGTTCAGCCCGCTCCCGAGACACCGACGAAGCGACGCGTGCTTTCGGGCCGCCGTATTGCTCTCCTCGCCACCACTGTCGCCAGCCTGGGTGCCGCCGCGCTGATCGTCGGTCCCGGGTTCAATCCGTCGACCGGCTACCAGGCCGCGCTGGCGCAGAACCTGACCGAGCAGGCGCGGAAGTTGCAGGCGCCGGTCGGCTTCGCCGACATCGTCGCCAAGGTGAAGCCGGCGGTGATCGCGGTCCGCGTCAAGGTGGACAACGGATCGGCGACCACCGGTTTCGGCAACAGCCGCGACATTCCGCCCGGCCTGCGCGAGTTTTTCCGCCGCTTCGGCATGCCCGATCTGCCGCACGGCATGCCGCGCCGCGGCGGCCGTAACCTGATCACGGGCCAGGGTTCCGGCTTCTTCATCTCGGCCGACGGCTATGCGGTGACCAACAACCACGTGGTCGACAAGGCCGAGAGCGTCGAGGTCAAGACCGACGACGGCAAGACCCACAAGGCCAAGGTGATCGGCACCGATCCGCGCACCGACCTCGCGCTGATCAAGGTTGAAGGCGGTTCCTTTCCCTATGTGAAGCTTGCGGAACAGACGCCGCGCATCGGCGACTGGGTCCTGGCGGTCGGCAATCCGTTCGGGCTCTCCAGCACCGTGACCGCCGGCATCGTCTCGGCGCGCGGCCGCGATATCGGCGCCAGCGCCTATGACGACTTCATCCAGATCGATGCACCGGTCAACAAGGGCAATTCCGGCGGGCCCGCCTTTGACGTCGACGGCAACGTAATCGGCGTCAACACCGCGATCTTCTCGCCCTCGGGCGGCTCGGTCGGTATCGCCTTCGCGATCCCCGCCAACACCGTCAGGAGCGTGGTCACCCAGCTCAAGGAGCATGGGATGGTCACGCGCGGCTGGATCGGCGTGACGATCCAGCAGGTGACCGATGACATCGCCGACGGCCTCGGCCTGAAGAAGGCGCAAGGCGCGCTGGTTACCGAACCGCAGCCGGACAGCCCGGCCGCCGAGGCGGGCATCAAAGCCGGTGACGTCATTACCGCCGTCAACGGCGAAGCGGTGAAGGACCCGCGCGAGCTCGCCAGAATGATCGGCGCCATGTCTCCCGACACCGCGGTCAAGCTCTCGATCGTGCGCGACGGGTCGGAAAAGACCGTGACGCTGAAGCTGGACAAGATGCCGAAGCAACTCGAGGCCAAGGCGAAGCCCGGCGCCGACAACGACGGCGGTACGGCCGACCTCGGCAAGCTCGGCCTGACGCTGGCGCCTGCCAACCGCGTGGCCGGTGCCGGTGACGAGGGTGTCGTGGTGACCGACGTCGACTCCGCGGGTGCCGCCGCCGAGCACGGCTTCGCCACCGGTGACGTGATCCTCGAAGTCGCCGGCAAGAAGGTGTCGACCCCGGCCGACGTGCGCAAGGAAATCAGCAGCGTCCGCAAGGACGGCAAACGCACCGTGCTGATGCGCGTGAAGAAGGGCAACAGCAGCCGCTTCGTCGCGCTGCCGGTGAAGGAAGGCTGACTTTTTGATCGAGCATGATGTTGTCCGAAAATCGGGATTCCCACTTTTCGGGATCATGCTCTGAGTTTGGGGCCGTTCCGCCAGCAACCGTCGCCCCCGCCGGCGGTGCGACCTCAACGGGACGGGCTTCGTGCCCGTCCCGGCCAGTCCCAGGGTAGCGGGCGGACGTGCACCGCCCGCCCGCTTGCCCGGCCAGGACTCCAGCCCCGGCATCCGTCGCCCCCGCCGGGGTGGAGTCGTTGAGGGGGTGGCGGGTGACCGCCACCCCCTCGCGTACGCACAGGGGGACGTCACCGGATCGGCGGCCGCGGCAAAGGGGGGCACTGCGGGCATTTGAGCTGCCCCGACCCGAGGAAACTGGTGACCGATGCCCATATTTGCGGATATTGACGGGCACCGCGCCCCCGGCCGGGGGGCCGAAATGCAACCGGATCGGACCACCATGCGCATTCTGGTGATCGAGGACGACCGCGACGCGGCCGACTACCTGGTCAAGGCGTTTCGCGAGGTCGGCCATGTCGCCGACGCCGCCACCGACGGCGACGACGGCCTGGCCATGGCGCTCGACGGCCAATACGACATCCTTATTGTCGACCGCATGCTGCCCAAGCGCGACGGGCTGTCGGTGATCGGCACCCTGCGCGACAAGGGTATTGAGACGCCGGCGCTGATCCTGTCCGCCCTCGGCCAGGTCGACGACCGGGTCAAGGGGTTACGCGCCGGCGGTGACGACTACCTGCCCAAGCCCTATTCGTTTTCCGAACTGCTGGCCCGGGTCGAGGTGCTGGCGCGCCGTCGCGGCCACCGCAATGAGGAAACCGTGCTGCGTGTCGCCGATCTCGAACTCGACCGGCTGTCGCACCAGGTGCGCCGCGGCGCGGAGGAGATTTCCCTGCAGCCGCGCGAATTCCGTCTGCTCGAATTTCTGATGCAGCACGCCGGCCAGGTGGTCACCCGCACCATGCTGCTGGAGAACGTGTGGGACTATCATTTTGACCCGCAGACCAACGTGATCGACGTCCATATCTCGCGCTTGCGCTCGAAAATCGATAAAGGTTTCTCGCAGCCGCTTTTGCACACGATCCGCGGCGCGGGGTACATGATACGTGACGGCGCTCGGTAAGCTCTTTCGCACGACGACATTCAAGCTGACACTGGTCTATTTGACTGTGTTCGCGCTGTTTGCGGCGTTTTTGCTCGGCTACTTTGCCCTCAACACCCGTCGCCTGATCGACGAGCAGATCACCGAAACGGTCAATGCCGAGATCACCGGCCTGTCGGAGCAGTACCGCATTGGCGGCATCCGACGCCTGGTGGTGGTGATCGATGCCCGCGCTCGCCGGCCCGGCTCCAGCCTATACCTCGTCACCACTTTCAATGGCGACGCTCTCGCCGGCAACGTGACCGCGCTGGCGCCCGGCATTCTCGACAGCCCGGGCTGGACCGAGACGGTCTACCGCCGCCTCGACGAGCCGGAAGGGGCCAAACGGCCGGAGCACGAGGCGCTGGTGCGCGTGTTCAAGCTGCCCGGCGGCTTCCGCCTGCTGGTCGGTCGCGATCTGGAGGAGCGCGAACGGCTGTTCCGCATCGTACTGATTGCCGGGCGCTGGTCGGTCGCCATCGTGCTGGTGCTCGGGTTGGCCGGCGGGCTGTTCGTCTCGCGTCGCGTGTTGCGGCGGGTCGACGCCATGACCGAGACCACCAAGACCATCATGGAAGGCGATCTCGGCGAACGTCTGCCGGTAGCCGGCACCAATGACGAGATCGATCGCCTGGCCGAGAACCTCAACCAGATGCTCGATCGCATCGAGTCGCTGATGCACGGCCTCAAGGAAGTTTCCGACAACATCGCCCACGACCTGAAGACGCCGCTGACGCGCTTGCGCAATCGCGCCGAGCAGGCGCTGCGCACTGCCGCCGACGACGATGCCTATCGCAATGCGCTGGAGGCGACCATCGAGGAATCCGACGCGCTGATCACCACCTTCAACGCGCTGCTGATGATCGCGCAGGCTGAGTCCGGTCAGGCGCGCGAGAACATGAAGGAGTTCGACGCGGCCGAGATCGCGCACGATGTCGGCGAGCTCTATGAGCCGCTGGCCGATGAGAGCGGCCTTGCGCTGAAGGTGGAGGCGGCGACGCCGGCGCCGGTCAAGGGCAACCGCGAGCTGGTCAGCCAGGCGCTGGCCAACCTGGTCGACAATGCGATCAAATATGCGCAGCCGGCTGCCGACGGCACGCCGGCGGAGATTCTGGTCAGCGCGGTCAATTCCGGCGACCAGGTGCTGCTCATCGTTGCCGACCATGGCCCCGGCATTCCGGAAGCCGAGCGCTCGCGGGTGATCGAACGCTTCGTGCGGCTGGAGCAGAGCCGCTCGAAGCCTGGCTCGGGTCTGGGATTGAGCCTGGCCGCGGCGGTGGCGCGGTTGCATGGCGGCGAACTGACGCTGGCCGACAATCAGCCGGGCCTGAAAACCGTCATTGCCTTGCCGCGGGGAGGGCCGGTACAGAGTGTGGGATGAGGCCGCCTGCCAAACCCGAAGCCAAGGCCAGAACGTCGCGTCGAAAGGCCACGCGCCCAAAGACGGCGCGCATTAAGCCCGCGCGTGGCGGCGCTGCCGACGCCGTGACCCAGAGCGACGCGGACGGCTGCCTTGCTGAACGCGTTGCCACCGCGCCGCAACTGGTCGACGCCGGTGCCGCACGCGCCCGCGTCGCCGATTGGCTGTCCGGCATTGGCGACGCCGAAGCCGCGCCGCTCCGGGAGCTGTTCGCCGCCCATCCGACCGTCAATACGCTGGTGGAAAGTCTGGCCGAAAGCTCGCCCTATCTGTGGGACCTTGCGAGTCGCGAACCGGGGCGTCTCAACCGTCTGCTCAACGCCGATCCCGACCGGCATCTCGCCGGCCTGCTCGCTGCCCATGGCGCCGCCGCCGCGGCAAGCGAGGACGAGGCGACAGCCATGCATGCGCTGCGCCGCATGAAGGCGGAGGCGGCGCTGCTCATCGCGCTGGCCGACATCGGCGGCGTCTGGCCGGTGATGCGGGCAACCCGCGCGCTCACCGATCTCGCCGATACCGCGGTCGACGCCGCCACCCGTTTCGCGCTGGCCGAGGCCGCGCGCGCCGGCCGGCTCAAGCCGAGAGACAAGGCGCGTCCGCAGGAGGGCAGCGGCTATGTCGTGCTCGCCATGGGCAAGATGGGCGCCTACGAGCTCAACTATTCAAGCGACATCGATCTCATCGTCTTCTACGACCCGGACGCGCCGGCGCTGGCAGGGGACGTAGAGACGGCGCCCATGTTCGTGCGAGTGACCCAGCGGCTGGTCAAGTTGCTGCAGGAGCGCACCGCGGATGGCTATGTGTTCCGCACCGATCTGCGGCTGCGGCCCGACCCGGCCTCGACGGCGATCGCCATCTCGATGCCGGCGGCACTCAGTTACTACGAGAGCGTGGGGCAGAACTGGGAGCGCGCCGCGCTGATCAAGGCGCGTCCCTGTGCCGGCGATCTCGCCACCGGCAAGGCGATCCTCAACGACCTCGCGCCCTTCGTCTGGCGCAAATATCTTGACTTCGCCGCCGTTGCCGACGTGCAGGCCATGAAGCGGCAGATTAACGCCTATCGCGGACACGGCGAGATCGCGGTCGAGGGCCACAACATCAAGATCGGCCGCGGCGGTATTCGCGAAATCGAGTTCTTCGCGCAGACCCAGCAGCTGATCGCAGGCGGGCGCAGCACCGACCTGCGCGACCGCGACACGCTAACCACGCTCGACAAGCTCGCCGAAGGTCGCTGGATCGAGGCGAATGTGCGCGACGCCATGAAGGACGCCTATTGCTTCCTGCGCACGGTCGAGCACCGCCTGCAGATGGTCAATGACGAGCAGACCCAGACGCTGCCGGGCGAACGCGAAGGGCTCGAGCATTTTGCGTGCTTTCTCGGTTTTGAAGGCCGTGATGCCTTCGCCAAGGTGCTGGTCGGTCATCTCGACAATGTGCAGCACTATTACGGCCGCCTGTTCGAGGCAGCGCCCGCCGCCGACAAGCCCAGGCTCAGCTTCCCCGTGGACGCCGACGACCGCAAGACGCTCGACCGGCTGTCCGAGCTCGGCTTTCGGGCGCCGCTGGAGACGTCGGCGATTGTGCGCAACTGGTTGGCGGGCGGCTATCGCTCGCTGAAAAGCGAGACGGCGCGCACGCACCTGCAGGAACTGCTGCCGGTACTGCTCGAACAGCTCGCGCGCTCCGACAATCCCGGCACCGCGCTGTTGCTGTTCGACCGCTTCTTCGCCAATCTGCACGCGGCGGCGCGGCTGTTGTCGCTGCTGCGGCAAAATCCCGAGTTGATCGCCCTGATCACGCTGGTGCTGAGCACCGCGCCGCGGCTCGGCGACACGGTGGCGCATTATCCGCAGGTGATGGACGCACTGGTCGACCCGAGCTTCTTCGGCCCCCTGCCAGACGACGCGGAACTGACCAAACGGCTCGATGCAGCGCTGGCGCAGTCGCGCTACGATGAGGACCTGCTCGAACGCATCCGCATGTTCGGGCTGGAATACATGTTCCTGATCGGGGTGCGCATCCTCTCCGGCACGGTGACCGCGCGGCAGGCGGGTGAGGCCTTTGCCCGGCTGGCGGACGCTGTCATTCGCGCGGTGCACCGCGCGGTAGGGGATAACTTCACCGCGGTCCACGGGCACCTGCGCGGCGGGGAGACAGCCGTGCTGGCCATGGGCAAGCTGGGCGGCCGCGAGATGACGGCAACCTCCGACCTCGACCTGATCCTGGTCTACGATTTCGACGCCGAGCATCCGGAGTCGGACGGCGAGCGGCCGCTCTACGGCGCGCAATATTTTGCGCGGCTGACCCAGCGGCTGATCAACGCGCTGACGGCGCAGACCAATTACGGTGCGCTCTATTCGGTCGACATGCGGCTGCGCCCGTCGGGCCGGGCCGGGCCCCTGGCGACGCAGATTGAGAGCTTTACCGGTTACCAGGAGGCGGAAGCCTGGACCTGGGAGCACATGGCGCTCACCCGCGCGCGGGTGGTGTCGGCCTCGTCCGCTTTCAGGACGCGGGTGGATGACGTCATCCGCGATGTCATGCAGCGTCCGCGCGACGCCGCCATGACCGCCGGCGACGTGGTGGAGATGCGGGCGGCGATCGCCAAGGAAAGGGGCGACAGCGAACGCTGGGACCTCAAATACGTTGCCGGCGGGCTGATCGACATCGAGTTCATCGCGCAATATCTTCAGCTCGTTCACGCGGAGCGATTGCCCGACATTCTGGACACATCGACCGCGCGCGTGCTGGACAAGGCCCGGGCCCTGCGCGTGCTGGCGGTTGAGGACGCGGAAGTCCTAAGGCCGGCGGTGCAGCTCTATCACGATCTGACGCAAATCCTCCGGCTGTGTCTGGCGGGTCCGTTCGACCCCAAAACCGCCGGGGCCGGCATGTTGCGCCTGTTGGCGCGGGCGGCCGACGTGCCGGATTTCGCCGCGCTCGACGCCACGCTCACGGAGACACAAACCAAGGTGCGCGAAAGCTTCGTGCGGATTTTGGGCAAGGCACCCTAGCGCCCGATCCCGAAAGGCGGGAACCGGTTCCCGGATCAGGTCACGCGCAATCAAGACGAGCGGTCAGGCCGCTTCCTCCTTCGGTAGCGGGCATTGCGGCTCGATCGGCAACCTTACCACCACCACCGTACCCTTACCCGGCGTCGAGCGGATGCGCATACGGCCGCCGTGCAATTCGACCAGGGATTTGGAGATGGCGAGCCCGAGGCCGGAGCCCTGATGGCTCTTGGTAAGTTGGCTTTCGACCTGCTCGAACGGACGCCCGAGCCGCGTCAGAGCATCCTGGGCGATGCCGATGCCGCTGTCGGCAATCGCCAGCACGATGCAATGGTCGCTCGTTCGCCCGCGCACGGTGACGCGACCGCCGATCGGCGTGAATTTGATGGCGTTGGACAGCAGATTGAGCGCGATCTGTTTGATGGCGCGTCGGTCGGCGCGCAGGTGAAGCTCCGGCGAGATGCGGGCGGCGAGCGTGAGCTGCTTGTCGTGCGCGCGGGCGGAAACCACGCGCATGGCCTCGTTGAGCAGGGGGTCGAGGGCGAGATCCTCAAATTCGAGGCGGATGCGCCCAGCCTCGATCTTGGCCATATCGAGAATGTCATTGATGACGTCGAGCAGGTATTGGCCGCTCCCGCGGATGTCGTTGCAGTATTCATGATATTTCTCGGCGCCGAGCGGGCCGAACATGCCGGATTCCATGATCTCCGAGAAACCAATGATGGCGTTGAGCGGCGTGCGCAATTCGTGACTCATATTCGCCAGGAACTTGGATTTGGCCTGGTTGGCCTCCTCGGCGCGGGTCTTCTCGGCGGCGTATTTCTCGGCCAATTCGGCGAACCGCTGCTGCGAGGCGCGCAAGTCGGCGATGGTCGCGATTTGCCGCTGCTCGCTGTCGACCAGCTTTTCCTCGTGGGTCTTGAGTGCGGTGATGTCGGTGCCGACCGAGACATAGCCGCCGTCCTTGGTGCGCCGCTCGCTGATGTGCAGCCAGCGGCCGTCTTCAAGCTGCGCCTCGAAGGTGCGCGCGCCGGGGACGCCCGAGCTGGCGCTGATCATCCTGTTGCGCACCACCGGCTTGCGCCCGGCCGCCACCACCGACTCGTAGGAGGCGCCGACGGTGATCGCCTCGTCTGGCAGGTCGTGCAGTTCCTGGAAATTCGAGTTGCAGAGCACCAGCCGGTTGTTGGCGTCCCACAGCACGAAGGCCTCGGGGATGGTCTCGATGGCGTCGCGCAGGCGCAGATCGGCGGCAACCGTCTTTTCGACCAGGTTCTTCTGTTCCGTGACGTCGACTGCGATGCCGATCAGATGCGGCCCGGCATCGCCCGGCTGGCGCACCAGCTCGCAGCGCGCACGCAGCCAGATCCAGTGGCCGTCGGCGTGGCGCATGCGGAAGGCATGGTCGATGGTGGTTGTCTTGGCGTCGACAAGCTCGGTGGCGAGTTCGTAGAGATTGACGTCGTCGGGATGCACCAGTGCGTTGATGTCGCCGAACGACAGGAGATCGTACTTGGTCTCCAATCCGAGGATATCGAACATCGATTGCGACCAGAAGACGCGCCCGCGCGCCAGATCCCAGTCCCACAGGCCACAGCGGCCGCGGTTGAGCGCGGTGTCGATGCGCGTACGCACGGTTTCGTAGATGGTATCGGCTTCGCGCGCGCGCGTCGCCTGCCAGTGAAAGGCGAAGCCGAGGATCAGCACGACGAAGCCGGTGGTCGCCGACAGGGTCACGGTGAGGGTGGTGAGCGAGCGCCAGGTGGATAGTGCGGCGTCGCGCGCCTGCACCGCCGCCAGCTGGCCGAACGGCGCCTTGAGCATGCGCACGGTGGCGAGCGCGCTGTTGCCGCCCGGCAGCGTGATTTCCATGACGCCGGCTTCAGCGCCGAAAGTGGTCAGCGGCTGGGTGGGCCCGAGCAGCTCGATCAGGGGGCGGCCGATGACGCCATCGGTGGCAGGCATGGCGGCGGTGACCAGGCCGTCGGCATTGGTCAGCAGAAAGCGCCGCCCGGTGGCGGTGGCCCAAGGCGGCAGCACGCGAGCCAACACTTGCTGCGGTCGGTCGACGGCTCCGGCGGGTGCATCAGGAGGCCGCGCCAGCCGCTCGCCGGCCAGATCGGCGACCGCGTCAAGCGCGAGCACCATGTGGCTCAAGGTCTGCTGACGATGATCGAGCAGTTGCACGCCCGCGCCCACGCAGATGGTGGCGAGAAAGGCGATGATCAGCACCGGAACGGCGCGGCGGAGCACCGGCTCCGCCGTCAACAGTCGCCGATAAGCCGGCTTGGCGACCGATTGAGCGAGCCCCTTGATGGAATCCGGATGTGCAGACGCACTCGCCGCATCGGCGCGCGCCATTGACGGCCTCCGTTCGGAAATCCCCTGATCACCCTCGAAACGGAAGGATGTGCCGCATCACTTTCCGAATCACTTGCGATTGGAATCGATGGCCGCTGATTTGTCGAGAGTCGGAAATCAATAATTTAAATACTGTTACCCACAAATAACACACGCAGCGGACAAGGCCTAAACGATGATCGCCAGCCTGAAAACCGCTGCCGCTCTGGCGCGGCGCAGTTTGCTCAAGGCGCTGCCAGCGTGCGTTCGACGATATCGGCGAGGTCGCGGGAGAGGCCTTGCGCCGCCTGGATGCGCCTGAGGGCGGCTTCTGCTTTGATGCGGCGGCCGGCTTCCAGGGTGCGCCAGCTGCGGAAGGCAGTGGCCATGCGCGCTGACAGTTGCGGGTTCTTCGGGTCGACCGCCAGCACCGTGTCGGCAATGAAATCGTAGCCCTGGCCATCGGCGCGGTTGAACTGGGTCGGATTTCCCTGCGCAAAGGCGCCGATCAGTGCCCGCACCCGGTTGGGATTGGCGAGCGAGAAGGCAGGGTGGGCGGTGAGCGCGCGTACCTTGTCGAGGGTATCGGGCTGCGGGGTGGTAGCCTGCAACGCGAACCACTTGTCGACGATGAGCGCGTCGGCCGCGTAGCGCTTGTAGAAATTGGCGAGCGCGGTTTCGCGCTCCGGCACGTTGTGCAGCGACAGGGTGGCGAGGGCTGCCATGCGGTCGGTCATGTTGTCGGCAGCGTCGTATTGCCGGGCGGCGCGGGCGATTGTGTCGGCAGCGCCGGTGGCGGCCATGAGATCGAGGCAGACGTTGCGCAGGGCGCGGCGTCCGGCGCTGGTGGCGTCCGGCGTGTAGCCGCCGGGCACGGTCATGCGTTCGTAGGTCGTCTCCAGCGTCGCGCCCAGCCGCGCGCCGATCTGCGCGCGCAAGGACGTCCGCGCGCGGAAGATGGCGTCGGGATCGATGTCGCCGCCGATCTCGCGGGCGACATCGCCTTCGCCGGGCGGGACCAGCGCCAGCGCGATGAAGGCGGGTTCGAGTGCGGCGTCCTCAAGAATGGCGGCGAGCGCGACCATCAACCGGTCGTCGCTGCGCGGCCCATTGCCGGCGCGCAGCCTGGTCACGTTGTCAATCAAAAGTCGCATGGAGAGCGTCTGCAACGCTTGCCAGCGGTTGAACGAATCCGTGTCATGGGCGGCGAGGAAGGCGAGGTCGCCGGTATCAAGATCACTGTCGAGCCTGACCGGGGCGGAGAAGCCGCGGTTAACCGAGAGCACCGGGCGTTTCGTGATGCCGGCGAATTCAACCGTGCGCGCCGGTTCATCGAGGACCAGTACGCCGCGGCCGAGCGTGCCGCCGCCGGTCAGCGTCAACGGCAGGTCGCGGCCGTCGTTGCCGACCAGTCCGACCACAAGCGGAATCACCATTGGTTGTCTGGACGACTGGCCGGGGGTCGGCGGGACAGTCTGCTTGCACACCAGCGTAAATGTCTCGCGCGCGGGGTCGAAACGGGTACTGACCGTGACCTCCGGCGTGCCGGCCTGGTTGTACCAGCGCATGAACTGCGTGAAGTCGCGGCCGCTGGCGTCGGCGAAGCACTGGATGAACTGCTCGACGGTGGCGGCCTCGCCGTCATGGCGGGCGAAATAAAGATCCATGCCGGCGCGGAATTTGTCCGGCCCGATCAGCGTGTGCACCATGCGGACCAGTTCGGCACCCTTCTCGTACACGGTGGCGGTGTAGAAGTTATTGATCTCCCTGTACGTTTCCGGCCGGACCGGATGTGCCAGCGGTCCCGCATCCTCGACGAACTGGGCGGCGCGCAGCATGCGCACATCTGCGATGCGCTTGACCGGGCGCGAGCGCATGTCGGAGGAAAATTCCTGGTCGCGGTAAACCGTGAGCCCTTCCTTCAGACAAAGCTGAAACCAGTCGCGGCAGGTGATGCGATTACCGGTCCAGTTGTGGAAGTATTCGTGGGCAATGATCGCCTCGATATGCGCGAAGTCGGAATCGGTCGCGGTCGCGGGCGTCGCCAGCACGTACTTGTCGTTGAAAACGTTGAGGCCCTTGTTCTCCATCGCCCCCATGTTGAAGTCGGAGACGGCGACGATCATGAAAATATCCAGATCGTATTCACGGCCGAAGGCCTCTTCATCCCAGCGCATGGCGCGCTTGAGCGAATCCATGGCGTAACTGCAGCGGTCCTGCTTGCCGTGCTCGACATAGATGCGCAGCGCGACTTCGCGCCCGGACAGGGTGCTGAACTTGTCTTCCACACAGGCGAGGTCGCCGCCGACCACTGTTGCGGCGTCGACGCGCACGCTGTCGGCGCGCACGGCGTAGCCTTCCGGCGTGGTGACGTTTTTCTGGAGATCGAGCTCGAAGCCGGGAGTGAGTGTCGGCCCCGGCGAAGCCAGGTTCACCACCAGGTCACCGGAGAGGATGACCGTGTCCCGCTCCACCTGGAGGCTGTTGGTCGCGAACAGGACGGTGTTGCCCACGCCCGGGACCATCGACGAGCTGAACACTGTGTCCTGCCCGAGGTCCACGCTCACCGCGGCGGGCTGCGCCGGGAGCGTCGCGGCTCCCAGCAACGACAGGGAGCAGACCAGAGTCCAGGACAGGACGATCGTGACGGAGGTGGGGAGGAGGAAACTCAGACGACGCGCCATGAAATCCCCCTTGTGGGATGTCGTCCGAACCGGCCTCTCGAAGAGTCCCCCCCGAACCCGGAATCAGTTTTTCTGAGCCACTGGAAACCACCGTAGCACCCGACCGGCCGGAGCGCAACGTTGTTGAGCCCTGAGAATATCTAGTGATCCTAAGTGCCTTCGATACGGA
>Ga0210062_1000094_pt1 | contig 25042 bp, 23 predicted proteins | sample Muzzi_CordA_D2_FD_185528 | JGI IMG/M metagenome (GOLD analysis project Ga0210062, IMG submission 185528) | Wetland microbial communities from San Francisco Bay, California, USA, that impact long-term carbon sequestration - Muzzi_CordA_D2 (SPAdes) | ecosystem: Environmental > Aquatic > Marine >...
CCAGCATTTCGCTCTGTTCCCATGGAAAACCGTTCGCCAGAACGTTCTCTATGGACTCGAGCGCAAGACGATGAGTGCCTCACAGCGGCAGGAACTGGCGCAGAAACATATCGATCTCGTCAAGCTGACCGGCTTTGAGGATTCCTGGCCTGCCCAGCTCTCAGGCGGCATGAAGCAGCGCGTCGCCATTGCGCGTACGCTGGCCACCGACCCTGACGTTCTCCTGATGGATGAGCCGTTCGGTGCGCTCGATGCGCAGACCCGCGGCATTCTCCAGGAAGAGCTGCTGGCGATCTGGGGATCGCGGCGCAAGACGGTGCTGTTCGTGACCCATGACGTCAATGAAGCCGTGCTGCTCGCCGATCGCGTGGTCGTAATGAGCGCGCGGCCTGGCCGTATCAAGAGCACGATCAAGATCAAACTGCCGCGGCCGCGCACGCCCGAAGTCGCACTGTCAGCGCAGTTCGTCGACCACTGCCGGGAGATTTGGGACCTGGTGCGCGAGGAAGCCTTGAAGGCCTCCGGAGTGAGAACGTGAAGAGTATAGCCGTCCGGTACGCACCGATCGTTATGCTGATCGCCCTGTGGGAGCTTAGTTCCCGCACCGGGCTCGTCGCGGACGACGTGCTACCGGCCTTCAGCACGGTGATCGAGCGCCTGTGGCAGTTGTCCGCCAGCGGAGAGATGCTGACCCATGTCGGCGCGTCACTGCTGCGGGCTGCCAGCGGCCTGGGTCTGGCGATCACGATCGGGAGCGGGCTCGGATTTGCTCTGGCAGCATCCGCGCTGGCGCAACGACTCATCCAGCCCTCCCTGACGTTCCTCTATCCGCTGCCCAAGTCCGCGCTCATTCCGGTCATTATCATCTGGCTCGGCTTCGGACACGCCGCGCAGGTCGCAGTGATCTTTCTCGGCTGCCTGCTGCCGATCATCCTCGGCGCCTATAACGGCGCCAGAAGCGCCGAAAACACGTTGATCTGGTCGGCCCGCAGCCTCGGCGCCAACGCCGTCGAGACCGAATGGCACGTCATTATCCCGGCCGCACTGCCTGACCTGTTGGCGGGCATACGCGTTGCACTCGCCCTAAGCTTCGTACTGCTGATCAGCTCGGAGATGGTCGGCGCGCAGCGCGGCATGGGCTTCCTCATCTCCTTCCTTGGCGACGGCGGCGACTATGCCGGCATGTTCGCCAGCGCCTTTGTCGTCACCGCAATCGGTTTCGCCGCAGATCGCGGTTACCTCGCCGTTTACCGTTATCTCTTGCGCTACCGGGAGGCGTGACATGGCAGCGCTGCGTAAACTGCAGGATATCGGTATGGGGGCGATCGTTCCCCTGGCGATCATCGTCCTGTGGGAGGTCGCCGCCCGTGAGCAACTCGTGTCGCCCTTCCTGCTGCCACCGTTTTCACGCGTAGCCGAGCAGCTGTGGCAGAACGCTGTATCGGGAAAGTTATTCGTTCTCACCGGTGAGACGCTGTTCCGCCTCGCCATCAGCTATTCGATAGCCACAGTAATCGGCGTTACCCTCGGCATTCTGATGGCCCGCGTCCGGTTCGTGCGCTGGCTGCTCGACCCCGTCGTGTCGATCGGCTTCCCCGCGCCCAAGATCGCCTTCCTGCCGATTTTCGTTCTCTGGTTCGGATTTTTTGACGCGCCAAAGATCGTGATGTCGATCGTGGCGTGCATCTTTCCGCTGATCGCGGGCACATGGGCAGGCACGCAGGGCGTCGACAAATACCTCATCTGGTCGGCAGAGAACCTCGGCGCCTCGCGGCGCGAGCTCTTGTGGCACGTGATTTTTCCGGCCGCACTGCCGCAGGTACTTACCGCCATGCAAATAGCACTGCCGATCGCCTTTATCGTCGTCATCGTCGCGGAGATGCTGACCGGTGGCGGCGGGCTCGGTGCCTCCATGATCGAAGCGGCAAGGCTTGCAGATCCGACCAGTGTCTTCGAGAACCTCATCGTCATTGGCCTGCTGGGGTTTGCCTTCCTGTGGGCATTGCAGGTGGCACGGCGCAAAGTTCTCGCCTGGCACCCCGAGGTTCTGCAGGAACAATCATGACCGGGTCAGGTAACACAACCTCGCGAGCACTGCGGATGCACACATTGCAACGAACGGAGGAGAAAGACGATGAAGCGAATACTACTGCAAAACGTTCCAACAACGGGAGGAAAAGAACGATGAAGCAAATACTACGCATCTTTACTGCGGCCATGATCGGCTGCTTTGCCATGATCTCGGCGTCGGCTACGCTCAAGGCCGAGCCTGTGGCAATCCGTCTCGCTTATGGCGGCATCCCGGGCGTGATTAGCCCTTTGCTGTTCCAGAAGCCGGAAATTCTCAAGCACTACGGCAAGAGCTATACGCTCAAGCCGAGCTTTATCCGGGGAACCTCGATCGCCATGCAGGGCATGGCGTCCGGTGACTTCGACCTCAGCTACATCAGCTTCACCGCGCTCGCGAACACCATCAAGAACGGCGGCCTCGACATCAAGGTGGTCTCCGACATCACCAGTTGGGGCAGCCACGGCCATCAAGGCCCCGTCGGCATCGTCAAAGCCGATTCAGGGATCAACTCGGCCAAGGACCTGAAAGGCAAGACCCTCGCCGTCACCTTGAAGGGGACCGGCTTCCATTATGCGTTGCTGGCCAACCTGCGAAAGGCCGGATTAAAGAACGGCGATTACACCATCGTCGAGCTCCGCAGGCCGGCCATGTCGCCGGCATTGAAGGAGGGGCGCGTGGATCTTGTCTTCATCGGGCCGCCGACTTTGTACGCCATCGAGGAGAAGGTTAAGTCGAAGCGGTTGTTCTCGGCAGAAGACGCCATGGGCGACGTTCAATCCTTGCTCCTTGTCGGTCGAACGGCGTTCCTGAAGGAACACCCGGATGCCATGAAGGACTTCATGGAGGATTACATCATCGGCCTGCGCTGGTTCCTCGATCCGAAAAATCGCGAGGAGGCGATCAAGATTACGGCCGAGTTCGGCAAGCGTCCGGCCAGCTTCTATGAGAGCTTCGCCTTCACCAAGAAGGACTTCTATCACGATCCGACCGCGACGCCGAACATCGCGGCCCTGCAACAAAACATCGATCTGATGCACGAACTGGGCGTGCTCAAGCAGAAGATCGAAGTGAAGCCCTATGTCGATCTGAGCTATCTGGACGCGGCAAAGAAGCGTCTGGACCTGAAATAGTCCGGCACAGAAAGACTCAACCGGCCGCCGGGATATTCCCGGCGACCGGTTGGGCATCACCGATACGCATCACCACTTGTTTTAGCTGCCTGCGCGACGCGCAGGAGGTGCAGCCGCCGCCGGAGCCGCGGTGACGTTTCTTCAATTCGCCTCAACGGGGGAAGGCTGGAATGCAGCACAAGAAGGAAGAACGCGACGGCATGATGATCGAATGGGACGCGCCCATCGAAATGGATGACGGCATCGTGCTGCGCGCCGACGTCTATCGTCCGGTCGGCGAGGGCCGGTGGCCCGTGGTCCTGAGTTACGGCCCCTACGCCAAGGGCAAGACCTTCGCAGAGAGCCGGCCCTTCGCCTGGAAGGACCTGACCGCCAAACGCCCCTACATTCTCAAGGAGTCCAGCAACAAATACGTTTCCTGGGAGGTCGTCGATCCGGAACTCTGGGTGCCGGACGGTTACGCGATCGTGCGTATCGACTCACGCGGCATGGGCCGCTCGCCCGGGTTTGTCGACAATTATTCGCCGCGCGAAACGCAGGACCTTTACGACTGCATCCAGTGGGCCGGAACACAACCCTGGAGCACCGGCAAGGTCGGGATGTGCGGCATTTCCTATTTCGCCATCAATGCCTGGCACGTCGCCGGGCTGCAGCCGCCGCATCTTGCCGCGATCGTCACCTGGGAAGGCGCGGCCGATCACTACCGCGACCAAGTCTACCACGGCGGCATCTTCTGCCACGGGCGGATCAACTGGTATCCGCGCGCCATCTTCCCCATCCAGCACGGCGTCGGCGAGCGCGGCACACGCAGCCCCATGAACGGCGAATGGGTGGCAGGGCCGGAGACGCTGCCGGAGGAAACGCTCAAAGCCAACCGCATCGATCCGCTTGTTGATGATCTCGCGCACCCCTTCGATGACCAGTACCACCAGGATCGCTCGGCCAAGTGGGACACGATCACCGTCCCGTTCCTGTCAGCCGGAAACTGGGGCGGCCAGGGAAATCACCTGCGCGGCAACACGGAAGGATTTGCCCGCGCCGCGTCAAAGCAGAAGTGGCTGGAAATCCACGGCGACACCCATTGGGGCGAGTTCTATTCGCATTACGGCGTCGCCCTGCAGAAGCGGTTCCTGGCCCATTTCCTGAAGGGCGAAAACAACGGCTGGGACAAGGAGCCGCCGGTCCAGCTCAACATCCGGCATCCGGGCGAGAAATTCGTGCTGCGCAAGGAAGAGGCCTGGCCCATTCCGCGCACACGGTGGACGAAATTCTATCTGCACCCGGATATGAGCTTGAGCGGCGAGGAGCCGAGCATCGCAACCAAGCTCGACTACATGCCGCTGGAGGACGGCTTCACCTTCAGCACGACGCCACTCGATGCCCCGCTGGAGATAACCGGTCCGGCCGCGGCCAAGCTCTTCGTCTCGTCCGAGACCACGGATACGGACGTCTTCGTTATCGTCCGGCTGTTTGCGCCCGACGGTGAGGAGGTCGTCTTCCAGGCCGCGCAGGATCCGCATTCGCCGATCGGCCACGGCTGGCTGCGCGCGTCGCACCGCAAGCTGGACCCGAAACTCAGCCTGCCCTACCGGCCCCATCACCCGCACGACGAGGCGGTCCCGCTGACACCCGGCGAACCCGTCGAACTCGACGTCGAGATCTGGCCGACCTGCATCGTGGCCCCGAAAGGCTATCGGCTGGCGATCACCGTCCGCGGCAGCGACTACCGCTACCCCGGACCGGCGGTCAACGTGGCGGGGCTGCCCTATCCGCTCACCGGCGTCGGCGCCTTCTTCCACGAACGCCCGGAAAACCGACCGCCGGAAATCTTCCACAAGAAGGCACACCTGCACTTCGCGCCAGGCAAGCAGCCGTACGTTCTGCTGCCGGTGATCCCCGATGCGGGGTGACGAAACAGAGCCCACGCTTTGTGATGAAGGACTTCATGGAGGACTACATCATCGCGCTGCGCTGGTTCCCCGATCCGAAAAACCGCGAAGAGGCCGCCAAGATCACCGCCAGTTTCACCAAGCGTCCGGCCAGAATCGATGAAGGCTATGCGTTTACCGATCGCGACTTCTATCGCAGTCCGATGGCCACGCCCGACATCCAGGCGCTGCAGCGGAACATCGACCTGATGCAGGACCTCGGCGTCATCAAGCAGAAGGTTGACGTCAGTCCCGTGTCGACCTCAGCGCCTGAATGCCGCCAGGCAGCGGCTGGGGCTGAAGCAGTCCGCGGTTGCACGCTCACTTCGATTGCCGGGGAATTCCCCGGCGGTCGCGCGCGTTGATTGCGGCCTGCTATGACACGCCGCGATGGTTTGCCCCGCGCTCCGCCGATTGCCGGACGTGACGGCACATGTCATACTTTGCATACCAGCTTCAATCAGAAACGTCCGTACAGAACGTCGAGACAAACGGGGAGGACCTTCATGCTCGCACGCTCCAAAATCCTGCTATCGGCCGCGCTTGTGGTATCGACGGCCGCCTTCGCCGGCGCCGCCCAGGCGACGACGTACAACATCACCTTCGCCGGCGGTCACGGCACACACCTTCCCTGGATGAAGGCGATCAAGGAATTCTACATTCCCGAAGTCGACAAACGGCTGGCGGCGGCCGGGGGCAAGGACAAGATCACGTGGACCGAGGCATTCGGTGGCACGCTGGCCAAAACCGGTGGCGTACTCGAAGCGGTGCAGGAAGGCATCGCCGACATGGGCATGGTCTACACCATTTTCGAACCGGCCAAGCTGCCGCTGATGTCGGTGACCTTTCTGGCGCCGTTCGGCTCCGACGACGTCACGCTGATCAGCAAGATCATCGTCGAGATGAACGCCGAGTTGCCCGAGCTCAAGGCACACTGGGCCAAGCAGAATCAGGTGTTCCTCGGCGCCATCGCCGCCGATACCGACCACACCTGGACCAAGTTTCCGGTCAAGACGCTGGAAGACTACAAAGGCCGCAAGCTCGGAGCCTCCGGCTCGCTGTCGCTGTGGGCGAATGGCATCGGCGCGGTTGCCGTGCAGGGCAACTTCGCCACCCACTACAACAACATCAAGACCGGCGTCTATGACGGACTGATCGCCTTCATCACCGGCCTCTATCCGATCAAGATCCACGAGGTGGCGCCCTATATGACCAAGGTCAATCTCGGGTCCATGTCGATCGGCGCCATCACCATCAACAAGAAAATGTATGACTCGATGTCGCCGGCAACCCAGAAGATCCTGAGCGACGTCGGCGTCGAATACAGCCAGCGCGTCTCGGCGACCATGCAGAAACTTGCCGGCATCTTCGAGAAGAAGATGGCGGCGGAAGGGGCGAAGATTTCGGTGTTTCCGCCGGCCGAGCGCAAGAAATGGGCGACCACCATGCCCAACATCGCCAAGGATTGGGTGAAGCGTAACGAGGAGCGCGGCGTCCCGGCCAGGAAAGTGCTGGAAACCTATATGTCCAAGCTGCGCGCCGCCCACGTCGAACTGGTGCGCGACTGGGACAAGGAATAAGCAACATCAAGCGGAGCACTGCTGCTGTGCGATCGAGACGGATACGTTTCGGCCGCCGGCGGCGGTGATCCCAGCCGGCACCCGGGGACACGGCCAGACCACTCGGCGGCGCATGAAGCGCGCGACGGCCGCTATCGCGCTCCACGACGAACCGGATCTCTCCTCGCATGAGCGAACCATCGCCCGCCTCCGGCCGCCAGCCGCTGTCCTTGCGGCGCCTTGTCTCGTTCGAGATGCTGCTCTCCCTGCTGAATTCGATCGGCACGCTGTGGATCTTCGCGCTGATGATCGTGATCAGCCTCGACGTCATCGGGCGCACGGCCTTCAATTCTCCGCTGCCCGGCGTGCTCGAACTGGTGCGGCTCTCCATCGTCGGCATCGTCTTCATCCAGCTTGGCCACACGCTGCGTGCCGGGCGCATCACCCGCGCCGATAACCTGATCCGCATCCTGCAACGGCGCCTGCCGCGCGTCGGCTTCGGCGTGCAGGCGCTGTTCGAGCTTGCCGGCACGGCAGTCTTCGTCGTTCTGTTTCGTGCCAGCCTCCCGCTGTTCCTGCGCTCCTGGGCATCGGGCGAATACGCCGGCATCGAGGGATACATCACCTATCCGGTCTGGCCGGTGCGGCTGGTGATTTTGATCGGCAGCGCCTGCGCGGGGCTCCAGTTCCTGCTGTTTGCCTGGCGCGATCTGCAGGCGGCGTGGAGCGGGCGCGCGCCGCCGCCCGAAGAAGCCGAGTTCGCCGAGAGCCTCGCCTACGGGTCAGAGGACTGAGATGGACGGGCTCGACATCGGCCTTCTGTCCATGGTCGCCATCGTGGTGCTCATCTATGCGGGCATGCACGTGTCGATCGCGCTCTGCCTCGTCTCACTGGTCGGCGTCTGGGCGATCAAAGACAACTTTGCGCTGGCGGAGAAGCTGCTGGCGCTGGCGGCCTCCGATGCGGTGTCGAGCTATGAGTTCGGCGTAGTGCCGCTGTTCGTTCTGATGGGGCTGCTGGTCAGCGTCGCCGGCATCGGACGCGACACCTTCATCGCCGCCAATGCATTACTGCGCGGCGTGCGCGGCGGCCTGGGCGTCGCCACCGTGGTCGCCAACGCGGCCTTTGCCGCGGTGACGGGAATTTCGATTGCGTCAGCCGCCGTCTTCACCAAGATCGCGGTACCGGAAATGCTGCGTCTCGGCTATCGGCCGCAATTCGCCCTCGGCGCCGTCGCCGGCAGTTCCGTGCTCGGCATGCTGATCCCGCCGAGCCTGTTACTGATCATCTTTGGACTGCTTGCCGAGCAGTCGATCGGCGATCTGTTCATCGCCGGTATCGTGCCCGGCATCCTGCTCGGCGCGGCGTTCTGTATCATGATCCTGCTCTATGCCTATTTCGCGCCCGCCAGGGTCCGGGATGCGGCCGCAGAAGCAAGCCACCGGGAGGCTGACGACCTCACCATCGTGCAGGCGCTCGTCCGCCTGCTGCCGCTGGTCGGGCTGGTGCTGCTGGTGATGGGCGGTATCTATGCGGGCTGGTTCACGCCGACCGAGTCGGGAGCGATTGGCGCATTGGGTGCCCTCGTGCTGGCGTTGGCCCGCCGCCGGCTGACGCTTGCCTCCACCTGGCGCGTGCTGATCGAAACCGGTTACGTGACGGTCTCGATCCTCTTCCTCATCATCTCGGCCAATATCTACAGCCGCCTGCTGGCATTGTCAGGCATGCCGCAGGCGCTGGACGCCTGGGTCACCTCATCGAACTTCAGCTTCTATCACCTGCTGTTCGTCTACGTTCTCATTGTCGTCGCCATGGGCACGCTGATCGACGCAGTGTCGATCATGCTGATCATGGTGCCGATGTTCCTGCCACCGCTGGCGAGCTACGACGTCAACCTGGTCTGGTTCGGCATCATCACCGTGATTGCTGTCGAAATCGGCCTGCTGACGCCGCCGTTCGGCCTCTCGGTCTACGTCATCAAGAGCACACTGAACGACCCGCGCGTATCGCTGGGCGACATTTTCCTGGGCGCGGCTCCTTACGCGGTGGTCATGTTCCTCGTGCTTTTGCTCATTATTTTCGTACCCGGCATCGCACTGGTGCTGCTCTAGAGTGCGCACGGCAAATGAGGACGGACATGGGTGATTTCAAAAGCGAAATCCGCGACGGCATGCGAATCGACTGGGATGTGCCGGTTGCAATGGACGACGGCGTCGTCATGCGCTGCGACGTTTTCAGGCCGGTCGCCGAAGGACGCTATCCCGCCATCCTCGGCTACGGGCCCTACGGCAAGCTGCTGCATTTCGGCGAAGGCTATCCGGACCAGTGGAACCGGATGTGCGACGAACATCCCGACGTCACCGCCGGCTCCACCAACAAGTACCAGAGCTTCGAGCTATGCGACCCGGAGAAATTCGTGCCCGACGGCTACGCGGTTGTGCGCTTCGATTCGCGCGGCGCCGGGCGCTCGGAAGGTTATCTCAACCCGTTCTCCGAACGAGAAACTCGGGACATCTATCTCTGCATCGAATGGACAGCGGCGCAATCCTGGTGCGACGGCAAGGTCGGCATGAGCGGTATTTCTTATCTCGCCAGTAATCAATGGCAGGTAGCCGCTTTGCAGCCGCCGCATCTTGCCGCCATCTGCGCCTGGGAAGGCATGAACGATTTCTACCGCGAATGGGCGCATCACGGGGGAATCCAGAGCACCTTCGGACGCAGCTGGTACAAGCCTTTCGTGCTGCCCCTGCAACATGGCAAGGGCGCCAACGGCTACAAAAGCAGCATGAACGGCGAGTGGGTGGCCGGCCCCGAAACGCTGAGCGAGGAAGAACTCGCCGCCAATCGTGTCGACTGGCACAATGAATGCCTCAAGCACAAGCTCGCCACCGACGACTTCTGGACTTCGCGCACGCCGGACCTGTCAAAGGTCTCGGTACCGGTGTTCTCCAGCGCCAACTGGGGCGGGCAGGGCTTGCATCTGCGCGGCAATGTCGAAGGTTATCTTGAGGTCGCGTCGAAGGACAAATGGCTGGAATTCCACTGTCTCGAACACTGGACCGAGTACTACACCGACTACGGGGTAGGCCTGCAAAAGAAGTTCTTCGGCCATTTCCTGAAAGGCAAGGATACCGGCTGGAAGGACCAGCCAGCGGTGCTGATGCAGGTGCGCCAGGTTGATGGAAGCTGGAACGAGCGGGCCGAATTCGAGTGGCCGCTCAAGCGCACACGCTGGACAAAGCTCTATCTCGATGCTGCGGCCGGCGCGCTGGCAGAAGCACCCGCGCGGCAAGACGGCAATGTCGGCTATCGCGGTCTGTCGGAGGGGGTGAGCTTCGTGACGCCGCCGATGACACAGACAACCGAGATCAGCGGTCCGATCGCCGCCAAGCTGTTCGTATCCTCCGCAACCGACGATGCCGATCTGTTCGTGGTCGTGCGTGTATTCAATCCGGAGCTGAAGGAGGTCACCTTCCAGGGCCATACCGATCCGCACACCACCATTGCGCAAGGCTGGCTGCGGGCGTCGCACCGCAAACTCGATCCGGAACGCACCCTGCCCTATCGCCCTTATCATACCCATGACGAAATTCAGAAGCTGACCCCGGGCGAGATCTATGAGCTCGACATCGAGGTGTGGCCCACCTGTATTGTCATCCCCAAAGGCTATCGCATCGTCGTCTCGGTGCGCGGCAAGGACTATGACTATCCGGGCGGTGTCGGCGGCGCCGCAGTCAGGATGCTGGGCGTGTTCACCGGCGTCGGCCCGTTCCGCCATGACGAGATCCGCGATCGCCCGCCGGAGATTTTCGACGGCGAGGTGACGCTGCATACCGGACCCGCGCATCCGGCCCATGTGCTGCTGCCGGTGATCCCGCCGAAGCCGGTCTAGCCGCGCAAAAACTCCGACAGGATGGCGTTGAACCCGTCGGGGTTTTGAATATTGGCGATGTGCGCCGCATGCGGCACCGAGACATGCCTGGCGCCGGGTACGGCCTCGGCGAGGCCCGCCATGATTGGCGGCGGCCCGCCCAGGTGATCGTCGGCGCCGCTGACGAACAGCGTCGGCACCGCAATGTTTTTGAGGCCGTCGGAAAAATCGAGCGTCAGGAAGGCGGCGATGCAGCCGTAATAGCCGAGCGGGTTGGTGCCGCGGATCATGCGGCGGACATTGTCGAGCACCTGCGGGTTGGCCGCCTTGAAGTCGTCGGTGAACCAGCGCTGTACGGTCGGCTCAACCATGCCTTCCATGCCGTGCTGCTTGACCGTCGCGACGAACTTCGGCCACATCGCCGCGAACTCCGGCGTCATCGCCGCCCGGCAGCAGCACGGCATCAGCCTGTCGAGACGGCCGGAATGATCGACGCCGACGCCGATCGCAATGGCGCCACCGAGCCCGAGGCCGACGAGGCTCGACCTCTCGATCCTGAGAGCGTCCCAGAGCGCAAGCAGATCGCCGGTCAGCAGGGCAAAGCTGTAGGCGCCGGCGGTGGCTTCGCTCTGGCCGTGGCCGCGCAGATCGTAGCGCAGAATGCGGAAGTCCCGTTCGAGCGCCGGGATCTGGCCGTCCCACATGGTGACATCATTGGCGATGCCGGTGATGAAGGTGAGCCATGGCGCGCCTTCCTTGCCGTCAATCCGGTAGTGAATGTCGATACCGTTCGCTTTGATGTGCATGGCAATACCGTCAGATCGACTGTCACAGGGCAGGTAGCCGCGGAACCGGGGCAGAAAGCTAATTTTCGCGGACCGCGGGGATATTATCGGCCGCACGCCCGAAAAGAGATTGCGATGGGAGGCGATGGCTCATCTGCGCCCGCCAAGCGGGACCGGCTGGTCCTCGAGCATCGCCACGATCACCTTGCGGGTCGTGTCGGTGTCGAGCCCGTGATGAGCCGCAATATCCCTGCAGTCGTTGGCAATCGCATCGACGTCCTGCAACAGTTTGAGCCGCTTGTATTCGTCGTTCCGCCGAAGACCCATGCTCGCACCGACGATGTCGAGAACATTGAGAATGCGGAAGGGATAGTCCTTCTCGTGCGCGCATAATTCGCGGTGATCGGGATGGTAGACCGCGACCAGTGCATCGACCCGCGCTGTGGATGCAGCCTCGAATTCGTTGCGGTAGAGCTCGCGCTTGTAGTCCGGCAACGCCGCAAGATAGTTGCTCATGAGGCCGGCGGCCGGCTGCTGCAGATCGACCAGCTCGATCCCGGGAACAGCCGCGAGGATCTCGGTCGCCGCCTCCATCGCGCCGGTGAGCCCGGGATGGCGGTGGAGCGCGATCCGCATATCGACGCGTTGGCGAAGCAGCGGGCGCAGCTGGTCGAGCCGGTCGCGCAAGAACAGCATGAATGGCGTCATCTCGAACGGGCGCGCGCCCCGCATCTTCTCGATTTCCGGCATCGCGATTTCGTTGATCTGCACATGGCAGGACGGACACCAGGACAGCACCTGCCCGCTCTTGCTCTGCGCGAGTTTGTCGATCGTCGATTCCGCAACGCGGCCATAGGTTTCCGTGTCGCCCGCGCGCAGCCGCATGACGCCGCAGCAGTGGGTCGGCCCGCCCATCACCTGATAGGTGACGCCCAGCGCGTCCATGACGTCGAGCGCCAGCAGCGCGATGTGCGGGGTCTTGAGCACGTTGCAGCCGGTGTAGAACACGAAGTCGGGCCGCTCGGAGGACGCCGCGCCGTTGCCGAGGCTGGCGTGGCCGTCCGATTTCTGTCCGAGCCGTTCCAGTAATGCATCGTCGAGCTGCATGCGCGACAGATGCGTCACGTCGCGGCTGGTGGTCCGGAAGGCGTTGACCCCGCGCTTGCGCAGGTCGGCTACCGGGGTTTGCGCCTTGGCCATGGTGGCGCGTGCCACCGCGAGAAGGAAGCGGGGGTTTACGCCGTAGTTACAGGCGCGCACGCACTCCCCGGTCATCACGCAGGCATTCGCCCAGGCGCGTGCGGACGCATTGCCCTGACCGAGGCGCAGGATGTCGATCACGCCCTCGATCACTGCTTTCGGCTCGGCGGTAACCCCGCCTGGTGTCGTGACGGGGCAGACCTCGACGCATTTGCCGCACCGGGTGCACGCATCGAGCATTGTCCCGACGCGATCCTGCAGGGCCGTTTCGAAGCTTTCACTCATTGCCATATTCGCTGCATTGCAAGTCGCACGCGCGGATGAACGACGCGAGCACAGGAAGTTATCATCTTTCGTTAGCCGGTTGAAGCCGTCGCGGAATTCCGGTTCCACAAGCGGTCAGACCAATCGGGTCAGTCGGTGACGGCAATGCCTTGAATCTCGATCATCATGGCCGGATCGGCAAAACCTGCGACGGTGATGGCGGCGCTTGCCGGAAAGTCCTTGCCGAAGATTTCCGTGCGCAGCTCGGTCATCCGCGTGGTATGGCGCGCGTCGATCAGAAAAACCGTCATCGTGACCATGTTACCGAGCTGCGCATTGACCTCCGCCAAAGTCTTCTCGATGTTGCGAAAGGTCTGCCGGCATTGCGCATCGAAGTCGCCGGCAAGCGAGCGTCCGGCATCGTCGACCTGTCCGGTATGGCCGGCGATCCAGACGATGCGGTTTGCCCCCTCGGTAACGACCGCGGGCGAGAATGCGCGCTTCTGCTGCCAGGTCCCACGATAGTATAATTTTTTCACGGCGGTCTGCCTCCTTGCGCAGGTCGTGTCGCATCGACTGAACGATTCCTCGGCCGCGCTGGACCGTGGCTCCGGGTCCTGAACCCCAGGCCGGCGCGATTATGCATGGCGCATGGAATTGCGCCAAACAAATCCGGGCGCGGACGTGACCGGAACCGGGACGGGATGAATCCCGTCGTAACCGGACGCAATCCTTCTGAACTCGCGCGTCCCGGCAGAACACCGTGTGTCACGGGACCGAAGGCGGCCCGCCCCTTGCTCACATCCTCGGCAGGCCTGCCGCAGGGTGGACCGCCGCCCTGGAACTGGGCACCGCAGTGGTCCAGAATATCCGCAGGACAGAAATGTCTACTGGAAGTAGCGTCCGCCGCCGGATCCCGAGACAGGTGCCTGACATGTCGACCTCCGATACCAGCGACACCGCCAGCCCGGCAGGCGCCGCGGTCAAGATGGATCCACACAGATTGGTCCGTCGCGTGCCGCTTGCGCCGGCTTCTCTGCGGAAGATCTTCTAGCAGTTTTGTCGCCGCGGCTCGCGGCTTCAACTGGCTCTGCCTGCGCTTCGGGAATTCCCGAGCCATCGCACGTCCTTCGCGCGATCGGACTGTCCTATGAACAGGCAGCGGCATCTTTACGCTTCTGCATCGGGCGATACACGACTGATGACGATATTCAGGAGGCCGTGAGCTTGATCTCCGGTTCTTTGCGACAGACTTCTCAGGCCGGCTTAAGTGCGAACCGGATGGATACAGCGTTGTAGTTTGGTAGATTGTGTGAGGCACGGGCGTTAAAATTAGAGTTGCCTCTTGGTTGCTCCCGCTACCCCGCAATATCACTGCAAAGTGCGGACGCTGCCTTCGTAAAAAGCGAGTCAAAATCAGGCGGTTGCGAGAACCGTACTAAATCCGCGTAGTCGGGAGGTTTGGAGACAAACGGCCAGAGAGAGACTATTTCGGGCCTGGGACGACGACTTGCAGTGCGGAGGTTTTCTCGCGAAGGCCTTCGTTATCGGGCTTCTATGCGCGCTCAGAAGCCGCCGGAGAATGTTGGCGCCAGCAGGACTGGCGGAGGGAGAGCATATGCAACAAAAATTCTCTAGTCGCAATCCATGGTAATGCGTCGAATTCCGTCGATGACAGGCGCAGATCTGGGAAAATCCGAAGATTCAGAGAACAATCTCACTCCGCCTAATCTCCGCTTCTAACCCTTCGCGGACATCCCAATTTAGTCCGCTGATGTCCGCATTCAGGGGTAAAGCGGACGTGACGCAGACATGCCGTTGATGTCTGCTTTTGGCCCAGAGCAGAAGTCGCACTTGATGGCGAGGCGGACGAAAAATGTAATCGCTTCACATGCATCTGATTTTATGCACCGGCATCCGGCCTTCGATAGGTGCCGAGAATCTTGTCCCAGAAAAAGTGAATTACTGCAAAATTACTATTCGCGTGCCGGTGATGAACAAAGTGCAGTTCCTGTTGGCGTCTGAACCATGCAAACCTTTGAAGCCGCGATCCCTCTACGTGATATTCCTTATCGAAAAAGACGTGCGCGTAAAACGACGCCGCACTTGCAATTACCATCACCACAAAAAGATTTAGCGGCAATAAAAAATAAGCGCATCCTCCTACTAGGAATACAGGGATGAAGAAAAAGGGTGTGTTGTTACCCTCTTCACCGAGATACGTTCGTGAGACAAGATGATCTTTGGAATAGTAAGCGTGATGAAAGTTGATGTGGCTGCGGAAGAACGTGCCACCCATTGGATGGTGGCCAAGCTTGTAATGCATCAGCGTTTGTCCAAATGACATAACCATATGCGTAGCAACGGCGGTTATGAGAAACAGCGAAAGCTCTGGAAGGAGTCGCGATACCATCTGAAGCATAAGCACTTCCTTCGGCTTCTAAGGGCAGTTTAGCGCATATAGCCTGTTACTGACATGTGGCATGATGAGGGCGGCGCCCCTGGTGGGGGAGATAATTCGGTCCAAAAGCATCTCTATGATCCGACAGCTAGCTAATTTGCAAAGGGTTCAATTCCGAAAGGAAAATCCATGGCTTTCAAGCCGAATTACGGTCTGCAACGCGCTGACCGCAACCGTGCTGCGCAGGCTCGAAGCGAGCAAAAACAGAGAAAGAAAGAGGAAAAATCTGCACAACGCAAAGCCGATCGTGCGGCAGAGATTAAAAGCTCACCTGACGAAGAGACGGCACGATGAGGGGGAGGTCGATGACCGCCGGAGTTGCGCGTTTCTAATCTCAAGGATAGGCTTCCATTTCGCCGACAAGAAGACCTCGCCAGATTGCAAGATGCTCTACGACTGGCAGGACTACCAGAATAGTTCGGCGGTACGCAATTCCTGGGGGGTTGAGAACCGGCGTTAATCGGTAAAGCTGCTTGCGCTCGCCGATGTCTGCTTATGGCCCAAAGCGGAAACGGTCAATACGCTAATTGATGTCCGCTTTCAGGGGTAAAGCGGACGTGACGCGGACATGCCGTTGATGTCCGCTTCTGACCCAAAGTGGACATCGACTGGCCGCTTATCGATATGCGTTAACTGCTCGAATACGTAAGCGTCACTGACATGAAAAGCGAAATAAAAAGCTCGCACGCATTACAATTTCCATTGGTCGCGCATATCTCTCGTTTTGGCAATCGGAGACATGGGCAGTAACCAGTGACCGAGTATATCCCCCATTACATCAATCAGCGTCAATCCGACTTGCGAGCAGTTAAAGAGGGTTGGTACGTGATGGACGAGCACGGCAAGCTGTTATTCGGCCCATTCTCCAAACGGGAGAATTGTCTGACGAGTATCAATCTGTCAGTAAATTGAAATTGGTCAGAGTTCTTTGAGTCGCGGCAACCGCGAAGCTGAAGCATTGACGAACTGGGATTTAGACCGGTTCTGGAGCGCGCCTCAAACCTGAATGAGGCTGACAGACGATGAGGCGTAACGTCTTCCATCGCATCATCGGCGCGCACGTCGTCGCCATCGCAGTCACCGACAATCAAATCTGCCAGGAGTGGCAGACCACGAAAGGGCATTCCGATGTCATCGCAAAACAATAATGGCGGCCCCGGCGGCCCTTGGGGTAGCGGCGCCAGACCCGATACCGATTTAGAGAATCTGGTCCGGCAGGGGCAGGATCGGCTCAAGCAGATCATGCCGAGCGGTAGCCCGCGCGGAGTAATCGTTCTGATCGCGCTCGCCCTCGCCGCCATAGGCGCATGGACAGCCTATTACACTGTGCCGAGCGATTCCGTCGCTGTCGTGCAGCGTTTCGGTAAGTATCTCAAGAATGTTCCACCGGGGCTACATTTCAAGCTACCGCTGGGCATTGACGTGGCGACAATCGTTCCCGTCAAGCGGCAGTTGAAGCAGGAATTCGGGTTTATGACCCCGGGCGCCACTGATCCGTTCCAAAGTCCCCTTCCTCGCGACGAGCAGCGGGAAACACAGATGGTGACGGGTGACCTGAACGCCGCATTGGTGGAATGGGTGGTTCAATACCGCATCTCGGATCCCGTTAAATTCCTTTTCGAGGTCCGGGAGCCGAGAGAAACCCTCCGCTATGTCTCCGAATCCGTCATGCGGGAAGTCGTCGGCGATCGCACCGTGGATGAGGTGATTACCATCGGCCGGCAGGAAATCGAATCGGAAGCGCTGACCAAAATGCAGGCGCTCTCAACAAAATACGAGATGGGGATCAGCATCGACCAGGTGCAATTAAAGAACATCAATCCGCCAAAGCCGGTGCAGGATTCATTCAATGAGGTTAACCAGGCCCAGCAAGAGAAAGAGAAACTGATCAACGAGGCTCGGCGCGATTACAACAAGGTGATCCCGCTTGCCGAGGGCGAAAAGGACCAGAGAATCCGCGAGGCCGATGGCTACCGGCTGAAGAGGGTCAATGAAGCGGAAGGCGATGCCGCTCGATTCAGCGCCTTGTTGGCGGAATACAGCAAGGCCCCGGAGGTCACCAGCCGCCGCATTTATATTGAGACCCTGCAGGACGTTCTGCCGGGCATACGCTCCAAGATCATAATCGATGAACAGACTCGCAGCGTCCTGCCATTTCTGAATCTCGACTCCCAGAAGGGGGCTCAGCCATGAGCAGGACCTGGCAAATAGTGATCTTGGTGGTCTTGGGCATCGGAACGTACATCTTGGCGAGTTCGCTCTATACAGTCAGCGAAGTCGAGCAAGTGATCATCACCCAGTTCGGCAAGCCAGTCGGCGATCCGGTGACTTCAGCGGGCCTGAAGTTCAAGGTGCCGTTCATCCAGAACGTCAATGCGATTGACAAGCGAATTCTTGAGTGGGATGGCAGTCCGTCGGATATGCCAACCAAGGACAAGCTCTACATCTCCGTCGATGTCTACGCGCGCTGGCGGATAATGGAGCCCCTGCAATACTTTCTGCGGCTGCGCGATGAGCGCAGTGCTCAGTCCCGCCTCGACGATATTCTGGGCAGCGAGATCCGTAACGCTGTCGCCAAGCATGAACTGATCGAGATCATCCGCACCACCAAAGATCGGGTGCCGTTGCGCGACGCCCTCTTGACCGCCGCGGAACGGCAGCAGGACATTGGGTCGCTGGTGCCGATCCAGAAGGGGCGCGAACTGGTCGAGCAGGAGATCTTCGCCGAGGCTGCCAAAAAGGTTCGAGTGTTTGGAATCGGATTGCTCGACATCCGGTTTAAGCGCATCAACTACAATGAAAGCGTGCGTCCGAAAATATACGATCGGATGATCAGCGAACGGCGGCAGATCGCGGAGCGTTTCCTGTCGGAAGGTAACGGCGAAGCCGCCAGAATTCGTGGCAATCGTGTGCGCGACCTGAACAAGATCCAGTCCGAAGCCTATCGTCAGGTTGAGGAGATCCGTGGCGTGGCGGACGCAAAAGCCACTGAAATCTACGCCAAAGCGTACAACCAGAGCCCAGAGGCGGCGGCCTTCTATGAGTTCACCCGGACGATGCAGGCCTACAAGTCCATCATCGCCGCAAACACAACCCTTGTCCTCTCCACGGACAGTGATCTCTTCAGGTTCCTAAAACGGATAACCCCGAAGGGCGGCACCGTCCCGGCCCAACGCGCCGTCGACAACCAATGAAAAGGCGCGATATCTAAATCTTCGTAACCAAGGGAGTAACGGAGATGTCCGATCGCGATGCCTATGTTGATAAGATGAAGGCGAAGCTTGATGAATGGAATGCCGAAATCGATAGGCTTTCGGCCAAGGCCGAAGGCGCGCAAGCTGACGCAAAGCTGGAATATGATCGCCAGATTGAGGTCATAAAAAAGCAGCGAGATGAAGCTCGCCAGCACTTAAATAAGCTTCAAGCCGCCAGCGATAGCGCGTGGGAAGACCTGCGCAAGGGGGCTGAGGCGGCTTGGGAAAACATGACCAATGCCCTTAAGGAGGCAGCCTCTCGGTTCAAATGATTATGAGCCGAGTGCGAGGCGATACCGGGTCTGTATGCCAGGCCGTTCCGAGACGAAAAGCGGTAACAAGCGGCTCTCGAAGGCCGAACTCGAAGGAATCGAGGAACGCCTTAGGCTGCGAGTCCCGCTCGTCTATCACATTATCCGCGCGGAAGGCCACGAAGAACCGGCAAGGCCGGTCAGCTCACTCTGGTGGCCCGGAGTGGCAGCCGCCTTAGCAACTCGATGTCGGTGGTCGTTGAAGGTCTGCTGCTGCAAAAGCTGCCGGACACAGCGTGGCGCTTGCTCGTTGTAAATTTCGGCTATTGCACCGGCTTCCTGATTGTTGTGTTGGGACGCTTACAGCTCTTCACCGAAAATACGATACCAGCGGTCCTTCCTCTTCTGTTGCGGCCGTCTTACCGCAACTTTGTGCTCGTTGCTCGCCTCTGGGCTATCGTATTTGCCGCAAACCTGGTGGGCACTCTTATCTTTGCCTTCGCGGCGAGATATTTTGGGATTTTCACGGCTGAGCCGATAGCCAGACTTCTGCTCCTGGCCCAAAGCGAACATTTGTTTGCGCTTCGGCGAATGTCCGCTTTCGGGAGTAAAGCGGACATTTCGTGACGTCGCTTAAATGGCTTTCCAGAGCAGGTCGGCGCAAACCATCGAACGTGGGCGTGGCGGAGGGAGAGGGATTCGAACCCTCGATACGGTTTCCCGTATACACGCTTTCCAAGCGTGCGCCTTCAGCCACTCGGCCACCCCTCCAAACCTGCAATGGCGCACGTCTTCTCCCATGAAGACGCTCGCCTGGCGCACTCCGGCGCCGTCGCCCACCCCTGCAGATCGATAATTTTTCGCCGCCAATCAAGGCCTTGAAGGCGATGACCCGGCCGCTGCGGCGCCAAAGGCCGCGACCGGCGGGCACTATAACTATCGGCCCGGCCCAGACAACTGCTCGCCCCGGGGTCGGGTCCGCACCCTGTAATTATGCATAATTATGTTATATTTTCGTGAATTGACCGATCCTGTAATAAATGCGCAATATTGCCAAGGTATGGGTTTCAAAACCATCGCCGCAGAATCCGGACGCAAGGCCGCGCAATGACCGGTGACGCATCCGCCCTCCAGCTTGTGCTCGCGGGCGATCCTGAACTGTTCGCCATCGTGCGGCTGTCGCTGATGGTCAGCCTCAGCGCCGTACTGCTGGCCGCGCTGATCGGGGTGCCGTTCGGGGCCTTCCTCGCACTCATCCGCTTTCCCGCCCGCGAGGCGGTCATCGTGGTGCTCAACGCCATGATGGGACTGCCGCCGGTGGTGGTGGGGCTGGCGATCTATCTGCTGCTGTCACGTTCGGGCCCGCTCGGCGAATTCGGCCTGCTGTTCACGCCGCAGGCCATGGTGGTTGCGCAGACGGTGCTGGTGGCCCCGATCATCGCCGCGCTGACGCGGCAGACGGTCGAAGACCTGTGGGTGGAATACCGCGACGAGCTGGCGGCAATGAACGTGGGGCCGCTCGGCCGCATCGCCACGCTGATCTGGGACGCGCGCTTCAGCCTGGTCACTGCATTGCTTGCCGGTTTCGGCCGCGCGGCGGCCGAGGTCGGCGCCATTATCATCGTCGGCGGCAACATCAAGGATTTCACCCGCACCATGACCACGGCAATCGCCCTGGAGACGTCAAAAGGCGACCTGCCGCTCGCGATCGGGTTGGGCATCGTGCTGATCTGCATCGTTATTCTCATCAACATGCTGGCCTGGGGCGCGCGCCGCGCCGGCGAACGCTACGCGGGATGACCATGCGTCCGCCCGCCCGCGACCTGCCGTTGATGCTCGTGGACGTGTCGATCGTCGCCCGCGCGGTGACGATCCTCGACCATGTCACCCTGATGTTCGGCGCGGGCCGCCCGACGGTGCTGATCGGACCGAACGGCTCCGGCAAGACCACGCTGCTGCGTGCGGCCATGGGGCTCATCCCGCCCTCGCGCGGGCTGATCACCTGGGGCGGCCGCGAGCATTCGCCGCCGACCCGGCGCGCCATCCTGTTCCAGCGTCCGGTCATGCTGAGACGCAGCGCCGCCGGCAATGTGCGCTATGCGCTCGCCACCGCGCAGGGGCCGCGCAGCCAACGGGCCGGGCGCACCGCCGCGCTGCTGGCCGAGGTCGGGCTCCAGGGCCTCGAGCGGCGGCCGGCACGGCGGCTGTCCGGCGGCGAGCAGCAGCGCCTGGCGCTCGCGCGCGCACTGGCACTCGATCCGGACGTGCTGTTTCTCGACGAACCCACCGCCAGCCTCGATCCCGCCGCCACCAAGGGCATCGAAGACATCGTACGCGCCGTCACCGCGCGCGGCGTCAAGGTGGTGATGTCCACGCACGACCTCGGCCAGGCCAAACGGATCGCCGGCGATATCGCATTCCTCCACCGCGGCCGGCTGATCGAGACCGGCCCGGCCGGGACTTTCTTTGCGGCGCCGCGCAGCGCGGAAGCGAGAACCTTTATTGCCGGCGAATTGCTGGTGTGAGGGGTGACAACAACGCCACCGCCGTCGCGGGGGCGACGATCGAATGAACCGACGAGAAGGGACAGGATTCCATGCTTGACCGCCGCTTTCTGATTGCCGCCGCCGCGCTCGGCACCGTCATCGCCTTCGCACCGCCAAGCCCCGCGCAGGACAACTCGATCGTGGTCGCCTCGACCACCTCGACCCGGGATTCCGGCCTGTTCGACGTCCTGCTGCCCGGGTTCGAGAAGAAGACCGGCATCAAGGTCAGGGTCGTCGCGCAAGGCACCGGCAAGGCGCTCGACACCGGCCGCCGCGGCGACGCCGACGTGCTGTTCGTGCACGCCAGGGCGCGCGAAGAGAAGTTTGTCGAGGAAGGTTACGGCGTGAAGCGCTATCCGGTCATGTACAACGACTTCGTTGTGGTCGGCCCGAAGAGCGATCCCGCCGGCATCAAGGGCATGAAGGACGTTGCCAGGGCGTTCACCGCCATCAAGGACAGGAAGGCCGGGTTCATCTCGCGCGGTGACCGCTCCGGCACCAACGGCGCCGAGCTGCGCATCTGGAAGGCGGCCGGCATCGATATCGGCAAGGATCACGGCCCCTGGTACAAGGCGATCGGCCAGGGCATGGGTGCCACGCTCAACACCGCCTCGGCGGAAAACGCCTACACGCTGTCCGACCGCGCCACCTGGATCCACTTCAGGAACAAGGGCGACCTGATGATCGTGGCGGAAGGCGACCCGCGCCTGTTCAACCAGTACGGCGTCATGCTGGTGAACCCGAACAGGTTCCCGCATGTGAAGAAGGATCTCGGCCAGCAGTTCATCGACTACGTGATCTCGCCAGAGGGCCAGGCCGTCATCAAGAGCTACAAGGTGAACGGCCAGCAGCTGTTCTATCCGGACGCCGGCGATCCGAACGCGTGAGCCGGCAAAGCCTCACCCGTCGACCTCGTCACGCCCGGGCACGGCAAGCCTGTTCAGGAGGCTTCGGCGGTCGCAAGCTTGCGCTGATGCTCGTGCGAATGACGCAGCGCTTCCAGCGCGGTGCTCGCCTGACGGTGTAAGATGTCGAAATCGATTGCTCCAACGGTCGGCGGGCTTTCGACCGGCACCTCAGCCGGCGCCGGCCGTCCGACGATCGCCAGATAGGCCGCGGCGCAGGCAAGCAGCGCGAGCGGCAGCGCGCGCAAAAAGGTGAGTCTCATCGGCAGCCCCCTGATCATGGCTGCCACGCTAGTCGAATTTTATTTAATCAGAGCGAATGCTTGGTGCGGGTTTCCCGCGACCGGTTTCAGATTCCGTTAACGCTGAGCCGCTCAACCACCCACCACCAGCGAATAGCGCGGATCGGCGGCCAGGCATTCCGCCTCCGGCAGGCCGAGCTCCTTGCGCACCATGTTGGTGCCCAGCACCAGCGCCACGATCTTGTAATAGGCGTGGCGGCGGCTCATGCCTTCGCGGCCCATGCCGCAGTCGGACGAGATCAACAGCCGCTCGGCGGGAATGTGCTTGAGCGCCGTTCGGATGTGCTCGGCGATCTCGTCCGGCCGCTCGACCTGCAGCGAATGGTGGTCAATGACGCCGATGGCGATCTTCTTGTCGGTAATGATCTTGCCGAAATCGGCGAGGTCCATGCCGTGGGCGCTGGCCGACTCGAAGGTGATGACGTCGGCGTCGACCTTGTTGAGCATTTCCAGCGCCGCCTTGTAGCTCTGCACCTCCTTGAACATGCGCTGCTGGGACGGGTTGCCCCAGCAGGTGTGGCACCAGACCTCGGTCTTGTCGCGCAGCCCCTTGACCGTGCGGTTGAACACCTCGACGCTGAAGGCCGGATTGATGACGTCGTCGACGATGTTGCGCACGGCGAGCAGATGGATCTGCGGCTCCTCGAACTGGATCACCGGACAGCCGGCATCGGCGAGCTCGTGCAGCTCCTCGTTGAGCGCGTCGGTGATGGCGAGGATGCGGTCCTTGATCGACTTGTAGTGCCTGTCCTGCACGGCGAAGGCGACCAGTTCCGGGCCGATGGTGCCGAACTTGACCGGTTTTTTGGTCATGCGCTGCGCCACCTTCCACATGGCGGCGTATTGCAGGTCGCCGCGGCTGACCGGGCCGCCGATCCCCGGCATGACGCGCGCTTCCAGGTAGTCGTGCAGGATGTGGCCGGGTGGAAACGCCAGGCCGCCCTTGCCCGCCGGCGTCGGCTGCGGATCCTTGTCGAAGCCGCCCATATGGCGCGGCGGATAGTTGGTCCAGCTCTGGCCGCCGACGTCGGAATCGAAATGCGCATCGCCGTCGGTGACGATGTCGAGCCCGGCGATTTCCTGCTCGTGCAGATAGACCGAGACGGCGTCGACGTATTGCTCGCGGAACTGGTTGTTGACCATGGCATCGAGGAAGCTGCGCGCGCCCAGGTTCTCCGTGTACCAGCTCGGCCGCGGCAGCGAGCCGGTGATGGTGGTCGGCAGCATGAGATCTTTGGTGGCGCGAAGCATGGCAGGCGTCTCCCCGGGGCTTAGGCTGGGCCGTTGCGGCTCGTGTTGGTGCCGGCATTTTAGGTCCACGGCCCCGTCTTTGGGAACCGCATCGGCGCGAATTTCCCTGATATTGACGTGCCTTGCCCACCCCGGTGGGCACTGAACGCGTGCCCAAATGTCTGCTATAAGGCGGCCATGAGCGAAAGCACAGACGGCTACATCATCCGGCCCGATCCCGCCGACCCGCGGCTGACCGAGCGCGTTTCCGGCATCGACCAGACCGGCAGGCAAGTGGAAACCTCGGTGACGGTCGAGCGTGCGCTGACGATCTTCCTCAACGGGCAGGAAATCGTCACCGCCATGACCATCAACGATTATCCCGAATATCTGGCCATCGGCTATCTGCTCAACCAGCACATGCTGTTGCCCGACGACACGATCACCGGCGTCGACTACGACGAGGAACTGGCGGTGGTCGTGGTGCGTACCAGGCGCAAGACCAATTACGAGAAAAAACTGAAGAAGAAGGTGCAGACCTCCGGCTGCGCGCAGGGCACCGTGTTCGGCGATCTGATGGAGGCGCTGGAAGGCGTCGCGCTGCCCAAGGCGGAGCTGCGCACCTCCTGGCTTTATGCGCTGACCCACAAGATCAACACCACGCCGTCGCTTTATCTGGAGGCCGGTGCCATCCACGGCTGCGTGCTGGCGCAGGAGGACCGGCCACTGGTTTATATGGAGGACGTCGGCCGGCACAACGCGGTCGATAAGATCGCCGGCTGGATGTTCAAGGAAAAGGTCAGGCCCGACGACAAGATCTTCTACACCACCGGACGGCTGACATCCGAGATGGTGATCAAGACCGTGCGCATGGGCATTCCAATTCTCATCTCGCGCTCGGGTTTTACCGCCTGGGGTGTGGAACTGGCGCGCAACGCGAACCTGACACTGGTCGGCCGCGCGCGCGGCAAGCGCTTTGTCGCGCTGGCCGGCGAGGATCGCATCGTGTTCGACCAGGACCTGGCTTCGGTGGAAGAAGAAGGCGCCAAACACCGGCGCAAGGCGTCGGTGCACGACGAGTGATGGCTCACGTTCCCCCTACCCTCGGCCTCGTGCTCGCCGGCGGGCTTGCCACCCGCATGGGCGGCGGTGACAAGGCGCGCATCGAGATCGGCGGCATCTCCATCCTCGACCGCGTGCTGGCGGTGCTGTCGGCGCAATGCACCGGCATCGTCATCAACGCCAACGGCGATCCCGGGCGCTTTGCCGATACCGGCGTGCCGG
>Ga0210062_1000096_pt1 | contig 24694 bp, 22 predicted proteins | sample Muzzi_CordA_D2_FD_185528 | JGI IMG/M metagenome (GOLD analysis project Ga0210062, IMG submission 185528) | Wetland microbial communities from San Francisco Bay, California, USA, that impact long-term carbon sequestration - Muzzi_CordA_D2 (SPAdes) | ecosystem: Environmental > Aquatic > Marine >...
GTGGTAAAATCTTGTAAAATCAGCAATAAAGAAATTAAATTTGATCTTAACCCTATCTCCGAATACTTCTCACTTGGGTTAAGTGGATAACCGCATAAAATTATATGCGAAGTTTTGATAGCAGGCCTTTAACCTTCAACAAAGGAGATGAATTATGTCTAAAATATTTTTTCTAATTCCGGTTTTCGTCGGTCTGATAGCTTTTGACGCAGCCGCACAGGGAAATTTTCAAACGGATACTCTCAAAACATCCCAGGGCGATTTAGAGATCACTTTCATCGGCCACGGTTCTTTGATGTTTACCTTTAATGACAAAGTGATTTATGTCGATCCCTTCTCCAAGTTGGCCGAATATTCCAAATTGCCCAAAGCCGATATGTTGCTGATCACCCATGAGCATGGTGACCACCTCGACTTAAAAGCCGTGGAGGCTGTACGTACTGATAAAACCGTTCTGGTTTTAACAAAAACCTGCGCCGCCAGACTGAAAGGCGGTATCATCATGGAAAACGGTGATACCAAAACTGTGGCTGGATTGAAAATTGAAGCAGTGCCGGCCTACAACCTTGTCCATATGCGAAGCGAGGGGGTTCCCTTCCACCCCAAGGGAGTCGGAAACGGTTATGTGATTACATTCGGTGATAAAAGAGTTTATGTGGCCGGTGATACGGAAAACATTCCGGAAATGAAAAAACTGGAAAGAATCGACTGCGCCTTCCTGCCGATGAACCTGCCCTATACGATGACCCCGGAAATGGTGGCTGACGCCGCGAACGCTTTCCAACCGAAAATCCTTTATCCCTACCATTACGGCGACACGGACACATCAAATTTAGAGCAACTGATGAAGGATACACAGAACGTTGAGATACGCATCCGTATGATGCAGTAACGCGGTATACCGAGCTTTAAAAGAGATTATTAACCTGGAGGAACTAATTATGCCTAAAGTGTTCAATGTGTCCCAAATAGAGTATAAAACAAGAAAATCTCCAATGCCGGAGTTCTCCTGGAAAACAAGCCCTCGATTGGCAAAATTGGTTGGAGCTGAAGATTTCGAGTTTGATATTCGCTCATTGGATCCCGGCCATTTCTCTTTTCCTTATCATTTCCACCGGAATGCTGAAGAACTATTTTTTATTATTTCCGGCAAAGCAATGTTGCGTTCACCGGATGGATTTAAGGAAGTCAATAAAGACGATATAATTTTCTTTGAAAAGGGCCCTTCCGGCGCGCACCAACTTTTTAACCATGGCGACGCCAGCTGCGTATATTTGGACTTAAGAACGACAGTAGGCATTGATGTCTGCGAATATCCGGATTCGAATAAAATCAATATACTTCCCTATCTTGAAGTTTATGAGTCATCATCGAAGGTAGATTATTACAAAGGCGAGGAAAACGTGAAGGCAAAATGGCCCGATGACATTGTTAAAAATTTCGGATCATCTCCAAAAAAGTTGGAGTAAAAAACAGTAGCCCACAATGATTTGCGATAAAATCTTTGATAAATTTGCCGCAGACAAACGCAGACAGTCGCAGACATTCAGTCCGGCCGACCTGGCCGGACTAAAGTTAGCATCGCTTCGCGATTGATCATTTAAAAGGAATAAAGCTGAAATGAAACGAATGGTTTTAGATTTGCCCGAAGGGCAACGGGAATAATATCCGGCCAAGTCGGCCGGATATTGTCTGCGTCAGTCGAACGAGCGAAGCGAGCCCCGCAGGGCGGGATGCAAGCAAGGGCGGCGATTAAAAATAATTGAATCAAAACTCATATCTATCTATTGGATCAAATTACACCAACTAACTTGGAGAAGAACCAAAATTTCTGATTGGGTTCGTGTCCGTTTTAGTGATAGTTTTCACCTAATTTGTCACTGATCATGATTTGAAACCTATTAGTGGATTGCCCTCACACCCTTCAGGGTGAAAGGGCTATATAGCCCGGAGAAGGGAAATATACAAATGGTCAATTCCATTGAAAATTTGCATGACATTATCTTGAAGTTCAAACCTCTAACGCCGGCAAGGTGGAATGACTTTGAGAAACTTTTCTCCGATATGGCATGTGAAATAATGCATGACGCAAAACCAAGGCCCGGATTATGACAGGGACGGCGATGTCGATGGCTCAGACCTTGGCGAATATGCAAAGCGCATACAACTGGGAACCGCCACAATGACAATGGAGTTGTTCGCCTTGAATTTCGAGAAAAATTCCTATCCGGTACCTTGAACTATCTTAAAAAGACCGGATTGGACTTTAATAACGATTTTTTTATCGTTGGGTATCTATATACAAACAGGCCGAATCAAGTTTTGTTATCGGCTGTCTCCACAATGATTTGACATAGTGTAAAGCTTAGAGATATACGGATTTTATCAACATATATTTCGATAACCGTCAAATTTCATAGAATGGCAAGCATTCTGTAATCGGAACTCCGTCAAAAATCATCCCCTTAAAGCTTTAACCAAAAAAACCCTTCAAATTCAGCTTGACAAATAATACCACAATGTGGTATCCACAAACAACATCACTGATGTAGAGTGGAATATACTATCCTTTGACTACCTTCTGAATTCAAACGATCAACCTTGCTCGAGTATATTCTGGCTTCCCATACACTTTAACCATTCAATTGTGGCTAAGGTTTCCCCTGATACGATTATGACGAAATCACTCAAATAACTTATCTGGTTGACTTTAATAGAACCGATTTACAATGATAGGCGGACCGCGAGATGAGCCCATTGAGTTTGGTAGACGTCGCTCGCGCTCCGGCTATCAAACTCGATCGAGTCGACCCCCTGCGGGCTTCGCTGCGCTCGGTCGGCTGGCACGGTAAATTGCATTAAAATGCAATTTCCGCCCCCAGCCGACTGCGGCTCATCTCGCAGCCCGTTGGGCGGCTAACTGCTTACTGGACATTCGCAGAAAGGCGGTCTTATTACCAGGTATTCAGGAAAGGAAGAAGTTACATGGAAGAGAAGTATTTTGTTCCCAAAGAACAGCATGCCTTTGCCCTAGATGCCAATATATCGCCAGTTCTAGAAGTGACGCCGCCATGTACAGTCACCTTTGAAACCGGCGACATGTCCTACGCCAGGTTAGCTCAAGGCGAGGCCATCGAAGATATTGGCTTCCAGAACTTCAATGTGGTTACCGGGCCTGTTTTTGTCCACGGGGCCGAGCCGGGCGATGCCCTCTGTGTCGAGGTGCTTGAAGTCACCGTGCGAAGTGCATGGTCAGTCTGGGTTCCTGGATTGGGTCGGTGGGGTAACAAAACAGATCGGCTACAAATACGCCAGATTCCCTTAGAAGGCGAGTGGGCCATCATTAGTGAGCGGATCAAGGTCCCAATTGAGCCAATGATCGGCTGTATCGGTCTTGCGCCCGCCAGCGGCAGAAGTTCGACAGTTACCCCAGCCTATCCATGGGGCGGTAATCTCGATTTACGTGAGTTGGGTTCTGGGGGCACCATCTATCTACCCGTTCAGGCACCCGGCGCGCTGCTTTCCATAGGTGATCTGCACGCCGCAATGGGCACAGCCGAACCCACAGAAGTGAGTTTGGAAGCTGCTGGACAAGTGACGGTCCGAATCACGGTCGAAAAGGGCAGATCATTGAAATTTCCGCGGGCCCGCACCGGGAATGAGACGATTTGTGTCGCGGTCGCTGACTCGCTCGCTGACGCCAGGCAACTGGCGATGGATCAAGCGTATGACTTCCTAACCGAAGAGATTGGTTTATCACCGTTTGATGCTTACGCCTATGCCAGTGCTCGCGTGAGTTTGCGCTTTGGGGGGCCGGCCAGCGCGATTGTCTTAGCCATTATCCCGGACATCGATATGTAAGTAGAGCAGAGAGGTCAACTGCAAAGGGCTTATACAAACAAACAGTCGCCCAACAAATCGCTCAAGCCGAATGCCTACCGCTGCAATATTCAACCACACCTTGCCAGTAAAGGCTTTGATAAATGTATCCTATCTTGCTGGCCCGGCATCGGCTTAGGGCTCACTCAAAAATAACTTCACATTTTATACGCCGATGCATTCCGCCTGGCTTCGTTGCGAAAGCTCAGAATATCCAGATGTTCCTGCGTTTTCGCGCCTTGCCAGCCGGGCGCCGCAACGCCTAAAATTGTGAACTTACTTTTTCGTGAACCCTAAGGCATCGTGATATCCAGTAAAGGTTCTGCAATTGCAGGATTGCCGCCTTCGCGCGAATGACAAGATGGTGGATATCGTAAATGCCCGGTTAATTGCAGACTTTTTCAGACCCACCAATAGCGAGACCATTTTTAGCACGATTCATTCTTCCACATTGTAAATCTTTCTGGTATTATGCAGGTTCCGGCAATTATTCTTTTCACAATTGTTATTGGAAAGGCGAGCTTTGCCCAAAAAACATCTAAAATTCGCATTAATTCCTGAAGCCATAGCAGAGATAAAAAACTCTCTGAAAATGCAATCCGAATTGAGCCAGCGGGAAGAAATCGAGCCGCTTTTAAGGCGATTGGATGATTTGCAGATACGAAAGGGCACAATAAAAGTTCATCCACTGGAGTTGATCAGACGTAATGGACTGTGGATTAAATCTCATGGCAGCGAAAAATTCTATTATGGCATTGACCTGTTGCAGTTTTTTTTGAATCAGCTAAGTTCAAAACCTGCGGAAACAGTTTCAGAGGTGTATTCAGAGATCGAGTACGTGAAATCAAGCGTCGCGAGACATCCAAAAACAGCTGCAAGCGGTCTTCTGATTGAAACTGAAATGGAAAAATTCAAATGCACCCAATGCGGCCATTGCTGCCTGAATTTGTCAGATGCCTATCAAACCTCAGTGCCTGATTCTGACGTGAAGCGGTGGAAACAGGAGCAACGATTCGATATCCTGAAAGGGGTAGATACTTTTGCCGGCATCAATGATATTTGGATCAGCCCTAAGACAGGTGAAGCAGTGAGCCGCTGTCCCTGGTTAAGGAAGCTTCCCAAACAGAATAAATACCTCTGCCGGATTCATGAGACAAAGCCCGAACATTGCCGGAATTTTCCAAAATCCAAAAGACACGCATTAGAAAATGGCTGCAAAGGTTTTACCGCGGATTAGGTTTTGGCGAGTAGTGGAGTTCATTCATATGAAGAAATACAACCGTATCGTTATTGGAGCTCATGGCAGCACCGAGGTATTAAAGACGGTTGAAGAGGCCATTCCAGAGCCGAAACCGGGAGCGGTCAGGGTTCGTGTTCTGGCTGCGGGGGTCGGCTTCGCTGATGTGATGGCACAGCATGGCGGTTATCCGCTGGCACCGAAATTACCGTTTACACCCGGCTACGATTTTAGCGGGATCGTGGATCAGCTTGGGGATGGTGTAAGCGGCATTATGGAAGGTCAGCATGTCGCTGCGCTGAATCCCGAATTCGGCTGCTATGCCGAGTATATCTGCGTGCGTCCCGAACTTTTGGTACCGGTCCCCGAAGCGCTGGATCCGGCCGAGGTCGTCAGTCTTATTCTTAACTATCTCACCGCCCATTGCATATTGCACAAGAAGGGGCATCTGCGCGAAAAAGAAACGGTGCTGATACATGCAGCCGGTGGCGGCGTTGGTACGGCTTTACTACAGCTAGGTAAGCTTTTGAAATTGCATATGTACGGAACGGCTTCAGTTCACAAACATGACATTGTTCGTGAGTACGGCGGCATCCCAATTGACTACCGTAACCTAGATTTCCTGGAATTTATTCGCAAGAAAAATCCGGGTGGAATTGACGCTGCATTCGACCCGTTTGGCGGGGCCAATCTCCGCCGTTCTTATCGAGCTGTCAGAAGAAATGGTCGTGTTATCAGCTACGGATTTGCCGGGGACAGCTTTGGCGGTCTCGGACGAATGATTTCTGGAGTGCTGCAGATGTATTTGTTGAAAATCTGGCCCGACGGCAAACGGGTTCGATTATGCGCAACCCCCGCCGAGGTTAAAAAAGATAACTCCTGGTATCGGAAAACGCTCACCGAACTTATAGCAATGCTTTCTGCCCGTCAGATTCAACCGGTAATTGGAGCCCGGGTACCCCTCGCAGAAGTACAGCGCGCACATCGGTTACTGGAAGAAGGCAGTGTTAGTGGAAAAGTCGTTCTGTTGTGTGAGACGTAAGGTTCTCTATTAGAATGATAAAATGCCCAAGATGTAACATCCAACAGGAAGAATCACCCCAATGCGAGTATTGCGGACTAATTTTCAAAGAGTTTATGGGGTCCTCCCGGAAGCCAAAAACTGTCCGCCATAAACGGACTGTGTTGTTCGTCATCATTCTGGTAGCAGCCGGTGCGATACTTGCCTCTTTTTGGTTAAATTCTTCCCGGCACAAACCCATCAAAAAAGCGACAACCCTTGAAGATAGGCCGGTCAGCACACAAAGCACAACCAGCGATAATCTGCGGACAACGGCCAAAGAGCTGTCCGGTGATGTTGGAATTATTAAGGGATTTAAAGACGGCTCAACCAAGGGAAGTATTATTACCATGGTCATTTTCAGCATCATCGGGATGGGCTATTTTGCCTATGGAAAAAAGAGCCAACAAATCCTAATGGTTATCTGTGGCATTGCACTCATGGGCTATTCCTATTTCGTAACCGGTGCCATCTATATTATTATGATCGGGATAGCGCTGAGTGCTCTGCCCTTTATTCTGGGCAGAAAATAGAATACTTTTTTTAGGGTTTAGCCGAAACGGGTTGCTCATCGGCGTCCAGTTTGCTGCGGCATGCGGCCCGGAGAGGCGTCCGCTTGAGCTCGCTTTCGAACTCGTAGAAGCCCGACCCTGGCACCTGACCGGACTGCAGTAGGCCATTGACACTATAAAATAATTAAGATACTTTCCATTTAACTATCCAAAGTCATACCCCAAAGGAATAAATAGGCTTGACCATAATCAAGTTAATTGTATTGTTCTTTTTCTTAATATGTAATGTCGGATGCCTTTCGCCGATTGCAATAAACTCAATCGGGGCAGCGGGTAGCGGCACACCGGTTGCTTTTAATCTTTTAGGCGGGGGCAAAGGTGAAAGTTTCTGGATTGCACGATACGACGATGTAACCGCAGCCGCTTTGCGGGCCGGTGAAGCCCTCTCCCTTGAAGTCAAGGAAAAAAGAATTGAAAAGGATCGCACCTTTATTCGCTTTTCAGATGCTCAAGACAAAAAGATCGATTTGGTCATCGATCGCCGCACGGATACCATGACATCCATCCTGTTTGATGTCGGATGGTTCGGTTCGGTGGCCTTCGGTCGACTCCTGGCGAATCAAATCATTGATGAGCTCAAGGATTCGAAAGCCTTCCTCGAAGACTGGACGCCTGAGATAAATAATTGACGGAGCGTCTCAGCTTTTATTCCACTATTAATCGCCGGTTTTGACACTACTGCAAACCATGGAATACAGCCGGTGACATCGGTTGATGGCTTGACACCTTATTTTCTTTCTGTCATATTTTGCCATCGCAAAATCCCCTATCTGTCGAGCAGTATTTTCATCACCGCAACCTTAACCGAAAGGAGAGAAGGAGAAACAATTATGCCAACCCAATTCAGCTCACATCGCCCGGTGGTTATGGGAACCAGCTGGATGATAACCGCCGACCATCCGCTCGCGGCTCAGGCGGGTGCGGCCGTGCTGGAAGCCGGCGGTAACGCCGTGGACGCGGCCATCGCCGCCAACCTGGTCATGACCGTCGTTCGGCCCCACATGTGCGGCCTGGGGGGAGACTTGTTTGCCCTGATCTACATGGCCAGGGACAGGAGATTTGAAGCACTCGATGCCAGCGGCCGGGCTCCTTATGCCGCGAATCTGGATGTTTATCGTGAAAAAGGCTATACGGTCCTGCCCGAAACCGGAATATTGACGGCCACGGTGCCCGGTGCCATTGCGGGCTGGCAGGCGGCGCTTGAGAAGTACGGCACCATGCGCCTGGACCGGTTGCTGCCAAAGGCCATAAATTATGCCGCAAACGGTTTCCCGGTCTATGGTGAACTGCGAGGGTTCATGGAAGATCGTCGGAAATATCTGGAACAGTCCCCGGCCGCGAGTGAAACCTTTTTTAAAAATGGCAAACTGCCCCGGGTGGGTGAACTGTTGGTTCAACCCCGCCTGGCCGGGTCGCTCAAATTGCTGGCGGATAAAGGGCCGGATGCTTTTTACCGCGGGCCATTGGGCGATGCCCTGATCGCATGCTCTGAAGCCGCCGGCGGGCTGTTCAGCCGCCAGGACCTTGCCGACCACACCGTCACCTGGCATGAGCCGCTAAGGACAACCTACCGCGGCTGCGAGATCTGCACTCAGCCGCCCAGCTCCCAGGGTATTGCCCTTCTGATGCAAGCCAATATGCTGGAAAACTATAATCTTGCGGACCTGGGCGGGTTCGGCCAAAGCGACCTGGTCCACACGATGGTCGAAGCCAAAAAGCTCGCCTTTGCCGATCGGGATAAATATGTCTGTGATCCTGCTTTCCACCCGGTCCCGGTCGAAAAGTTGCTGGACAAAAACTATGCCAGGCAACAAATCGAACGCATCGACCCCGCAGCCGCAGCCCGGGCAGTTGACCCCACGGATTTCACGGGCGGAAGCGACACAATTTTTCTGGCCGTCGTCGATGGTGACGGCAATGCCGTATCACTGATCCAGAGCCTATTTGAGGTATTTGGCAGCTGCACCATGGTTCCGGAGACCGGCATAATCCTTCACAATAGAGGCCGGGGGTTTACCCTGGAGCCCGGCCATGTCAATTGCCTCGAGCCCCATAAGCGTCCCTATCACACGCTGCACCCGGCCATGATCCTTAAAGACGGCCGTCCTTACATCGTACTGGGCACACCCGGTGCCGACGGCCAGACTCAAACGGTGATCCAGTTGACCACCAGCATGCTTGATTTTAAAGCCAATGTCCAGGAGGCCACCGAAGCGCCGCGCTGGCGAAGCAACCCGGATGGAACCCTGCAGCTGGAAGGTCGTTTCCCGCCGCAGACCATCGCTGACCTGAAAGCCAGAGGGCACAAGGTGGAACTTTTGCCGGACTGGCACCAGATCATGGGCAGTTCCCAGGCCATTATGCTCGACACCGATCAAGGGATTCTCCTGGGAGGAGCCGACCCACGCCGTCAGGCTTACGCCATCGGGTGTTGAGGGAATGAAGGCTTTCTCAACAGGGCGCGGCCTCAAGTACACCAATGAATGGGGAGAGGATAATCTCTCAACATTTTAAATTCGAAATCCGAAACATGAAATTCAAAAAAAATTCGAAAGATAAATTAGACAAAGACAAAAGCAGAAATTCGAGTTGCAATTTATTTCCGGGGCATCTTCAGGAATCCTGGATTGGAATACGGGTCCGGGACCTTCAATGATGGTGCGCTGTATACCCTGTCAAAGCATCAAACACAAGCATGGCTTTCAAATCGGCGACGCTTTCAATGATCGCATGCGGGTTTTCCTGCTCCAGGGCATTATATTCGTCAAATCCGGTTAACACCGCAACGGTCTGCATGCCGGCCTCATTTCCGGCTTTGATGTCAACCCGCGTATCGCCGACGTAAACACAGTTGCCCGGGGTCAATCCAAGCCTGTCACTGCACATGACCAGGGGCTCGGCATGCGGTTTTTTATTTTGAACGTCATCGGCCGTGATAACGACCTCAAACAGGTCTTCGACCCCCGCCTGGGCCATCGGAGCCAGTTTTATCGCCAGATAATCCCTGAGGGTCGAGGTAACCAGGGCCAGCTTCAGGCCCGTGCCTGCAATCGCTTTTAATACATCAACTGCGCCGGGGATTAATTTGACTTGCCCGCGAAACATCGCGGGCGCAATATCGTCGATAATCCCGCGTGCGGTTTCGATCACGCGAGCTTTACACTTTTTCATTTCATCCGGCAGGACGAAGTCCCATTCGAATTCGCCGTTCTTCATGGCCTCCGACAGGATACTTTTGGAAACCGGTGGAATGCCCAGTTTTTCAAAAATGACATCGATTATGCTGTAATAAATCGGCGCCGAATCGATCAGGGTCCCATCCAGATCGAATATTACCGCATCCACCACAAGTTTGGGTTTACCAATGGACAAATTATCCTCGCATGCGGTTCCGGGTTAGAATTTTAGGAGATGGAACTGCATTAATTCTTTTTTTTCAGGGCGGAGAAATTACGAGCATGATCTCATCCCCGTCATCCACGTCCAATGCTTCTTTCAAACTGGTGGGGGCTATTAATTCAATAATATTTTTAGCATGCACCCTGACATCATCAGCCGGCGCAACGATGGCTCCGGAAACACCCATGATGGATGCCGGATACACTTGTCCGGTGCAATAATTCGAATCCGGCGGCACGAGCGTTATGCCGTATTTCTGGATAAACGCTTCAATAAGGGGGGTTTTTTCTTCCTCAATTTCAAGATTGAGCGTACCCGGAAATGGCTTGAACCCAAGTTTTTCCTGGCACTGTAGCTGGACCCAATCCAGCTGGGTAAAAACCGCCCCTTTTTTTTCACCACTCACAATTTTTCCGGTTACTGTCAGTCGGTCATTCATATTAGTTATTTTTCATACCCCTTTGTATAACGTTTCAGAATTTCAGCAACTTTCTGAATGGAGGGTTAAAATTCAGAATTTTATGATCACTGGTATCGGCTCTTTTTGCCTTTTCTTTAACTATTGGCTATTTTTTCATCTTGTTAAGTTAAACAATCACCTATCGTTGGGGTAAACTCAATTGGCCCAGAAAGCGCCATCATTTTACGGTTTACAATCCGACAACTATTATATACATCATTCTTTAACTCTAAATCTAACCTGCAGTCAACTTTTAAGACACGCAATCAGGGTTAGTAAAAATTCCTGGAGAATCAATATAATGGACAGAGAAAACAACGTCTTCTACTGGCTGGCGTGTTCGGTGGTTTTTGTCAGCACGGCTCACGCAGAGGTCCGCGATATCATGACCGCAACCGCCATGTTTGTATCTGAAAAAGAGCCCCTGCTGGCGATCAGTGTGGCTAAGGGCCACCTTACCGAAAAACTGATACTGCAATCCGCCAGGTTTACTCTGGTTATCGCCGGAAAATGCCAAAAACAGCTGGCCGTACAGGTGGGCAGTACCAAAGGTGACAAGATGGATAAATTTGAACGGTTTTCCATTAAATCCGTCATCGAGCCATCGAGTCAGGCGTTAATCCCTGAAGGCGCCGCAGCCTGGATGAATTGCAATGTTGAAAGCAGCCAGGAGATTCAGGGCTACCGGATATTCATTGGCCGGGTCGTCGGTCAGCAGGACACGGGCCAACCGCCCTTGATATGGCATAAGGATAATTTTTTTAGCCTGAAGCCGGTGTAAGAGCAGATGACGGATGACGGAACACGGATGTTAGCGGGCAGATTTCTGAAATCGGAAGTGGGAATGCGGAAGTCGGAATATAGAAAGTTGAAGTCGGACGACGAAAAATTATCGCAAAGGGCATGGTGCTAATGGTTATGGATATGGGAAAAAACTGCTGTATTGCCGTACTGGGTACTTTTGACTCAAAAGCCGAGGAACATATGTTTCTGAAGCAAAGAATTGAGCAAAGGGGTTTGCAGGCCTTGACGATTAATGTGGGAACCGGAGCACCATCTCCAGTCAAGGTGGACCTGGACCTTTACGACTCTGTCAGCGCAAATGGCAAAAGCATTTTTTCGAGCCGTGATGCTGCATTAAGCGCCATGCTTGCCGAGGCCAGGGTTTTAATCGACCTCCTTTACCAGGAGGGAAAAATCAGAGGGATCATATCAGCCGGCGGCGGTACGGGAACCTATTTGTGTTCGGCGATTATGCGCCAACTGCCCCTAGGTGTGCCCAAGGTCATGGTATCGACTGTGGCCTCCCGCAATATGGCGGATATCGTCTCAACCAAGGACATTACCATGGTGCACAGTGTTGCCGATCTGCTGGGCGTCAACAGCATATCCGGCAATATTCTCGACAAATCCGCCGGCGCCGTGTGCGGCATGGTTCAAAGTCAATGGCAACCCGATCAACAAAAAAAACGTATTGCCCTGCCCTTTTTTGGTTTTATCACGGCCGGGGCCGAACACACCCGCCGGGCGCTGGAAGCCATGGGATACGAAGTAATCGCTTTTCATGCCAACGGCACCGGCGGCATGGCCATGGAAGAGCTTGCGGCGGAGGGATATTTTGCTGGAATTCTGGATCTCGCCACCCATGAACTGGCAGATCACCTGATGGACGGATATTGCGGTGCAATCGGCCCGCAGCGCTATGAGCCGGTACCGGGACAAACAATCCCGCGCCTGGTTGTGCCCGGGGGCCTGGACTGTGCGGTTTTAGAATTTACCCGTCAAAGCGTCCCGCCCCAGTATAAAGATCGCAAAATTTTTTACTACGACTTCCGGTCGGCAATTCGTTTAAACGCTGCAGAAACTACTTCTCTGGCCGATCAGCTTGCTGAAAAATTAAATCAGGACCCGGCCAATATAAAGTTTCTGATTCCAACGAACGGATGGTCCGAAGCCGACCGCAGGAGTGGACCCCTGTACGATCCGGAAATGAACTCGATTTTTACCGAAAGGCTAAAGGAAGTTCTCGATCCCCGGATCGAGATCCGCGAGGTGAATAGCCATATTAACGATCAGGATTTTGGCCGGATCGCAGCGGAAATGATGGACGGGATGGTCCGGGAGAGGCAATAAGAGGTTCGGGGGTTCAGGGGTTAAAGGTTGAAGGTATAAGGACGTCAGGTGAAGATTTGAGGCGGAAGAACTGAACCACCAACCTTGAACCGTGAACCCTGAACCTATGAACCGTGTTTAACCTAGAAAAGGAAAAAAATGGAATGCTGATTGTTGATGAAAGTAAATGCAGGAAAGACGGGATCTGTGCCGCAGAATGTCCAACGGCCATTATAAAACTGAAAGACAAGCAAAATTATCCCCAACTGGTTCCGGGAGGAGAACAAGCCTGTCTGATCTGCGGGCATTGTGTGGCGGTCTGTCCGCACGGCGCCCTCAGTCATGCACAAATTCCTATAGAGGACTGCCCGCCGATTGACAAATCGCTTGTCATCAGCGAAGACCAGGCGGTCCAGTTTTTGCGCTCGCGCCGCTCCATCCGTTTTTTCAAAGACAAACCGGTTTCTGAGGAAAAAATCCGGAAATTAATCGATATCGCCCGCTATGCCCCCACGGCCTCAAATGGCCAGGTTTTGGAATGGCAGGTTTTCACCGATAAAGAGGCGATCAAAGACTTTTCAAAAATGACGATAGACTGGATCCGCTCCGCAATTGAAAAGGCCCCTAACAACCCCAGGGCTTCTTACCTACCTACAATCATTGCCGCCTGGGATTTTGGCTATGATGCGGTACTTCGCGGAGCGCCGGCCCTGGTGGTTGCGTCCGCACCCAAAGAGGCCGGCAGCGGAATGGTAGAACTAACCCTGGCGCTTGCTTATCTCGAACTGGTTGCGACAACCATGGATCTTGGCACCTGCTGGGCCGGTTTGCTGCAGGGTGCGCTTCTTGGAAATTCGAAACTAAAAGACGCCCTCGGGATTCCCGCAGGCCATCCGCACCATTTTCCGATGATGCTGGGCTACCCCCGGGCCAGATATTTCCGGCTGCCCGAGCGCAAACCGGCAAAGGTCAATTTCAGGTAGCAGGCCGGCTGCCGGACGACGTGGAAAACATTAGTCGGATTGCAACGCACCATTTTCGACCTCGGCGGATTAAATCAAGCTTCGAAACTACAATTTGAAAATAGGAGGCTCTCGAAATGGCGAAATCAATGATCGACAGGGGGAGATTTTTTACCACAATAATTTTATGTTCTATAATTTTAATAGCCTTTAGCGGGTGTTCGATGTCAAATTATGGAAAGCTAGAGTCAAATAGGGAAATCACGCAAGCCTTTGAAAGCTATCAAATTTTGCCGAACCACAGGTATTACTACTGGGGAACGCATAGCCGCCCCGCTGCCATTGCCGGGATAAAGGAGGAATACGAGCTGATTTCAAATCTGTGGGTGAAAATTGATCCAGAATCAAATGATTTCCGAAATTTGATAGAAAAGGTCTCCACCCAGGGATCGGGCAGTACCATTAATCCTTGGGGTTTCATCATTTTAGGCCCTTCAGGAAAAAATTTAGGGGTCTGGTATTCCGCTGTTCGAGCCGCAGCTGTTGAAATAAATGCAAAAGGTCAGATAGTTAATTTATCACCAATAGCTACGGGGGCGATAGGGAATCAGCGCCAATGACGCGTTTGAAGCCCAGCGATTGCTTAATGATTCTATCACTCAGAATGCTGTCATTTTTAGGTTACCCCGGTATAAAGCCAAACTCCCGGACCGTTTATCTGTTCAATGCATGATACCGTATTAGCCCTTCCTGGGCCACCGACGCAACCAGTTGTCCTTGCCGGGTGTAGATCTTCCCATCACTTAATCCCCTGGCCTTGCAGGCATTGGAACTTTTCATGACATACAACAGCCAGTCGTCCATGCGAAAATCCCGGTGAAACCACATCGCATGATCAAGGCTGGCAACCTGCATTTCCGTTTCCCACATCATAAACAATTGGTTTCGTCGCGATTCCGGGCCTGAGAAAATAGGCATGCAAACTGTGAGCCCGACGATCCGGGGGTACGGTCTGGTAAGCAGCCGAAAGTGCCTGGCCCAGGACCTGGCCGCCGAAGACGCTTCCAAAGCCCAGATCCTGACTCTGGCCGCGAAATATATTTTTCTCTATTTTTTCCAGTTTCAGCAGCGTCAACAACTCTTCCAGCACATTATCTTCGTTACAATCTCGCATATAAAATCACCGTTCCCGCGATACCGTCTTATTTCTTTTCAGCTTCTCTATTTGAATATCATAATAGCCACTATCATTTCAATATTACATTTCCGGTGCAGGTGCATGTTTTGAGGTTGGACGTTCTTTCCGGTGTCGCATCATGGGGTTGCAGTATTAAATCACAAAGCATTGTGTGAAAATTATTTTATTGTTGACGACCCGGGGCGTACTATGATTAATCGGTCGCAATAACCCTAATTGAGCGAAAAAGGAGGTTATTTTGACCCAATCCGCTGCAGCACTTCTGGTTGCCACTATGGATACCAAAGGCCAGGAAGCCCTTTTCATTGCAAACTGCCTTGAGCAAGCCGGCATATCCGTTCAAATCATGGATGCGGGCATTAGAGGAAACAGCTCCAGCCCGGTAGATATCAGTCGAACCGAAGTCGCAAAGGCCGGGGGCAAATCCCTGGCAGAAGTTCAAAACATCGGCCATGAAGGTCAAGCTCTGGAGGTAATGACCAACGGCGCAATTGCCTGTGCCCTGAATTTATACCGCCAAAATAAATTTCAGGGGATTATCGGTCTGGGCGGCTCGATGGGCACGACCCTGGGCACCGGAGTTATGCGTTGCTTTCCCGTCGGGGTGCCCAAAGTCATGATTTCCACCATGGCTTCACGCGACACCAGGGCTTTCGTGGGGACCAAGGATATTTTGATGCTGCATTCGGTATGCGATCTGGCCGGCCTGAATCGCCTCACCAGAAAAATACTCCGCAATGGTGCCATGGCATTAGCGGGAATGTTGCAGCCAACAGCAGCCCTAGCAGAACACATTGCAAAACCTCTGGTTTTCCTGTCCACCCTGGGCACCACCGAAGCATGCGCCCAGCAGATTCGTCGAACTCTGGAACAAAAAGGCAACGAAGTGGTTATATTCCACACGGTCGGTTCCGGCGGCAAGGCCATGGAAGAAATGATCGAACCGGAGAAGGTCTCGACTCTGGTGGACCTATCCCTGCACGAAATAGCGGATCATCTGTTTGGCGGTGATTATGACGCCGGCCCGGAAAGGGGCGAAACTGCCTTGAAACTGGGCTTGCCGACCATACTAGTTCCCGGCAATATCGACTTTCTGGTTACCGGCCCCCTGGAAAATGCCCGGCGCCGGTTTCCCGACCGACCCTACCACGTGCACAATGCTGCCATAACGGTGGTTCGTTCGACCCATGCAGAGATTGGAATTCTTTCTCAAAAAATGGCTAAAATGTGCAATGAATCCTTCGGCCCGGTCAAGGTGCTGATCCCAATGAACGGATTTTCAGCATTCGACAGCAAAGAGGGCCCCTTATACGATCCTGACGCCCCGCAATTGTTCGCCCAAATACTGCAGCAGCACCTGCATGATCAAACAACGGCCAGTCTTCTGCCCTGCCATATCAATGACCCTGAATTTGCACAGGCTATATTAGATGTTTTAACCCCTGAATTTTGCACGCGACCCGATCGACAATGCAATAGCATCTGAATCCGGAGATTCTAAGAAGCGAAGTTTGCAGAGCTGTAGAAATACCGAGACGATAAACTGGGGTCCCGGCAATTAGGAGGGCTTGCATATTCTTCAAAAATGCTTAATTATTATTTACTTTCTTTTTTTATTAAATTTCTAAGAGACATCTTAATACTGACCGGACAATTATTGTACAACAATTTGATACCACTAAATTTTGGAAAGATTTCGCAGCATTTCAGGATCGACTTCATAAGAGCAGTTCAACACATTCCTCGCCGCTATGGTTTCGTTAACAACCCCTGATCAGCAAAGACGAAAAAAATATAAAAATTAGAGCCTTAAACACAGGATCAACGTTGATAGTAAATTAGGCCATGTTTAGTTTGGGCTTTTTAAGATGCAGCTATCAAAGTAAGAATCAACCTTGGTGTTCGGGCGATTAACAAAGGACCATGCCATGCCACCAAAACAGAAATAGAGAAGGTAAGTGTCTCGGATAACTAACAACAGTCATTATAACAGCAAAGGAGAAAAGACTATGAAATTCAAAATTACTATACTTTTAATGGTACTGGGAATGATCTTGCCGGGGCTGCTTCCAGCCGCCGAGGTCCTCACCCAAGATGATTTTGTAAAAAATGTGGTTAAGGAGGAAAATTTAGTTAAAACCGCTGACAATTTTATGGTCCTGTTTGATTCATCTAATTCGATGAAAAGACAGTACATGAAAGGATCTCCGGAATCGAGATATGAGGTGGCCAAAACCATTCTGAAAGAGAAGATGGCGCAGTTGCCGAATTTGGGCTATAACGCCGGCCTGTATTTATTTACCCCGTATAAGGAAGTCTACCCGATGGCCCCCCTTGACAAGGCCAAATTTGCCGAGGCAGTAGACAGCCTGCCGGCCGAACCCAGTGGGCCGACTTTCCTGCCCCAGTCGCTTCGCAGTATTGAACCGACGCTGCAGGGATTGTCCGGCAAAACGATAATTTACATATTCAGTGACGGCACTTACAGCCAGATGGGAGACTTCAAAGAGCCGGAGAATTACACCCAGGCATTAGCCGAAAAATACAATGTCTGCTTTTACCTGATCGGCTCCCCTCAGGACAACCGGGCTCAGAAGCAGCTGGTGGACATGGCCAAGGCCAACTCCTGCTCGCGGGTGATTCCTTTCGAGAGATTTATCGAGAATCCGGAGTATGCCACCGGAGCCTTGTATGTCGTAAAGGCCACGGAGCGTATCGAAACGACTACCGAAACAAGGATAGTCGGCCTTAAAGTCAACAGTATTCAGTATGCTTTTGACAGCGCGAAAATTGACATGGAATATTACGATGAAGTTGATGCTCTGGGATCATTTTTACAGAAAAATCCATCCGCCTATGTGCTGCTGGAGGGCTATACCGACAATTCCGGATCCGAGGAATATAACCTGCAACTGTCTCTCAGAAGAGCCGAAAGTGTAGCGACCGTCTTAAGGGACAAATACATGATTAACGATAATCGCATCGTGATAAACTATTATGGTGCGGCTAATCCGGTCGCCGGCAACGACACCTCTGGAGGTCGCTCAATGAACCGGCGGGTCGAAGCAGCAGTCGGCGGATTATAATGGGTTAGTTTAATCGGTTCAGGGTTTGCTATTGAAAGCAGAAAGTATCTGAACCTGGCACTGATCAGATAAATATATCCAGAATTTACCCACCTGACGCATCTATAATTTTCACGATAGCGAAAATTGTTGCGTCAGGTTTTTTTTTTGATGCCGCTGATATTTAGTTTTCATTCCGAAGCTTTTCTGCGCTGCGCAAGAATTTTTGTCATCATCGCGCCGATCCCCATAGGATCAATGTCTTCCGATCGCAGCCGGGTCAGGGTATCCACGAATGCCCGGGCCGGTGGCGAGAGCACCTGACCTTTTAAATAGGCAATACTCACGTCTAAAAGAATTTTGTGCCCCTTTAAGGGCACCGCGATCAGATCCTTATTTTTCAGTTCTGCCGCCACTGCTTCTTTTACCAGAAAAGAGACTCCCTCACCGCGGTTGACGAGCTGTTTAATGAACTCGGTATTGCTGGTCTCCATTAAAATATTGGGTTCACATTTTGCCCTTGCGAATAATTCTTCAACAAGTTTCCTGGTTCCCGAACCATTCTCCTTCATTATAAACGGCTCTTTGGCTAAGTCTTTGAACGAAACCTCCTTTTTCCCGGCCAGCGGATGATCGGGAGCGACAATTAACGCCATCTCCTCCCTGCTGAATGGGAAGAAATTAACCCCGGCGTGATCAATCGCTTTGGCAATAATCGCCACGTCAATTTTAAAATCGGCCAAACTGTATATCATATCCGCCGAGCTGCCTTCATTCAGCTGGATTTTTATACTCGGAAAATTTTTATGAAAGGAAGTGATCATCAGGGGCATAAAATAACGTGCATATGTTTTCGTGGTGCCGAGACGGAGAACGCCGCGCTTTAATTCCCGCATTTCATCGATGGCGTTTTCGATTTCTTTTTCGTATTGAAAAATTCTGGCCGCGTATTCAAACAGAGATTTGCCTTCGTCTGTCAGATAAACCCGGCGCCCTTTTTTTTTGAACAGCTTCAGTTCACAATATTCCTCGAAAGACTTCACCTGAAACGTAACCGCCGGCTGGGTAATAAAAAGTTCATTGGCGGCAGCGGTAAAGTTTAAATTCTTGGCGGCTTTATAAAAAACGCGAAGTTGGTTGAAGTTTAGCATGGCATGGAGTTATCCGTTAACGGTGATTCATTATTGGCTATTGGTGGCAGATTTAAGATTCCGGGCTCAACGTTTCAGGTAAAAGGAAAAAGGCTAAAGGTGAAAGGTAAAAAACTCAGGGCATCGGGCACTGGATGTTGCGCCACGCGCAACCTACACTCTGTGCCAGATAAATTGATCTTATCTACAAACTTTGAGCTTTCAGCTTTGAGCTTTGAACTATCAGCTTGCACGAAAAGTGCACTCCCGCAACCCTGAACCTTGAACCCTGAACCCTGAACCTTCATTTGCCTAAACTTTATTTATATCTAAGTTAAATCCATAAGAAAAACTTATCGATAGCATAAATATAATTGGATTGACAGTTTTTTTTTATTTGTTCATAAAAAAACTGACTGAAATTCAGTTTTATGTAACCGGCGCCTGGGGCATCGCATTTCCGATGATTTCCCCCGCCGCCCCGAATGGCGGGATCGCCGCTTCGCTAGGACAAGCAACGGGGTATCAAGCGGAAATTGTTATCGCCCCAAGGGCCCGGGAATTAAACCCCTGTCCGCCACCGGCGGATTAAATTACATTTTTGTTCTCCGCTGCTGTCATCCCTGATTCGGATCGGTACGTGCAAAACCTATGTACGAGCGAATGTATGCTCTTGTTAATAAGGAATAACCCCACAACATTAGGAGGATAAAAATGGCCGATAATGAAGGAAGATTTCCGGATCCTCACGATTTCCAGGTCCCCCCAGAGCTTGAAGGCTGGGAAGAGATGTACCCGACCCACCACCTGTTTTCCCCCGACAGACAAGAATGGGAAAAAGCCCAATTCTGGTATCAAGACAAAATCCATGCTCCCGAACCGTTGCCGCCGCTGGACTTAATTTTCCAGGAGGCCTGGCAGATTTCGCTGTCACAGTATACGACCCGGGTATTTTGCATTCCTCCCGCCCAGGGCATCGCCCAACGCATCGTGGGTGGTTATTTGTATATTTGCGCGATTGCCCCCCCGCCCGACGAAATTATCGGCGAAAAAGCCGGACATTTCGAAAAACGGGTATTTTATGTCTTCGAACACTATGATGAGCTGTGGGACAAGTGGTTAACCAAATTCAAGGCCCTGGGAGAGGAAATGAACGCAGTTCAGGTACCCAAAGAGCTGCCCAAATATGTTCCCGACGACCAGGTCCTGCCGGCACCCACCGGTTTTTACGACGGCTACAACCTGATGGAAGCTTTTGATAAGCTGGTCAACCAGATGTTTAAGGGCTGGCAGTATCACTTTGAAATGCTCAACCTGACCTACCTGGCCTATCTCATGTTCGCCGATGTTTCGCGTAAACTTTTCCCGGGGATCAGTGAAAGCGCCATCGGCAAAATGGTCGCCGGGGCTTATGTTTCCATGTTCCGTCCCGAAGAAGAACTTTGTCGGCTCGCCCGACTGGCAGTTTCTTCGGACGGCGTGGGCAACATTCTCAAGGGCACAAAATCCGCGGGCGAGAAAGTTGCCGAACTTCAACAATCAGAAGCCGGCAAAAACTGGCTGGCCGAATATGAAAAGTCAAGTGATCCCTGGTTTTACGTATCCTGCGGCAGCGGCTGGTATAACCATGAGGGCAGCTGGCTCACTGATTTGGACATTCCCTACAGCTATATCAAAGGTTATGTGGAAAGACTGGAAAATGGCGAAACCATCGAACGCTCCCTGGATGCGATCGAAAAGGAGCGCGATGAAATCGTCGCCGAATACCGCAAGATGATACAATCCGACGACGACCGCAAAGCTTTTGACGATGCCTACAACACCATCAGAACCATCTACCGCTACGCCGAGGATCATCTTTTCTGGGTGGAACACTGGTTTCACACCATCTGGTATAAAAAAATCAGACAAATCGGATCCGTTCTGGTTGCCAGTGGAATGATCAATGAGGTGAACGACATCTTTATGTTCAACCGCTACGAGATTCCGCAGCTGCTGACTGAAGTTTCAACCGCCTGGGCCCTGGGGGTTGATATACCGGTCAGGGGTGATTTCTACAAATCCAAGGCCGCCAAACGCAGAAAGATCCTCGATGCCGCCGCCGAATGGAATCCGACACCGGCGCTGGGTGTGCCGCCCGCAGAAGTGGCCGAGCCCTTCACGATCATGCTGTGGGGCATTACCACCGACAAGGTGAAAGAATGGCTCAAAGGCGTCGATACAACGGCCGCTGCGGATATGTCTGAAATCAAGGGTTTTGCCGCTTCAGCCGGAGTGGCTGAAGGCCCGGCCCGGGTCCTCAAAATGCTCAAGGACATCACCAAGCTGCAGCCGGGTGAAATACTGGTTTGCCCCTCGACCAACCCATCCTGGGCCCCGGTGTTCACCAATATCAAGGCTGCCGTAACCGACATCGGCGGGCTGACCAGCCATGCGGCGATTGTCTGCCGTGAATATGGCGTGCCTTCGGTAACCGGCTGTGGTATCGCCACCGCGGCTATCAAAACCGGAGATATTGTCAAAGTCGACGGTGATACCGGTGTGGTCACAATTGTCGAAAGAGCGAGTTAATTTTCGTTGATTTGTCGATTCGCAGATCGGATCAACCCCGGGTCCCCTCCCCAGCACGGGGGCGGGACCCGGAACGAATGCCTCTGAAATTTTGCGGGAGAACAACAATGGACTTAATCCTGGATTTTCGCAAATTGAATAAAAGTTCCCTGCCGCTGGTTGGCGGTAAAAATGCCAGCTTGGGAGAAATGATCAATGCCGGTATCCGGGTCCCGCCGGGATTTGCCGTCACCACCAACAGTTATTCGGTATTTATGGAGAAAGCCGGGGTAAACGATACGATTTTCAGCCTCCTGGCGGACCTGGACCCCAAAAATATCGATGCACTCAACCAGGCAGCGGAAAAAGTCCAGGAAATGATCAAGACGGCGGTGATCCCCGATGATGTCCAGGAGGCCATCAGGGACGGTTATGCCCTGCTTTGCAATAAATGCGAGGTGAATGACCTCCCGGTGGCGGTAAGATCCAGCGCCACCGCGGAAGATCTGCCCACGGCCAGTTTTGCCGGCCAACAGGACACTTACCTTTGGATAACGGGCGCAGACCGGGTCCTTGAAAGTGTTCGAAAGTGCTGGGCCAGCCTGTATACACCGCGGGCCATCAGCTACCGGGTCAAAAACGATTTCCCCCATGAAAAGGTACTGATCAGTGTCGGTGTTCAGAAAATGGTGAACTCAAAGGCAGCGGGGGTGATGTTTACCATCAACCCCACCAACGGGGATATTTCCAAAGTCGTGCTTGAAGGAAGCTGGGGCTTGGGAGAAACGGTCGTTTCAGGTTCGGTCAACCCGGACAAATTTATCGTCGACAAGGTCATGGGGGAAATCAATGAAAGGACCATCTCCACCAAACACATCGAGTGTGTTTTCGACATCGAAAAAGGGGAAACCGTCGACGCCGATGTAAACGAAGACATGCAGTGCACCTGCTGTCTCGAGGACCAGGAAATAAAAGCGCTGGTCAAAACAGCAAAGACCATTGAAAATCACTACGGCCGCGTCATGGATATCGAGTGGGCCATCGACAGGGATTTTGCGTTCCCGGATAATATTTTTATTGTTCAGGCACGGCCGGAAACCGTCTGGAGCAGGCGCCAAAAAGAATCTAAAATCGGAAAAAAGACCGGCCGCCAGCTATTAATGGAACAGGCGATGAAGCGCATCAAACTGCCGGAATAAAGCAAGGAGCAGAGAGCACAGTGCAAAGCGTGGCAGCTTTGGAAATAGACCTCCTGCCCAGAGAGCCTGCGCCCCGCAGGGAATGCGGAAGGTGGCTTTAAACCCATACCCCTGAGCCGAAATCAAATGAAAAAAGTGTATTCTCAATAACCTAACTCAACCTGATCAACTATACCCCCCGAAAAACTTTTTTGGAACATGAGCGATGCCGGCTTAAACAAATAAATTTACGCAACAAACCCAATAAACACAATTACACCAACTTAAGAGAGGAGAACAGAATCAAAATGAAAGACATGAGGGATTTTATTGCCAAGGGTGAGGAAGTCGGCCTGTGCAAACGGATCACCGCTGAAGTCGACTGGAATCTGGAACTTTCGCATATCGCCAAACTCAATGAAGAGCAAAGCGGTCCCGCACTTCTTTTTGAAAACGTCAAAGATTACAGCACCCCCGTTATTACCAGTGTCTGCACCACCACCCAAAGGCTGGCTTTGATCATGGGATTGCCCCTCGAATCCACGCTGGTGGATCTTTACGTGGAATGGGCCAAACTGGGTGATAACCTGACACCGCCCAAATGGGTGGAATCCTCGACCGCACCCTGTAAAGAAAATATCCTGACAGGTGACGACATTGATCTTTTCAAATTTCCCGTCCCCCAATGGTATCCTCTGGACGGCGGACGTTTTATCGGCACCGCTCATTTTATCATCTGCAAAGATCCCGAAACCGGATGGGTGAACTTGGGCACCTACCGCAGCCAGTTGCTTGGAAAAGATAAAATGGGAACCCAGTTCATCAAGGGCAAACATGCCGACATTATCTTAAAAAAATACCAGGCCCTGGGCAAGCCCATGCCGGTGGCCTCGGTTATCGGATGCGATCCCCTGCTGTTTATCCTGGGAGCAGCCCGGGTTTCTGCCTTTACATCCGAATATGATGTCGCCGGGGCCCTGCGGGGCGAGCCTGTTGAAGTGGTCTCGGGAGAAACCGTGGATCTTCCCGTACCGGCCCACGCCGAAATTGTCATTGAAGGCGAAGTAGATGCCGACAAATTCATGGAGGAAGGACCGTTTGGCGAATACACCGGCTATTATTCGGGCGTCGGCACGGACCCGCGCAATTTTATCGATGTCAAGTGCATTACCCACCGCCATAATCCCATTTTATGGGGGACCACCGTCGGCCGGGCCGTCACTGACACCCACATGACCATGGCACTTTCCTACGGCGCCACCCTGTGGCAGCAGCTGCTGGCCATGAAAATTCCCGGATTAAAAGCCGTTTATTGCCCGCCGGAAGGCTCCGGACGCTTTCTGGCGATCATCTCCATGAAACAAATGTATCCGGGCCACGCCGACCAGGTCCTGACCGCAGCCATCTCAACTGAAATGGGTGCCTACGGTCTGAAAACAGTCATTGTTGTCGACGAAGATATTGACCCCTGGGATATCCCGCGCGTCATGTATGCCCTGGCCTTCCGGTTTCAACCCAATCGTTCCCAGGTCATCAAACGCGGGCGATCGACACCGTTGGATCCCTCGTTGCCGATCAACGCCAGAGAAATTACCGGCCGGCTGCTGTTGGACGCCACCATCCCTTACGATTGGAAAGACAAGCCGATTCCGATCGAACTTGACGCCAAAGTGGTGGCACGGGTTAAAGAGCGCTGGTCGGAGCTGGGATTATAGTGAAGCTGAAAGCTCAAAGGTGAAAGCTCAAAGCCCTGCCCCGGCAGGGCAATGAGCTTTCGCGATAACTTCTGAGCAAAACATTCACTTCAATATAGAACCGATGGTTCTTAAAAACTTATAACATCAAACTTTGAGCTTTCAGCTTTGAGCCTTGAGCTTTCTGCCTTGAGCTTT
>Ga0210062_1000097_pt1 | contig 24686 bp, 30 predicted proteins | sample Muzzi_CordA_D2_FD_185528 | JGI IMG/M metagenome (GOLD analysis project Ga0210062, IMG submission 185528) | Wetland microbial communities from San Francisco Bay, California, USA, that impact long-term carbon sequestration - Muzzi_CordA_D2 (SPAdes) | ecosystem: Environmental > Aquatic > Marine >...
TTTAATAGCTAAGGCTGGAGCAGAGATCGACTCGAATGTGAACATTACCCGGTGAAGTGGCTAAGAAGTAGTCAGTGTCTAGCGCAGAAAATTCGCAGCTATTTTAATCCGCCTACGGCGGACGAGTCCTGCAGAGGCGGATAAACCCACCAAAGGCGGACAGGGGGTTAATTCCCCGCCCCTTGGGGCGATAATAATTTCCGCCTGATACCCCGTTGCTTGTCCTATCGAAGCGGCGATCCCGCCATTCGGTGCGGCGGGGTAGTTCATTGCCTGAATTTTGAACGTCGATAACCATATGAAAAGGGCGGTTCATTTTAGAACCGCCCTTTGGACGAAGGAGGTTGAGAGCATGGGGTCTATATTATCGCCAGCAGGATTCCAGGGAAGAATTACCATAACCCATGTGGTATCCTCCCATATATTCCCCACCGACGTTGGGGTTGAGCTTTCTCATTTTAATTGTGTGGTCAATGCGCTTTTGGTCCAGTTTGGACTCCAGTTCGGATACTTCTTTTTGCAATGCCTCCGCCTTTGAGGCATCCGGTATTTTACAAATTACTTTTTTATCTATGCTGTTGTTTTTATCGTGCATGACCATATTTAACCGCATTAGAAGGCAAACGCTGTGCCAAAACTTTTTATAATTTTAATAAATACTATAATAGTTTGAAATCATGTGGAATATTGAAATCAAAAGTTCGACCTCGCTCCAAATGCATCGGGAGCCTTCCGGTTTCGTTGAAACAAGTGCGCAACTTTTAAGCATTTGGGTTGGATACCTGGATACCAATTACCCGGTCTCTGCCGGTCTCGGGATTAAAAACTTGTAGAATAAAAGATCAAAGATAATGAAACTATATGATTTCAGAAGGTTATTTGAATAAGTAATTTTTGGCACAGCAATTGCGATTTATGTGAGCAAGGTTTACTTTAAAGGCACGAGCTTATTTTAATTTTAGGGAGAGAAAAATGTCACAAAAAAGAGGTCTGGTAAAGCGCGTCACAAAGGACGGCTGGGCCATGGTCGTCACCGAGAGAGATGATGCCTGCAGCAACTGCGAATCGGCGCAATTCTGTCATTCACTGGCGGATTGTTCCAGGACGGAGACCCGGGTCTTTAACCGGGCCGATGCGGGAGTCGGAGACCGGGTCATAATCAGCCTCAGTTCACGTTCGGTTTTTAAAAGCGCCATGATTCTTTATATCCTGCCGATAGTGAGTCTTTTGCTCGGAGCCATCGGTGGTTCCGGATTACACCAGCAACTGGGCATTGGCGAAACCGGGGCGGCTATTTTATTCGGTTTTGCCGGACTAATACTGGGATTCACAATAGCCGGTATGATTTCAAAGCGACTGACAGCCGGCAGCAAACTCACACCGGTAATTACCCGTATATTAAAGCCGGATAAAGGATCTCATCTGTCGCAGATTCAAGCCGGAAAATGATCAAAACCATGGATACTTTTTATCCGGACAAGCTGTTCCAAACTCGAACAAGTGGGAAAATTTTTTGCACTTCAATATAAGTCAGGCAGGAAGTAACAACCCAAATTAAGCACCGTTATTAATATTTATTATTATAATAGATAGTTATATTATTATGCATACTTTGTGGCACAACGCTTGCATTTCATGGAGTCAAGCACACGAAAAATACGAAATGGAGGTTTACCCATGCAGCAACAGCTAAATCAAGAAAAAACAGCGTTAGATCCGGTGTGCGGCATGACGGTCAATCAAGGCGTAACGGAAATAGCGACCACGATTCAAGGCCGGACATACTTCTTTTGCGCCGAAGGCTGCCGCAAAGCATTTATAGCAGATCCTCAAAAATATCTGGACCCCGCGCCTCCCAAGAGGAAAGGCTGGTGGGGCCGATATTTGGATCGGTTGGAAAAAGCGACCGGTGGAAAGTCTATGAATTGCCATTAGAAAAATTGCCGGTATGCGGAGCGAACGACTGCTTTCAACGATTGTAACACTTGGAATGATGTAATTGCGAATGGAGATAATGGGTGATGAATGAAACAACGGATTTTGGATTGTGGCAGATTGTTCTGATCAATTCTTTAATTTTCCTATTTCTCACGTTCAGCTTTTTTCAGCCTAAGACAAAATGGGACTGGCGAACTTTTGGCGCCTTTTCGGCATTCATTATCGCCCTGTTTAGCGAAATGTACGGCTTCCCCCTCACCGTATATCTTCTGTCGGGTTGGTTGAGCAGTCGATATCCGGAAATAAACTGGTTTAGCCATAATTCCAATCATTTTTTTCAAACTCTGCTGGGATGGACAGGCAATCCTCACCTGGGCCCATTGCATATTGTCAGTGATCTCCTGATCCTGGTTGGACTTATTTTGCTTGCCCTGTCCTGGAGAATTCTACATCGGGCTCAAAGAAACTTCGAAATCGCCTGTAGCGGGCCGTACTTGTGGGTCCGGCATCCGCAGTACACCGCCTTCATCGTGATCATGACAGGATATCTGGTCCAGTGGCCGACGCTGCCAACCCTGGTGATGTTTCCGTTATTGATCTGGCTCTATGCACGGCTCGCCCGCCGTGAGGAACAGGAATCGTTGGCTCAATATGGAGAGGCCTATGCAAGCTATGCTGAACGGACGCCGCGCTTTTTCCCCCGTTTGCAAGTCGGAACTTCAATTTCGAACTGAACGCTAATTGATTTATAAAAAGGAACTCATCGACTATGGATGGTAAATTTCAGGAAATATACCCCGCTGAAGATTCAGACCATGATCGGATCGAGACGACTGCTGCAGCTGAAGATTGCTGTATTGATGCAAGTATTGAAAACCAGCGGGAGACAAACGAGTCTTGCTGCACAAAACGGATGCACCGGTTTTCGTCTCCGCATGCCTACCTTTTTGGAATCATAGCTGCTTTCGCGATCGTGGGGGTCTATTTGACCATGAATACGCTGACATCCGACTGGTATTTTGCCAAGGTTCAGTTCAGCGAATATCGGTGGTGGATAATCGGTCTTGCCATCGGGTTGGGGATTCAAGTGACCTTATTTACATTTCTCAGGTTCCATCTTCGCGGCAAAAAGAAAACAGCTGCCGTTTCAAGCATGGCGGCGTCCGGCGGAGTCTCCGCAGTAGCCATGATGGCCTGCTGCTCTCATTTTGTTGCAACCCTCATACCACTGCTGGGAATATCCTTTCTTTCCGCAACTGCAGTGGCAGGCCTTGCACAATATCAGCCCTACTTTTTTCTGGCAGGCCTCGTGTCCTGTCTGTTTGGCATCGGGCTTATGGTACGCATGATGCGAAAACATGGTATGTTTCGGATCGGAGTCCCGGACGTGCGATTGCGCACCAGATCGGGTCATTTTAGTAATGTATAGAGGAGTAACGGAAATGAAAATGAACAGGATATATGGATTTTTAGGACTCGCAGCGCCAATAATCTTAGCGGTGGCGATAGGATTGGCGGTCAATGTCGGCGCCTACGCCTATGAAATGAAGTCGAACGGTGAAAACAGTGTGCGCGTGGATGTGCAACCGGTACAGCTTAAACCGGGACAACCGGCTAAATTTGAAGTGCGAATGAATACCCACTCGGAAACCCTTGGCGAGGATATGGTTGCAGTCAGTTCCCTTAAAGATAATGCCGGCCGGTTATATCAGGCCACCGCCTGGCAGGGATCAGCGCCCGGCGGTCACCATCGCAAAGGGGTACTGGAATTTCCGGATCTTGCGGATGGCGCTGCAACGATCACCCTTATTCTAAAAGGGATTGCCAATGTCCCTGAAAGAATTTTTGAGTGGCCGGTTGAACGTTAGCTTGATCTTAAAATTAAATGCCGGTTGTTTCCGTGCGGAATTTTAATATTAAATATTATCTGAGCCAAACTTAATTCAGGAGGATTTTAAATGAAACGAATAATCTACATCATCACACTACTAATATTTGCAGCTTTTATCATTGCAGGAACCAGCTTTGCAGGCGGTGGCATGGGTTCCGGCAGCGGCGGCGGCAGCGGCATGGGTGCCGGTATGGGAGGCAGTGGCATGGGCGCCGGTATGGGCGGCTCCATGGGTGGTGGCCATGGGGTGATGGGGGGTCAGGGAATGATGAACCTTGGCCCCAGTCAATCCACGCAGCCCAGAACCAGCCCGAGGTATCAAACTGAAAAACAGGAAACCGAAAAACTGAGAGCGGAGATCAAGGCAAAAAGACAGGAGCTGTCAGATCTATATCGCGCCGAGAAACCGAACAAGCAGATGATCGACCAGAAAATTGTCGAGCTCGGTGAGTTGGAAGCTCAACTAGATGAAACGCTTGCCAATGATTAAATTCAGAGAGCATAGAAACCAAAGAAAGGGCAGAAACGGTAAATGAACCCCGCCAGGCCAAAATATTCATCGCCCATTCTAATACTAATGGGTGTGCTGGCGTTTGTTTTTCCCGTAATTGCGGTGTGCGCTTCGCTGTGCCCGAGCGACAACTCCGGCGTGATATTTTTTCAACACGCAAATTGCGGTATCACCACCCACTCCTTTGTCTCAATGGGGGGTGGGCTATCGGCGCTTTTCATTTTGCCCCTGATGGGCCTATTTTTAGCAAATAATGTGTTCTCCATTCCAGCAGGATACCGTTTTCCCATGTTCAAGCCTCCTCGATTTTCCTCCTAAATTATGGATAGCGGTTCAGCCAAAACCAATCAATACCTGAAACATGTCGAAATCAACAACCTTTGAGATCGGAAAACGGAAAAGGAATAAAAGAAATGATTAAATTTTTTTTAGACAAAATTAAAAAAAACCATGCGCTGATGATGATCCTTTGCTGCGGCATCCCGTTAGTTGGAATTATGGCACTCTCTTCTCTGGGAATACTGGGATCCTGGGGGTATTATGCCCTGATTCTCCTTTGCCCTTTGGGGCATATCTTTATGATGCGCGGGATGCATTCGGGCCATGCAGATTCGAAGCTGCCTGTAGAAACCAACCAAATTGAAGATAAGTGAAAGGACCTCACGGCAAGAATATTAGAAAACATTTGCTTGAGATTCAATCAGAATCTGAAAGCAGAATACTGCGGAGGCTTTAATAATGTGTCACCTGATATTTTTTCTCCCGGTTTTCGGGCTGCCGGTTTTTTGGTTCTTTCCTTTTAAGACTGCCCTGGTGGTATATCTTATCATCTGCGCCATCTCCTTGCTGCTATATTATAAAATCTTCCAGGCGCTGCACAGCAAGGTTTGCACCGGTAAGGAGGCCATGTTGGGTAAAACGGCCGTGGTGATCCGGAATATCGATCCGGAGGGCAAGATCCAATATGCTACTGAGATTTGGCGTGCGACTGGCCGGGGCAATACCTTCATGGAAGGCGAAAAGGTGCTGATTACAGGTGTCTTTGGATTGAACCTTCTGGTGACGGAAGCCTCGGTTGAGAAACGAATTGAGCGATTATAATAAGAATATTTAAGCCATGACCCGTTCCGTACGGGCCGGGATAAACCTCGCCCCTGCATGTCGGATGTTGAATATTGGATAGATACTCATCTGTAGGGGTGGGGTTTATCCGCGCCCGCACGGGCTTGACAAAATAAGGAGATGAAAAATGCGGTCGGTATTTATTGAAAGAACACAGTCTCAGATACTAGTAAATGAATAAGCGATGGTTCAGGCTTGAATGTTTACATTGATGCACCTATAACGGGCATTTATTATAAACGAAAAGCAGCGCATAACCGCATGCAGTTGGAGATGAAGGATGGCCCTGGATAAAAACAGCATTGCCGGGCTTTATCAGAAAAGAGCCAAGCATTACGATTACAGTGCAAATTTTTATTATTTGATCGGCATTCGGGAATTTGCATATCGGAGAATAGCCGTGGAAGCCCTTAAATTGGAGCACGGTGATACGGTTGTGGAAATCGGCTGCGGAACTGGTTTGAATTTCAGACTTCTCAGAGATCGCGTGGGCGCGGAAGGAAAAATTATTGGAGTGGATTTAACGGCTGAAATGCTTTCTGCGGCCGGCCGGCGAATCGAGCGCAACCAATGGACCAATATTGAGCTGGTTCAGTGCGATGCCGGCGCCTATGCCTTTCCGGAACATGTCGATGGTGTTATCACGACATTCGCCATTACGCTCGTCGAAGAGTACGACAACCTTATTAAACGGGCAGCCGCGGTTTTGGCCCCCGGGAAAAGGCTGGTAGTGTTGGATTTTAAAATGCCGGACAGTTGGCCGATGTGGCTGGTCAAATTTTTTGTTATCCTCACCCGTCCCTTCGGCGTGACGCTGGATCTGGCGGGTCGGCATCCGTGGGAGTCGGTCGAGCGATACCTGGAATCAAAAGAACTCAAGAGTTTCTATTTCGGCAGTATCTACGTTGCAGCCGGTGAAAAACGTTAAGGCGAAGTTATCACCCTGATATTTACTTTACTATCCATAACAAGGGAAGGAGACGACATAGTCGGCATGGATATAAAGACCGGTCGTACGCTTCACCGCCGAACCTGGTTCGGAATGTTTGCCGCTGTAATGCTGGGACCCGGCTTCATTCACCGGGCGGGGGTGGGAAAAGTATTGATCCCTCATCCTCCGGTGGTCAACTGGCTGCTGCGCCGGGGCTTGCCCGACAGGGTCGATCTTAAGCTGAGTTTTTCTCATGAAATAAGTCATTTTCAAACTGCACCGTTCATCGCGTTGTATGCGATTGCGATTTTAACCGGAACGTTTGCTGCAGGGCGTTTCAACATCCCGGAAGTTTTGTTCGTTTTGGTCTGCATTCAGGCCACCTGGGAAATGCTGTCCGAGGCGTTGACCATCATCGGCAATATCGCTTACTACCGCAAGTGTTATAAGGGCATCCCGGGACTTCCCCGTATGATATTTTGGACGGCAACCGGCATACTCACCGTCGCAGGATGGTTTAGCGCCTTTTCGTGATAGATGCTTTATGAATTGAGAAAAACGAAAAGCGCATAATTATTTCCGCCTTTGCCACATCATTGATGCCCCAATAGGATGCTATTATCTGAAGCGGCGTTCATCGTCTTTGAGAGGAAGAAGAACATAGTCCCTGCCCTCAAGAAGATCAATCACTTTCCCATCCTGAATTTGAGAGACCGGCTCGGAAATTACTTTTTTTTCCTTGTCTGAATAGTGGTCTTCGTGGTCTTCGTGGTCGTCGTGGTCACCGTGGTTGCTGTGGCCACCGTGGCCGCCGCAACACCCCATTCCGCCTTTGCGTGAAAAGATGAGGTAGATGAAGATTCCAATAAAAATTAGAGGGATCAGAAAATACATTATTCACCTTATAGCTTCTCAGGGAGGTACCGCTTAGTATGGTTTCCAAGAGAAGATCTTTACTCTCAAGAGAAGATCTTTACTCTGAAGATTGATGATAAAACTTTTACCCTGGTTGAAAGAAAGGCGATTCCATGCCCGGGACGAGCAGGCATACCGATACAAATCCTACAGGTTACCGGCAGCACAATCCTTCAGAAAAACATGAAGGCACTGTAGATCAACACCAAAAGGATCACCGCCAAGAACACAACGGCGGCGATCACCATGCTCATATGGTGGCAGATTTCAAAAGACGCTTCTGGATTTCCCTGGCAATTACCGTGCCCATTCTGGTTATATCACCCATGATTCGGGCCTTTTTAGGCTTTAAAGGGCCGCTGAGCTTCCCCGGTGATCCATACGTTCTGTGGGCGCTTTCCTCAGCCGTTTTTTTCTACGGCGGTTGGCCGTTTCTTAAGGGTTTCTACCACGAGTCGGCAGAAAAGCAGCCCGGGATGATGACCCTGATCGCGGTTGCCGTCGCGACCGCCTATATCTACAGCAGCGCCGTGGTATTCGGGTTGAGCGGCAAAGTGTTTTTCTGGGAGTTGGCCACTTTGATCGACATCATGCTTTTGGGCCACTGGATTGAGATGAAATCGGTGATGGGGGCCTCACGTGCTTTGGAGGAGTTGGCTAAACTGATGCCGTCCGAAGCCCACAAGGTGATGCCGGACGGAAGTACTGAAGATGTATCCATCGAGGAGCTTGAACCCGGAGACAGGGTACTCGTCAAGCCGGGCGAGAAAATTCCGGTGGACGGAGAGATTGTCGAGGGCGAAACCTCGGTGAACGAGTCCATGCTTACCGGGGAATCCAAACCGGTCGACAAGAAATTAGGTTCCAAGATCATGGGTGGGTCCATCAACGGCGAGGGAGCCGTCACCGCGGAGGTTCAAAAAACCGGCAGGGATTCATTTCTCTCCCAAATGATCGATCTGGTCGAACAGGCTCAGCAGAGCAAGTCGAAAAGTCAGGACCTGGCCAATCGTGCGGCGCTGTGGCTGACAATAATTGCCCTGAGCTGCGGTGCCGTGACAATGGTCGTATGGCTGGCAGTTCTCAGCAGGGATTTTGCATTCTCCCTGGAGCGCGCCGTAACCGTTATGGTCATTACATGCCCTCATGCCCTGGGGCTTGCTGTTCCGCTGGTGGTAGCCGTCTCAACAGCCCTGTCCGCCCAAAACGGGCTTTTGATACGCAACCGCGCGTCCTTTGAGAGGGGCCGCAACATTCAGGCCATCATTTTTGACAAGACCGGTACGCTGACAAAGGGCGAATTCGGGGTGACCGAAGTCGTCACTTTTTCCGATGATATGGACGAAAAAAAACTTCTTGGATTTGCCGCTTCTGTTGAAGCTCATTCCGAGCATCCCATCGCACAGGGGATTACAGCTTCAGTCGAGGAGACCTCCGGCGTATCGAATTTTAGCGCCATACCGGGCAAAGGTGCTCAAGGCACGGTGGACGGCAAAGAAATAAAGGTGGTCAGCCCCGGCTTTCTCAAGGAAAACGATATCCACATGGAAGACGACCGCATTGAAAAATTCCATTCCCAGGGCAAGACCGTTGTCTTTGTTCTGGTAGACGATGAACTCAAAGGGGCCATTGCTTTGGCGGACATTATCCGGGACGAGTCAAAAGAGGCGATTGCCAGACTCAAGAAGATGGGCATTCAGTGCATGATGCTGACCGGAGACACTAAATTGGTCGCAAAATGGGTCGCCGAGGAAATCGGACTGGATGAATATTTTGCCGAGGTGCTGCCGAAGGATAAGGCCGATAAAGTCAAAGAGGTCCAGTCCCGGGGCATCATCGTGGCCATGACCGGAGATGGTATCAACGACGCTCCGGCACTGGCCCAGGCCGACGTGGGCATCGCTATTGGGGCCGGAACCGATGTTGCGGTCGAAACGGCGGATATCATTCTGGTCCGCAGCAATCCCCTCGATGCGGTGGCCATTTTGGACCTGGCGCGGGCAACCTACCGCAAAATGGTACAAAATCTGGTCTGGGCCACCGGGTACAACGCCTTTGCCATTCCGCTGGCCGCCGGGGTGCTGTCCCCATACGGCATTCTGCTTTCACCGGCCATGGGCGCCGTCTTGATGTCGATGAGCACCGTGATCGTGGCGGTCAACGCCCGGTTTTTGAAAATATCATAATATAGGTTGAAAAGTTGCAATTTGCAGACCTTTGCGCCCCGGCGCAGCTTTCAAAATAATCCTTGACATTTGCCACACTGTGGTATAAAAAATGAACGCAATCTTAACTAAAATTATATAACTAATGGATATTAAGAGAAAAAACATCTCCCTTATTATTATACTCGGGATTCTGCTCTACGGCTTTCCGGTTGTCACATTATGCTCATCATATTGTGTCTCAAGCCATTTCGACCTTGATTCGACAATCGACGGAAGCTGCCCCTTTGCGTACCATTCATTGGTCCAAATCGCCATTGTATTGTCAGCGCTTGTTATATTTCATCCTGCAGGTTTTTTCCATGCCAGGGACAGACGGATCATACCCCTCGGCGCCTATTGGCCCCTCTTTAGGCCCCCTCGACTTTCCCGTTAAACATTCACGCCCAATTCAATTCAACTGACTTATTTCGTATTGTCTCAGACAGCCTGAAAGCTTAATATACGGGTCCTCATATTAAATTATCAGGTGTTAAGGAATTTAAAGTGCAAAATAAAGTTCCGCCGATTAAAAATGTTTTCACGGTGTTGCGAGCGGAGGTGCGGAATGGCTGATATCGGGTATTATTCTATTTTAATTTCATTATTCCTGTCTGCTTTTTGTGGCCTGGCGTTGATTCTCGGCATAAAGAGCCGCCGGGCCGAAGTGATTGCCAGTGCTGAGAACGCGGCCCTGGCTGTTCTTGTTTTTTTGACCCTGTCCGCGGCAGCCATGGTTTATGCGCTCATAACGAGAAATTTTCAAATTGAATACGTTGCCAGATATACGAGTCGGAGTCTTTCGCTGCTTTATACGTTGACCGCTTTTTACGCCGGGCAGGAAGGCTCGCTGCTGTTCTGGAGCTGGGTTCTTGCGATATTTACCGCAGCGGTAATCTTTCAGAACAAAAATAAAAATCGCGAACTCATGCCGCATGTGCTGCTGGTTTTGACGACAGTTATCTTTTTTTTCACATTTGTGATGGCCGCTGTCACCAATCCGTTTAAAACAATTAATTTCACGCCGTCTGACGGCCAGGGTTTAAATCCGCTGTTGCAAAATCCCGGAATGATTTTTCATCCACCGGCCTTATTAATCGGCTACGTTGGATTTACGGTTCCTTTTGCCTTTGCGCTGGCGGCGCTTATTACCGGTAAGCTCGGCAGCACCTGGATCAAAACCACCCGCAAGTGGACCCTGACCGCCTGGGCTTTTCTAACCGCCGGGAACCTGCTGGGAATGGAATGGGCTTATGTTGAACTGGGTTGGGGGGGGTACTGGGCCTGGGACCCGGTTGAAAACGCTTCATTTATGCCGTGGATATTGGCAACGGCCTACCTGCATTCGGTCATGATTCAGGAAAAAAGAGATATGTTAAAGGTCTGGAATATGGTCTTGATCGTCTTTACATTTCTAATGACCATTTTTGGGACCTTTATCACGCGCAGCGGACTGATAGCTTCGGTCCACTCATTTGGGGAATCAAGTCTGGGCTGGTACTTTTTATTTTTTATGCTGCTTGCACTGGCCGTTTCATTAACATTGCTCATTTATCGCCTTCCCCATCTGAAAAGCAAGAATCAGCTGGACTCGTTGCTATCCAGGGAAAGCAGTTTTCTGATCAACAATCTGCTTTTTGTCGGTATCGCTTTTACGGTCCTGTGGGGCACTCTTTTTCCCATTATTTCGGAAGTCGTTCGAGGCGTTAAAATGACGGTTGGCCCGCCATTTTACAACGGTGTTGTCACTCCCATCGGGTTAACATTGCTATTGTTGACGGGTCTTTGCCCCATCATAGCCTGGCGCAAAACGACACTTAAAAAGTTTGTCGGCAAACTTCTATTGCCATTAATTGTCTCAAGTGTTACGGCGGCCGGGTTATATCTTTACGGCATTCGATCACTTTATGCTTTGTTAACATTTATATTTTGCATCATTGTCGTCATCAACCTGTTTATGGAGTTTTTTACCGGGACCCGCACCCGCCACGCTGTTTTTGACGAGAACTATCCCAAAGCATTTTGGAACCTGGTGATAAAAAATAGACGACGATACGGCGGCCATTTTGTTCATTTCGGAGTTGCTCTGATTTTCATGGCTTTTGCGGGAAGCCATTTTAACATGGAAAAACAGATCACTTTGGCAAAGGGAGAATCGTTTAAAATCAAAAACTACACCTTACGGTTCGATGCGCTTTCCATTTATCCCACGGCCAGTAAACAAAAGGTTGTTGCGACATTGACAGTCTTAAACGACAAGCATCTAGTGGGGGTCGTATCACCCGAAAAAAGTCTTTACCGCGGGCAGAATCAACCAACAACCGATGTGGCGATCCATACCAATTTTAAAGAAGACCTTTATGTTATTCTGGCCGGTTATGAAAAGGATCTTGCCACCTTCAAGGTGCTGGTGAATCCACTGGTCGTATGGATTTGGATTGGCGGTGGAATCATGGTTTTAGGAACGATATTCGTTGTATGGCCGGTTCGCCGCAGGAAGGTGTAGCCAATATTCTTAAGTGACGGGGAAATTTCAAACTTTAGGAGTTCACCATGTTGGCATATGTTATCCTTTTTGGGCTGTTTTTAGGGGCATGTTACTGGATCATAAATCCGCTGCTTCAGGAGAACGAGCGCCAAAACGGCTTCAGGCCGAAACCGGAAGACATCCTGGAAGAGTTAAAGAATCAAAAAGATAGCGCTTATGCCGCCATTCGAGAGTTGGAATTTGATTTACGCATGGGCAAATTGACTGACGAAGATTTTCAAATTCTTAAGGAGCAATACACCCGGGAAGCCGTCGGGTATATGATAGAAATGGATAAATTATCGCCGCCGCCGGCAACATTACCAAAGCCGATGGATCGGGCTCCTGAGCAGGAAATTGAGCCGGATGTTGCGGTGAATCGCAACCTTGAATCAACCGAAAGAAAATACATTTACTGCACTTCCTGTGGCGAAAAGGCTCCCGTTGAGACTCGGTTCTGCGCCGCCTGCGGGTCAAATTTGCACAAACACGGCTAAGATTATTTCCAGGAGGAAAATTGAAAAAAAGAATAAAGTATAAACCGATTATCCTTTCTGCCGTTGTTCTGATGGTTATCGGATATCTAATTTATACCGGTCTGCGGGATACCATGATTTTTTACTTAACGGTATCTGAAGTGCTGGCAAAGCCGCCGGAGGATTTGACGTTAACCCAGAAGGTCGGGGGCATGGTGACCGCCGGGTCGGTTCAATGGGATCCGAAAACGCTAAATCTGTCCTTCAAATTAGAAGACCAACAGGCCAATCTCGTCGTCAACTATTCCGGCATTGTGCCGGATTCCTTTAAACCCGGAGCGGAGGTAATCGTAGAAGGGACTTACCGGGGAGATGGTCATTTTTTGGCCACTACCATCATGCCGAAATGTGCATCAAAATACGAATAAGGGATAGATTTCTCGTGAGTGCGCTGGGAGGACGCAGCATCTTCGGGTTAATTTGATAGCAGAGACACGAGTGGTAAATGCCTAAAATGCAAAATGCCTAAAATTTAGGATGTTAGTCATTTTATTAATAAGAATTCCCGATTACAGGACGCTTCAAAGCTAGTTTAGCAGGTTTCAGTTTTTAGAACCTACTCTACCTGTCACCTGAAACCTTCAGGTTCTCATTGCTTGTAGTCAGAACAAACAGTTAAAGACTTAATGCAAAACACCGGGTCGCCGCAAATGAATTCAAAACCCTATATTGAGGTCAGGGGATTGACAAAAAAATTTGGTTATAAAACCGCGTTGCGGAACGTTGATATTTTTTTGCAGGAAGGTGATTCCCTGGCGCTTTTCGGCCCCAACGGAGCCGGAAAATCGACCTTGATACAGGTTCTGTGCTCTCTGCTGCCGCCGACCTCGGGCAGCGTCAGAATTGCCGGATATGAAGCAGGACAGGATCGTGAGGCGTTGCATCAAATTATTGGACTTATCGCCCACCAGACGTTTCTATATCCTCACCTGACCGCTTATGAAAATCTTCAATTTTACGGGACGATGTACGGAGTGGCCCGGGTGAATGATCGAATTGCAGAAGTTCTGGATCTCGTTGGATTGAGTGGCTACCGCAATGACACCGTTCAAAACTTTTCACGCGGAATGCAGCAGCGTCTCTCAATTGGACGGGCCGTTATTCACGATCCGATGGTAATATTTTTGGACGAGCCGTTTACCGGTCTGGATCAGCAGGGCAGCAAGGACTTTATTAAATTGATTTTGCAATTTCGCGATCAAGGCAAAACCGTGATTATGGCATCGCATCAATTACACCTCGGAATTGAACTGTGCAACCGGGCAGCGATACTGAAATCAGGTAATATTGTGTACCTGCAGGATGTCGCAGGCATCGCGGAAAAAGAATTCAATCAGATTTATGCCCAACAAGTCGGAGAAGATATGTTGCCGTTAAAGGTAGCCTGATGAAATTTGTCCATCAACTGGAGGCCATTATCTGGAAAGATTTTATTTCCGAATTCAGAACCAAGGAGATGATTCTTTCCATGTGTCTGTTTTCATTTCTGGTCCTGATTATTTTTAACTTCGCCTTTGGATCATCAATTAATCTTGATCGGGGGATGATTGCCGGGATTCTCTGGGTTGCGTTTGTCTTCTCCGGGCTAACGGGACTCGGCCGGTCTTTTAACCTGGAGCGGGATCGAGGGACGCTGCAAGGCCTCATTTTATGTCCGGTCAGTCCCTGGACAATCTTTTTGGCAAAACTCATCGGGGTATTCCTGTTTACAACGGTTATGGAAATTTTTACCATTTTTATTTTTTCGGTGCTATATAACGCCACGGTCCTGCCCTTTCTCGTTCCGCTGGGGCTGATTGTTTTCCTGGGAACCCTCGGTTTTACGGCCATCGGAACTATTTTTTCCGCTATTTCTGCAACCGCGAAAGCCAGAGATGTCCTGCTGTCAATTCTCTTCTTTCCGATTTCGGTTCCCGTGATTATTGCTTCGGTTAAGTCAACCGCGATTATTTTAAACGGTAAATCTTTTCAGATGATATTTCCCTGGCTAAAGATCCTGGTCGCATTTGATCTTATTTTTCTGCTCGTTTCGTATTTAACTTTTGCCTATATCCTGGAGGAATAATCTTGAAGCGCACGCAAACTCTTTGGATACCTTTTCAGCTTCTGACCTACGTGTTGATGCTCGCCGCGCTGTATGCCATCTTTTTCTTTGCGCCCGTAGAAAAAACAATGGGCGTCATTCAAAAAATATTCTATATCCATGTCCCCGCCGCATTTCTGGCATATCTGGCGTTTTTTATCACTTTTATGGCCAGTATCTTGTATTTATACCGCAAGGATTCCAAGTGGGATACCGTTGCGCATTGTGCGGTTGAAACCGGGGTCATATTTTGTACTATCGTTTTGATCACCGGCCCCATCTGGGCCAAACCTGTTTGGAATGTCTGGTGGACATGGGACCCGAGGTTAACGACAACGTTGATTTTATGGTTTACTTACGTTGCATACCTGATGCTCCGAAGGTCGGTAAAAGAAAACCAGCGGGCGAATCTATCGGCCGTCTTCGGTATCATTGGTTTTATCAACGTTCCGATTACATTTTTTTCCATTAGATTGTGGCGAACGATCCACCCGGTCATTATCACCAGCCGGGGTATCAACATGTCCTGGCCCATGAAATTGTCCTTATTAATCACATTTATTGCTTTTTGTTTTTTGTTTTTCTCTGTGCTGATAAGCAGGATCAGATTAGAGCAGTTAAAGATGCGTATCGAGGAAATTAACGATACCATGGATGATATGAATATCGGGCTGGCTCAAAAATTAGTAAAAGGAATTTAATTATGGACAACAGTATTTATCTTTTTGCGGCCTTCAGCATCACCTGGACAGTAATTTTTTTATACATTTTCAGACTCTTCCGGAGTCAAAAGGCCCTTAATTCCCAGATAAATGAAATCAAAAAAACGCTGCAGGAAAATATCGAAATGAAAGAGCGTCATTCCTGAACACAGCGCTTGAGGATTGCGTCTGGCGGATAACTCCGGGTCAGGGTTTATAGCGATATGGAACTAAAAATATATCTTCGAAAATCAGCTTTAACAATCGCTGCGCTTCTCGTCGTCGGCTTTGTGGGCCTTTTAGTATGGGGCATGCTAAACAAGGAGCCCATAACCGGCCTTAGCGGCGTCACCATGGTAAACCGTGCGGCACCTGACTTTACCCTGGCGACCTTCAATGGAGCCACGGTCTCCCTGAAAGACTTGCGGGGTAAGCCGGTCGTGATTAATTTCTGGGCGTCCTGGTGTCCGCCCTGCAGGTATGAAGCCGCGCTTTTAGAGCTAACGTGGCGAGCCTATAAAGATCGGGGTCTGATTTTTATCGGGGTCAATATCCAGGATCGCAAGCAAGATGCCCTGAACTATATCCGGGAGTTCGATATCACCTATCCCAACGGACCGGATCCGACCGGCGAGATCAGCATCGACTATGGGGTTTCAGGCCTTCCGGTGACTTTCTTTGTATCCGGCAAAGGAGAGGTCGTTCGCCGCTGGGTTGGCGCCATCGAGAAAAGCGTACTGATCGGTTCCATCGAGGAGATCCTGCAATGACTGAGATTCAAATCTTTTTGACCAACTGGATGAACGCCCTGGCCCTCTTGCTGCCCTTCGGATATTCTTTCGGAGCGGGGATGGTGTCAACAGTTAATCCGTGCGGTTTTTCCATGCTGCCGGCATATCTGTCAATTTATCTGGGTGAGCGGGATGACGGCACCGCTTCCAGCCACTTTCTACGCAGGGGCGGCAAAGCGTTGCTTATCGGAACGGCAGTGACCTTGGGATTCACGGTTCTTTTTTCAATTTTCGGCGTGATACTCTGGGCCGGGGGGTATTTTCTCATGCAGTACCTGCCCTGGCTCGGTTTGTTTGTCGGCACCGTCCTGGCTTGTCTGGGCCTGTTTCTGCTGGCCGGAAAATCGGTCCATACTGCGCTGCCGGCCCGCCTGGGGAACATGATCGGCAGTCCCGAAACGCAAGGGGTCAAAACCTACTTTCTTTTTGGAATCGGATACGGCATGGCTTCCCTGGGTTGCACGCTTCCCATATTCCTGGTGGTGGTGGGAAGTGCTATTAAGTCTCAGGGCTTCTCAAACGGTATTTTTCAGTTCTTTAGCTATGCCCTGGGAATGGGCGCAGTACTGACATCACTGGCCCTGAGTCTGGCCGTCTTCAAAGGAGGGCTGGCGACTTATCTGCGCCGCGTCCTGCCCTACATGGGCAGAATTGCAGGCGCCCTGCTGCTGGTATCCGGATCTTACCAGATTTACTATTGGTTAACCAAGGGAGGATTGCTCGCATAAAAATGAAAAACAAGATCATCATCTTCGGGTTGGCCCTTGTGACCCTGCTTTTGACAGACCTGTCGGCGACAGCCCAGTATCATAATGAAGAAGCCCTGCAAAAGACAGCTAGGGAAATCAACGAACTCATTATGTGCCCTCTTTGCGCGGGTTTAACCATCGCCCAATCCACTAACGAAACCAGCAGTCAGATGCGGGATCTGGTCTTAAAAAAGTTGCGCCAGGGTGAAAGCAAAGAAGAAATATTGCAATACTTTGAAAGCCGGTACGGCGAACGAATCCTGGCCAAACCCAATAAAAAGGGGTTTAACCTGATATTGTGGGTTTTTCCATTCGTGCTCGTCGTCTTCGCGGCAATCGTCATATATTATCTGATTCGGCGCTGGTCAACCCGGGCAGCGGAAACACCAATTGCAAATTTCGATGAGGACCAGCTGACCGAATACCAGGAGCGTCTGGAAAAAGAATTAAAGCAATTCGATGAAGGATTATCGGATTAAACGTTATTTTTTAACCGTTCACTGGCTTGCCCGCCTCGGGTGAGTTCAGGGTTCAACGTTCAGATTCATCGCTGCATCCCGTCGCACCAGGGCAGGCTTGAACTCCTGAACCTTTGAACCCGTGAACGCCTATCATGAAAAGGAATATTACGATGGCAAAGAAGAAAAAAAAGAATCCGCCGAAAAAAAGTACCACCAATCCAAAACAGACGGCGCCGGAGTCAAAAAAAAGGTCCCGGTACCCGTTGCTCGCTTTTTTGGCGGGCGGGGTCCTGGTCCTCGCCGGGGCCTATTTCCTGTATCAGGGAGAAAAACAACCGGCACCCTCCGTGCAGCTTGCGGAATTTAATAAGGAGAATATCAGCCTGCGGGAGAAAAGACCAACCCTCTCACCGGAACAGTTTAGCGGCAGGGTCAGAGATGCCTATTCGATCGCTCGCACGATTCCGGAGGTGCTCGATAAACTCTATTGTTATTGCCGCTGCAAGGAAAATTTCGGCCACAAAAGCCTGCTGAGCTGTTATGTCGATACGCATGCCTCCACCTGAGGTATCTGTATGGATGAGGCGCAGTTAGCGTCTCGGATGCATGCTCAGGGAGCAACCACAGCGGAAATTCAAAATGAAATTGACCGAAAATTTGGCTCCTAGTCTCCCAACCCGGATCCGCCGAAGGCGGAGAATTGAATATTGATGATTGCAGATTGAAGATTTGTTGTATCGCTGCGCTCTGTCTTTTCAATTTAAATCGATAGCATTTCTAAAATATTCAATTTGGCTATGGCATAAATCTGCGCAAACATGATGTGATTTAAACAGAATAGGTGCTAAGGAAGGGCGCAATGAAGCGTATGTCATTTATATTAATAATCTTAATGATGGCGATGCCCATGGCCACCGGCTTTGCACAGAACCCGGTACGCGCCATTGACTCACTTAGCCTTGAATTTTGGCCTGACTATGACAAGGCGTCCGTCCTGGTTTTGATGACCGGCACACTTCCGGCTGACACCCACTTTCCGGCTTCTGTCACCCTGCCTTTACCGGCGGGCGCCCAACTCAATGCTGTCGCCCGCATTGATCGTAATGATGGCGCCATGAAGGATGATATTTTTTCCGTTCCTGATCCGGACGGCGCGATGACGTTCATCACCACGGATCCAAGCTTCAGGGTGGAGTACTATCTGCCGTACACCATCAATAACAACCAACGATCCTTTGACTATACCTGGCTGGCAGCGATACCCGTGAATAATTTTCAAGTCAGAGTACAGCGTCCAACATCAGCCGACACCCTTAATACGGAACCGGCTGCTGCAAACGTCGTCAGCAGCGGGGATGGTTTCGCTTATCACACCTTCCCCGCCAGGGCTGTTCCGGCCGGGCAGCCATTTTCGCTGCACGTGGATTACAACATGACCGGCGATCAATTATCGGTGGCAAGTTTGCCTCCCGCAAATACCGGCATACAAAGTCCCGCATTGCCTGTTGCGTCCAAATCCGGCTCCGGCATGAACTGGGCCCTGGTAGCCGTTATTGCCGGCGGTTTCCTCATTCTCGTTGCTTTGATCTGGCAGATGGCTTCGCGCCGTACTTCGTCAAGCGTGGGCAAGCCTGCTGATACAGGGGCGGAAAAGCAATCACGGGCTAAATTCTGCCGCAATTGTGGTGAACCCATCGATAAAGGCGATAGATTTTGCAGCGGCTGCGGCGCGGAATTGTAAGATGTGTGCCAGGTTGGGCGGTCCAGGGTTCAATTCCCACTCGTCCGGCTTAGTGCACCTATTCGTAATTAAGGTGACGTATTCGCAGTAATATTTTTTCACCGCAGAGGCGCAAAGAGCGCAAAGGGTATTTTTCTTTTCATTTGCCTTTGAGAGGAAGGCAAATGAAAAACAATCAGCTTACGGCAGAAAATATTCAGGGTATTTATTTAGATTCAATGCAAACATAAATCTCACATTAATACGAAATCTTGCAATTCGAAGGTCAGATTTGTGATTTGCCCCCAGTGCTTGAATCTTTTTATTTGCCGTCCTCTCAACGGCAAATAAAAAATACTTTATCTCTGCGCCCTTCGCGCCTGCGGTGAAATTTAAAATCATTCATCGGCAACGAGGTCAAATCATCGGCAGGGCTTCAGTAGATTATACGTTACCGTATTTATGAAACTATGTACTTAGCTCAAACGGCCCTATAGGCCGGGCTTTACCAGGAACCGGGGGATTACTCTTTCCCGGGTTCAAAGTGAAGTTTGACGATGGTACCCACCTGATGTTGATCGGCGGCGGTTCCGTCCCAAACGGCCAATCCGAAAGAATAGCTTTTTTCAGCCGGATCTAGCGGCACGTCCCGTTTGGAGGGAGTTTGCAGCGCTCGACTCAACTCGAGCGTCCAGTATCCGTCGGACCAGGACGCACGGCCTCTGATGTTGGCCGAATCTCCTTGCTCGGGAATGCCGGTTTCATATAAGGGGACACTGGTTGCCCCCGGGTTGCTGCCGTCAGGTAATTGCAACGGTACCTGTTTATCCCCCTCCAGGTAAAATAGGGGGCGGGGCGGCATTCCATCAGTAACTTCTGCATTGAGGGTGAGCGGAACACCGCCCACGGTTTCCGGCATTCGCTCGCCGGAAGTGTCGCTGCCGTGCGCGGCAGAGATTTCCGGCTGTGCCCAACGAAATGCAGGCTTTAAGCTGCCTTGTGGTACGTATATTACGCGGTGGTCCAGGAACCCGTCCCCGGGGCGCCCCGCCCTTTCGGCTGTAAAGGCGTTCCAATACCACTCATCCACGACGGCGCCCTCCTGCCGGGTGGCCATCCGCGGAAATTCTCTGAAACGGCCGGTGCTGTGGCACAATACAGCACAACCGCCCTGCCTGAAGTCTTTTACCTGTTCGGTTATCTGCCAATGAAGCGCCAGGGCGTCGGGCCAGGTCTCTTCGGCCCGCCATTGTCCGCCGCTAAAAAACCATTGACCCATCCGGTCCTGGCGGGTTTTATCCGGCCAGCGGAAGGCAAAATATATATGGGTATCGTCGTAAACCGCCCGCATCAGGACCTGTGCCGCCGGTTGAGGCGGACCGTCGCTCAATTGCCATGTGGATAGTTTCGTTTCGAGTGCCATGTTCCAGGCATCTTCCCGGGTCTGACCGTCTATTTCAGGAGCAGGTTTTCCGTCCAGGTAGGCGGCTATCAGGGTGGGCGGCAGATCTTCGCCCTCATAAGCACTGTGACGGTCGGGTTTATGGCAGTTCAGGCATACTCTATCTGAGCGGGTTTCGAGAATGTTGGCCCGGGCTAACTCGGCACCATCCCGGGCCCTGCCGCCGGCCATAAGTTCAGCGTAAAATCCTCCCGGTCCGTGACAGCTTTCGCAGGTGACCTGATCCTCCAGGTAGTGTCCGGTTAATTCATTGTAACCCGTCGTGTGACAGCCGAGACAGCGCGATTCATCCAGCTTAAGCCCGCTTCCCTGCAGCTCTTTGAGCTTGGTTTGCACCCTGTCTAAAGGTTTAAATTTGAGCCGGCGCCAGCGTGCCACATGTCTTGGATGCGAACCCAGATGGCAGCGCAGGCACAGGTTTGAGCCGGTGAAAGGTATCGGCTCTCCGGAAGCGCTAAATTGAAAAAGATCCAGGGCCGTAGTTCCGGCTGCGCGGACTTTCAGATAGTCGTACAGCGGTCTGCGGGGGATGCGCAAAGTGGAATGGGCCCGGGACGATTCCGTGGCCCTGCCGACACCGCCGTGGCAAATCGTGCAACCGTATTCTTCGAATGGAAAACGCTCTGTTTGGGAGTGCTTTTGCTTAAGCGCTTTCAGATCCAAATGGCAGGAAATGCACCGGTCGATGCGCTTGCCGTCCCCCGCTATAATTTGCCGGATCCTATATCGGGGGCGCTCAAGGTAGCGCAAGCGCTTTTGTAAAATGGTTCGTTGCGTCCCCTCGGCACTTGCTAAAGCCTTGGTAACCGCTTCCGCCTCTTTGCGAAAATACGCTTTCTGAAGACGCTTCCATTCGGGATTCGCCTCCTTGCCGAGGATAACTCCCAAAGTCACCAGGAGTGAGAGAACGAGAAGGGAAAATATTATGTACAGATGTCGGTTCACGCCCGGGCTATTCCTTTGCAAAGCCGTTGTCATACCTGAATTTTGCACGAGTCGGAGGCTTTCATATGCAAGGCACTTAAGGGCCAAAATTCAGGTCATAATTGCTGACTGCGGCAGGAGAGGCCTTGGTGCCCAATTCATGAAATCTGACCGGCGCCATGTGCCTCAGATATTAAACCATGGTGTCTGGACGACATACCTTATATTCAAGAGAATGCGGAGTAAAACCTTGATTACAACCGCCCCCATGGTCAAAACCAGAAAAAAGTAGATTGAGTAACGAATCCGTCCCCATTTCTCAAATCGGCGGCGCCGGAAGTAATACGGCCAGATCAGTCCCACGAGATAATAAGCGCCCACCAAAAACAGGCCCAGCCAATTTGGAAGGCTGCGGAAATCCGGTCGCGCCGCCCTGGCCATGCTCCAGTCCTGCCAGGGCCAGTACCAGTCCCAGTTGGATCCACGGAACCAGGCGGCGATTGCCGTGAGCAAAACCAGAAACAATAGACCGACAGCGAACGGCAACGTGGCCCAGATCCGGCGTCGGAAGGAATAACGCCCCTCACCGTCTGGATCGGCATCGAGCAGGGGAACCGATACCAAACCCGCTATGATGAAAAAGGGAATTACCACTCCGGCCAGCCAGGGATCAAAGTAAAGAAGCATCTCCTGAAACCCGAGAAAATACCAGGGCGCCTTGGCGGGGTTGGGCGTAAAGTCCGGGTTTGCGGACACATCCAAAGGAGCTTCAACTACCAGTCCCAGCCAGGCCAGGACCAACAAACAGGCAAGGGCCGCCAGGAATTCTTTGAATACAAAACCGGGGTAGACCGGCAACATGATGGGGGAATCTTTTTTGTTCCTTGCTTGGGTCGCAGATTTGGGTAGTTCCGTTGACAATCGATCTCCTTCAAATGATTGAATATTTTCGATTGAATATTGAATATTTAAGGTTCGCCTCCGGCGTATCAATAATAAAAAGACCTACCAAAATAATGACGGGGCGATCCGCCGGCGGACCCCAAATTTTCAATTTTCACCAGTCCATTCTCCGCACTCGGCAAATCCGGGCTGAGTAATGCCTCCGGTTAAAGCCGTAATGCCAGATTGCCGTCTTTACGCACGCGCCAGAAATGGACCATTAAAAAGATGCCAGCCAGAAGCGGTAAAATAAAGACGTGCAGACTATAAAAACGGATCAGGGCTCTGGGGCCGAGATCTGAATCTCCCAACAGCAGGACGGCAATGTCACCATCGTAACTAAACCCCAGTTGATTGCCGAAGGGTCCGTCAGCGCCGAGCATTGGAACCGAATGGAGCAAACTGGTGCCCACCCGGGTTCCCCAGTATGAGATCTGATCCCAGGGAAGCAGGTAGCCCGTAAACGCAAAGGCGAATACAATCAGAAGCAGACAAACGCCGACAATCCAGTTGAATTCCCGCGGTGGTTTGTAGGAGCCCGTGAAAAAGACGCGCAGCATATGCAGCACAACGGTGATTACAATGCCATGCCCGGCCCAACGATGAACGTTGCGCAAAAACCCCCCTAAAAAGACGGCATAGCGCAGATCCAATATATCGCCGTAGGCATTTTCCAGGGTCGGCCGGTAATAGATCATTAAAAGCGCGCCGGTGAAAACCGTTACCAGAAACAGCAGGAAGCTCAGTCCCCCGAGGCACCAGGTAAAACTGATCTTCATCCTGCCGGCAGGCATCCGCGTCGGGTGCAGGTGCAGGAAAACCGTGCGGCGCACTGCCAGCAGCTCCTCTGCCGGAGTGCGGGGCAGGCCCTTTCTGAATATTTTGCGTTTGAATTCAGGGGGCAGCTTTTTGGTCATCTTATGCAAACCGTAATCTGGGTTAACCCGTGGAGCAGTATTATTAGGCGCTTAGGAGCCTCTATCTGACAACATGTTGTAAGAAACTGATGGTTTCAGGTGTCGGGTTTCAGGTGTCAGGAAAAATCGAATCCTGAACACTGATTGGATTGCAACTGAAGGCCAACACCGGTGTAAGAAAATCCATTTCATGAGCGACTCCGACCCAGCGGCTCGACTTCGGTTGCTGACACCTGACACCCGAAACCTGAACACTGCTGGTAAAGGTAATCACCCATATCACCCATTCGGGATGGACTAAAGCCGGGCTCTCTGGACCCGGATCTATACTAAGTCGTTCCGGGTCGAAAATAGGGCACAGGGCCTTTTCCCCGTTTAATGATAATATCCTGATCCACAACAAGAACCCCGCCATCATCCAGCCGCAGGGCCAATAGATCCAGCGGCCGGGGTGGGGGGCCCTCCACATTGCGCCCCTCGGCGTCGTATTTTCCCCCATGGCATGGGCATAAGAACATGCGGTGATCCCGGTTCCAGACTACCATACAACCCAGGTGGGTGCAGCGGGCCGAAAGGGATAAAAACCCTTTTGAATCGCGAATGATAAAGAGTTTGCGGCTGCGGTGGTAAACCACCTGGCCGGGCTGAAAATCTTCCGGGAAACCCACTTGAACGGACCTTGCGGGCCGGCTGGACACATGCGGCCAGAAAAATTTCAAGACCGCTGCTAAAAAAGTCGCTATTAAAAGGCCGACTCCGGCCCAGGAAAGTCCCAGCAAAAATTTGCGGCGGCCCTGGTTGCGTTCAGTGTTGGCGGCGTTGCTGTCAAGTGACATTTATGCGACTCATTAATTGTTCGAATACCTGAATTTAGCACGCTGACAATCCCAGTATAGTTTGCAATCATGTTAACCTGATTGACCTGGCGCGCTGACTGGGACGCTAAAATTCAGGTATCTATTCGGCCGGTTGCCGATTCATGGTTTTTATCTATTCAGACACTATACAACCCGAATTCAAGAACAGGTCAAGGGAAAAAATGAATATTCCATTAAATATAAGAATGTGACGGTGATCGACTATCGTGATAACCGAATTCATAAAATCCTTGACCTTGTGCTACAATGTAATATAAAATTACGATTAATACAATGGAATACATTTTATGAATCTTGCCCGGAAAAATCACATCCTGCTTATCATTATCGGTATTCTTGTGTCCGGCATTCCGGCTATCGCCTTTTGCACGTCATATTGTGGTTCAAGCGATATCGCCCTTTATCCCGCCGTGAACGGAAACTGCCCCTTTTCATATGATGCATTTGTTAAAATCGTCATCGTGTTGTCGGCGCTTTTTATTT
>Ga0210062_1000098_pt1 | contig 24665 bp, 27 predicted proteins | sample Muzzi_CordA_D2_FD_185528 | JGI IMG/M metagenome (GOLD analysis project Ga0210062, IMG submission 185528) | Wetland microbial communities from San Francisco Bay, California, USA, that impact long-term carbon sequestration - Muzzi_CordA_D2 (SPAdes) | ecosystem: Environmental > Aquatic > Marine >...
CGCTCAATCCGGAGCTGATTCTGATTACCGGCGATTTATTTGACGGCATGGCAAATAATATATCACAATTTGCCGCGGGACTGAACGGGTTTAGGGCCAATAAGGGGGTTTACTTCGTAACCGGTAACCACGAAACCTACGTCGGTCTAAACCGTGCGTTGAATACCCTGCAGAAAACCAGCATCAATGTATTGAAAAACGAAGTGATCGACGTCGACGGGTTACAGATTATCGGCATCAGCTATCCGGGCATAAAAGGGATTGAAGAAATACGGGGACTGGAAAAAATACAGTCAACATCATCGAATAGCAGCCAACCCCGCATTCTGCTTTTTCACACCCCGACAAACATCAATACCCAGGGAGTAGATGGACGACAGCGCCATTTTGCCACTTATTGGGTTCCCGACACGACATATGCCATGGCCCGGAACCTGGGAGTTGACCTGCAACTCTCCGGCCACACCCATGCGGGGCAGATATTTCCCTTCGGCTATCTGACGAAGCTCATATACAAAGATTTTGACCACGGATTGCGACGCCTGGATAACTTTTCGATCTACACCACCAGCGGGGTCGGCACCTGGGGCCCGCCCATGCGCACGGGAAATCAGCCGGAAATTGTGGTGATAAAACTTTTGTGAAGCGAAGAAAAATAATCGATTCAAGGGCAACCCGTCAGCAAAAAGCCTGTGGCCGTCTCCGAGATGGTTATTTAATTCGGAGATCGAAAATAACAGTATCCTGTAGACATGCTTCGATTCAATTATGAATGGCGTTAATGCCGCATCATCCAACCAAAGGAGGTTCAACGATGGCTCTTTATCGCACGGTCTCCCCGGCGGAGGCCACCGGCCAGGTCAAGGAAGTTTATGATGACATTATGGCAACCAAAAAAATTGATTTTATTCCCAATTTCTGGCAGGCCCTTTCCAACAACCCGGATCACCTGGCGGCTACCTGGCGGAAATTAAAAACCGTTATGCAGCCCGGCAGACTCGATCTGCTGACCAAAGAGATCATCGCCCTGGCGGTTTCGATCACCAACAACTGCACCTACTGAATCAACTCCCACAGTGCCGCCGTGAAGCGGCTCGGACTGGACAATGAGGCTGTGGCGGAGTTGATTGCCGTGGTGGATGTGTTTAACGGCACCAACAGCCTGGCCAACGCCTATCAGGTGGAGCCGGATGTAGTGCCGGATCCGAATTAATTCTGACGCTGTGTATATTTTGACTTAGATCAATGCACCCTTCCGCAAAGAATAATATAGTTCGGTAAAATGTGACGATCATAATAAACCACCATGGGGTTGAAAGGAGAAGATAAAATGAAACATATAAACCTTTACGAAGAAAACGATTTTTCCGAAAAAGCATTTAAAAAACTGCTGGTGCACGACTCCCCCTATTTTAAAATTATCAATTTTAATTTCAAAGCCGGACAGGTACTGCCCGTGCACAACCATGACATCGAGGGGCAGCTGAGCCTGGTAATTTTAGAGGGGGAAGGCGAGTTTCTGGGAAAAGACGACACCGCGATACCGGCCAGGGCCGGTGATGTGGCGATCAGTGAAATTGCCGAACCGCACGGTTTACGGGCGAAAACCGATCTCCGGCTGCTGGTCACCATCGCTCCGCCCATATAGCAGGTTTGCCGGTCTGCCGGTTAGCCCGGTTGAGCCCGTTATCCGGTTGAGCCGGTTACCCGTATGCCGGTTAAGCCCGTAAAAACGGGTTGCTCTCTTTTCTATGTTTTAACCGGCAAACCGACAACGGGCCAACGGGCTAAACCTTTTAGTACGTGAGCATTTTGGACCGATTCGTAACGCGGCCATCAGGCGAGAGATGATGGTTTTGAAGCCGGTTACACATTTTTTTCTATTACCGGGATCAGCAGCTTCTGGGAAGGTATCAAGGCGCCAAAGTCGACATCGCCGTTGTAACGCTTAATCAGCCATAGCGGCACTTCAAATTCCTGGTGCGATAACGTCCAGATATTGTCGCCCTTTTTGATGGAATAAGTGAGTACTTTTTCGACACGGTAAGTCGCAAAGAAGTCTTCAGCCAGTTCCTGATGAAATTCAAAGCGTTTTTCTTCAAACTCTTCTTTGGTAACGCGCTCCAGCGGAATTTTTATTTGCTGGCTTAGATGAAGCGGTCGGCCATAACTAAATCCGTTGACCCGCCTGATTTCGCTGGCCGAAACATTGAGCCATTCGGCATAGTGCCCCAGCGTCTCTTCTGCCTCGACTCGAATGAAGCCGATAGTTTTTCCGCCCAGCTTCGATACGCGATCCACTGCAAAATGCCCCAGCATGATTTCCGGTTTTAACTGCAGTTCATCGACCTTCGTCTCAGCGGTCGGGGATTGCGGTTGCGGAAGGGGTGCAGCAGCACCGGCAGCCTCTTCAGAGAACATTGTTTCTTGCTGCTGCGGCTGCACCGGCAGCAGGGCAATCTCCTCTTTATCCTTCAGTTTTAATGCTTCATCTTCATCAGACTCCACGGGCCCGGAGGCGTCCCTTGCTGCTGCCTGCCGGGAATCAGCTTCGATATCTGTGGCCAAGAGCCCGGTCTCGGATTCAGGTAAATTCCGCTCAACTTCGGGCGGGAGGGTTTCGACAGCGGCAGGTTGTTCTGCGGATAGAGGTTCTGAAACAGCACCCTGGGCCAGCAAAAACTCGAGCATTTGATTTGCCGGCGGCGGAGCAGCAGCCGATTGTGTCTCCGGAACCTCTCCGGACGCATTTGCGCCGGTTGCCCGGGGTTCTCCACCGGTCGCCGCAAGGATATTTGTGCCGGCAACAGCCGGCTTGCCTGCCTGATTGACCGCATCAACAGCTTGCGGCGCCGGTTTCGCCGGCACCAGGTTTGAAGCCGGAGCAGCGGACGCGGAAGGATTATTGCCGGTGTTTGTAAGTTTGGCGACCAGAATGGGCTTATCTTCCGGCAGCGGTATTCTTAAATTCTGGTTGACGTAAACCGTGGCCCGATGATCCAGATTGTTGACTGCAATTAAATCATTAAGTTTGACGCCGTTAATTTTGGCAATTTTGCCGGCCGTATCACCCGGGCGAACCGTATAAATTGTGCTGCGTTTCTGGTTGTGCCGGTAAATCTCCCGGGGCAGTTGGGCGATTAGTTGCTCCCAATCCCGGTCGTCGCGTTCCGGCAGTCGCAGTCGATATCCCCGGGGGACATATTTTTGCCCGCGGAATACCGGACCGCGCAGAGCCGGATTCAGCTCTTGCAGCTCAGCCGGATCCAGCATTAAATGCCGGATAACCTCCGGCAGCGACACATATCCGATCAGTTCTATTTCCCGGGTTTTGAAGGGCGAATTCAACTGTAAGTCGCCAAAATATTGACGATAATTTTTGGCAGCCTCCCGCGCGGCCAGAAACTCGGAATAAAAATTGCGGGAGGCAAATTTAAATATGCGGCTGCGGTATTCCTTGAATATGAGCTCATAACTGCCTTTTTTTCTCTGCGCTCTGCGCATGCCGGTGACACCGTGGTTGTAGGCCGTAAGGGCCATGGGCCAGGAATCAAGCTTGTCGTAGTTATGTCGGAGTAATTTCACAGCCGCGTGGGATGATAGAATCGGATCCCGGCGCTCATCGATGGTGTACCCGACCTTCATGAATCGCCTGCCCGTGGTGCGGGTAAACTGCCACATTCCGGCCGCGCCGAACTTGCTGTAGGCCTTGGGATTAAATGAAGACTCCACATGGGGCAGATAGGCCAGATCTTCGGGCAGCCCGGCATCACCGAAAATCTGCTTGATTTCGTCAATGTAGGCGCCCGAGCGAATCAGGCCCTCGCGGAAGCGATCTTTTTGACCTGTCTGGCAGCGCAGATGTCGCGAGGCCGACTTAAAATCCGCTGCCTTGGCATCCGGTCCGAACAATTCCGCCACCCGCTGCTCCTCGGTTCCGGCAGGCGGTTTGCCCTGCATCAATCGGGTTAAAATTGCCTTGTATTTCTTTTTGGCTTCATTGATACGCTTTTTGTTAATCTTTTGGCCGCCGGCACGATACGGGTCAACCAGCGAAATGACGCCGTAAATGCGGTCCAAATGACGACTGTCGTGGATCAGGCCCTGATCGGATGAATACTGGGTATATATTTTGGTCCAGAACGCTACGTTGGGTTGAATGCATGGATAAAAGGGAAAAATATCGGATTCGTCCACCACCTCGGACCGGCAAACAGTGCCTGAAAACACCACCATCAGAATCAAAACCGGCAGGATTCGTTTCCACTTCAAATGGATAAACAGCAAAGCATCACCTTGAAAAATCGGATTAACTGGATTTGGGCACGCCATCATTAAAATTTAGCACATCTCAGCGCCAGACAGATAGAACAGAAGCAAAATCCACGCCAGATAAGGTGTCAATAATTTTAAAACCATAATTTCATATAGTTACATCATTTCCCTTAAAAACCTTCTTTCAGATAAATACAAAATATTACAAAATATTGTCACCCTGCCGCAAAATGTGAGCTAATTGCGGAATTCCCGGCGCGTATCAGCTATTGCAGGCCGAAGGAATCAGCAGCAGTTTGCCGTCCAGCTGCATCATTTTGTCCTCACTTTCCAGGCACCTGTCTTTAATGCCGAACAGCACTTTAGCGGCAGCAGTCTGTTCCCAAAACCTGCTGTCCAGATCGCTGCTGGTCGGCGACGAATTGCCCGGTTGTGGGGCTGCGGCTTCATAATAATAGGCTTTGAGGTCATCCACCGCAAAATTCAGGGTTTTAAATCATAAGTGTTTACGACATCAGAGTTCAGCCTATCGTCGCCGCCTGTCAAAATTTCATAGCAGGCTGAAGGTGCCCCTGGCAACAGTAATCATTTATCAATTTATGGTTGACACGAAATAATACCCTGTGGCATTTTAATTCTTGAAATTGGTATTAAGCCGCTTTGGCATCATGTATTCCACAAGAATCTGTTTTTGACCTGTCTTTTGATCACCTGCGCTGCGCAGGTTTCTAATGATAGCAAGCCACAAATCCAAAAAACGTTTCACTCTATCGTCTTTTTTAACCCGGCTTTAAGGGCGTTTTACTTCATTTAACCTCAATCAAGTCGAAGGGGGGGACAACATGGCCATCCAAAAAATATTACTTGCCTACAATTTTACCAGTCTCGATCAGAAGGCGATCGACTTTGTCACCAGCGCCTTTTCCCACATCGAGGGAGTTGAAATCACCATTTTCCACGCCTTCACGCCCGTACCCGAAATCGACACAGAAGCGAGCCTGGTAACCGGAAAACTCAAGGGCAGCCTGAGCTATCTTTCTCAACAGATTATGCAGCGGGAAAATGACCTCAAATCGGTCACCGAGAAGCTGGCCCTAAATGGTTTTCCGGCAGACCGGATTCACACAGTTTTCAGACCCCGCAAAAAGGATATCGCCAGCGAAATTATAAATCTCACCAGAGAGACCAAATTTGACGCGGTTGTTATCAATCGTAAGGCTGCCCGCATTACCCGTTTTTTTTCCGGCAGTGTTTCCAGCAAAGTGGTAATGACCCTCAAAGACACGACTGTGTGCATAGTTTCTTAAAACGCCAAGGAGGTAACCTATGAGTGCCCAAGAAAAAATAGATATAGATCTTTTTAAGGTTGTTTTCAGAGCCATCGCCCAATCGGACGACCTTGATATCATGGCCAACCATCTGACGCAGCTTTTGGTTGCCGCTCTTGAAATTAAAGGGTGCACCATTTTTGCCCTGAACCCCGAATCCAACGAACTGGAGAATCTGGCAAGCTTTGGATTGAGCATGAGTTACCTGGAAAAAGGTCCGGTTCTATCAGGTAAAAGCATATCCGATACGTTTAAAGGCAAGCCAACCGTAATCCCGGATGTCAATAATACCGACCGCCTCCAGTATCCGCAGGATGCCAGGGCGGAGGGCATCGGAGCCATCGTTTCGGTACCCATCATTTTCTATGGCAGGGTGGTTGGCGCTTTAAGACTTTACCACAACGATGTCTGGGATATCTCAGAGCGGGACGTCGACTCGCTGCTGGTGCTGGCAGAGAACATCGGATTGGCCATGACATATACCCGGATCCTTAACGCATTAAAAACCATAAGATATACCGTAGATGATATCCACAGCATCTGGCTGCTTGGACAGGAGTAAATGGTGAAGGTTCGGAGGTTCAGGGTTCTGGGTTCAAAGGTTTACCCGCATCTGGCGGCGCCCAAGGCGACCAGGGTTCCAGCCGTTTAATTGTTCGCCTTACCATAATGGATTTTGGATCATGCCTTGATATTTAACCGATGCCTTATATTTTAATTCATTAACCTTGAACTCTGAACCTCTTAACCCTTGAACCCGCAATCATATTTTTTCATTGACAACCCTACCACTCAGTGGCAAGATAAGTTTTTCAAATAGTAAGATTAGGTATATTTTTAAACTTTCATAAGGATCACCTCTATGGACAAAGAAGAATTTAAATCTTATCGAACGAAGCTGAATAAAACCCAAAAGCAGATGGCCCAGTTGCTGGGAACTTCCCTGAAAGCTATTCACAGCTATGAACAGGGCTGGCGCACGATACCACCGGCGGTGGAGCGGCAAATGTATTTTCTGGTTTCGCGGGTGAATAACAACGGTAAAGCCGGCAAACCCTGCTGGAAAATAAAAAATTGTGCTCCCGAGATAAAGAAACAGTGTCCCGCCTGGGAATTTAAGAGCGGAAATCTCTGCTGGTTTATCAATGGTACGATTTGCGAAGGCACCATTCATGATAAATGGAATGATAAGATGAAAGTTTGCCGTTCCTGCGAGGTATTCACCAGTATCTTTTAACCGCTTCCCCCCTTTTTCATTGTCGGTTAAATCCTGACACCTTTCACCACCCCCGGGTCAGCGAAAAACGGCAATGGCGCCAAGGTATCCTGAAGGATCAAAATAATGAGTACCGCCGTGGACAACCCTGGACCAAACGCAGATCCAGCGATTAGCGCCAAAAATTTGGTGGGATTTTTTAAGCCCCAGCAACACGCCATTGTCGCCTATAGCGGCGGTGTCGACAGCGCGCTGCTGGCATACGCCGCACATCGCGCCCTGGCAGATGACATGGTGGCCGTGCTGGCGGACAGCGCTTCCCTGTCCCGCCGGGAATATCGCCATGCGATCGATTTTGCCCAGTCCCATGGTATTCCCCTGCAAATCATTAGGACCCGCGAAATAGAGAATCCAAATTACCAGGTCAACCGGGGGGATCGCTGTTATTATTGCAAGAAGGCGCTTTTCGAAAAGATCGAAGCACTGCGCCGGCAGCTGCAGGGCGCATCCAATATGGAGCCCTGGCCGGTAAGTTACGGCGTGAATGTTGATGATCTGGGCGATTACCGGCCGGGGATACAGGCCGCCCGGGAGGCATCCATTCAGGCGCCCTACATCGAGCTGGGTTTCACCAAACAGACCATCCGGGAAGTCTGCACCCATTACGGGCTGGAGATTGCCGACAAGCCTGCCATGCCTTGTATGGCCAGCCGCATCGCCTATGGCCAGCAAGTAACGGAAGAAAAACTGAGCCAGGTCGAAAAGGCTGAAGATTTTCTCTACGATCTTGGCTTGCGGGTTTTACGGGTGCGCCATCATGGTGACATAGCCAGAATCGAGATTCCCCCGGAAGAATTGCCAGCGCTGCTCAAAAAGAGAAAAAAAATCAGCGATAAATTTCACCGGCTGGGCTTTTTATATGTTTCTCTGGACCTGGACGGCTTCAAGAGCGGATCGCTAAACGCCGTTCTGGAACCCCGGACTCCCCGATGAGTCTTCACCCGCATCGCGGGTGACCTCACGCAACCCCCAATATACGGGCAACATTCCGGGATTCGCAGACCGAGCAATTTTTTATCCGCTTTGAACATTTGAATCTCGGCCTTCCAGAAAAATTTTCACACCGGGAAACTTGACGGGCAGCAATCCGCTATTATATTAGCAACTGTTAGTGTCGAAAATGCTTCAATTGATCGGAGGTGATGATATGGAGATGGACATGCAGGAGCCAGGTGAAATGTGCTGTTGTTGTGAAGAAGAGCATGATCTGGCTGAAACGGAAATCAGGCTGCACCCAAAAACGAGACTGCATCCAACCGTACGCCGTGTCATCATTTCTTGCCGGGGCATCAACCAATCCTCTTAGATGCTTCTTCACACCTATGCGCCTCACTGTTTTTCTCCAGCCAAATTGCAATCAACAGGTTTTTAAATAATTGACGGCCTAAACCAAATTCGACGGATCGCACCACAAATAGATTTTTTTTATCACAGCAAACCGTGCGGTGTCTGTCGGCGGAGATGGTTGGACAATCCTGACAGTTTGGAATTTGCCTGCATCCTAACAACTGCATTTTAAAATAAAACAACAGAAATTATATTTTTCTGGTAAAGGAGATGGATTATGAGTGAAGATCGAAAATTTGAAACTTTATGCCTCCATGCCGGCCAGCAGCCGGACCCTGCGACCACGTCCCGCGGCGTGCCCGTGCATCGCACTTCTTCCTATGTTTTTAAAAGTACCGAACATGCTGCCAATCTTTTTGCGCTAAAGGAGCTCGGCAATATTTATACGCGCATTATGAATCCCACCCAGGATGTTTTGGAGCAGCGCGTGGCTGCCCTGGAGGGCGGCGCAGCCGCCCTGGCCCTTGCTTCCGGGACCTCGGCTGTCTATTATACGGTTATTAACCTTTGTGCCGCCGGTGATGAAATCGTATCCGCCAATAATCTGTACGGCGGCACGTATACTATGTTTGATACTATTCTGCCCCAATTTGATATTCACGTTAAGTTTGCAGATCCGCGTGATCCCAACAGCTTTGAGCAAGCCATCACGGAAAAAACAAAAGGTATCTTTATCGAAACAATCGGCAATCCGGTTTTAGAGTTTGTCGACATCGAGGCGGTGGCCGAAATTGCCCATAAACACAAGCTGCCGCTGATTGTCGATGCAACGTTTACGTCGCCGTATTTGCTGAAAAGTATCGATCATGGTGCGGATATCGTCATCAATTCCCTGACCAAATGGATGGGAGGGCATGGCACCGGTATCGGCGGCGTCGTTGTTGATGCCGGAAAATTTGACTGGACAGATAGTAAATTTACCTTGTACAACGAGCCGGATCCCAGCTATCATGGGATTCGCTATGCCCACGATCTGGGGGATCTGAATCCGGTCGCTTTTATTTTGAGAATGAGACTGGTGCCATTGCGCAACTTAGGGGCCTGTCTTTCACCGGACAATGCCTGGATATTTCTGCAGGGTCTGGAAACACTGCCCCTGCGCATGGAACGCCACTGTCAAAACGCTATCAAAGTGGCTCAATATTTAAAATCACATTCAAATGTCGAATGGGTGCGCTATCCGGGTTTGGAAGACGATCCCACCTACCCGGTGGCCAGCAAATATTTAAAAAAGGGCTTTGGCGGGATGGTCGTCTTCGGTATTAAAGGCGGATTGGCATCCGGCAGCAAATTTGTCGAAAATTTACAGCTCTTTTCGCACCTGGCCAACGTGGGAGACGCCAAAAGTCTGGTGCTGCATCCTTCGAGTACTTCCCATTCGCAAATGAACGAAGAACAGCAGAAAGCCAGCGGTTTAACACCGGACCTGATTCGCCTGTCCATCGGCATCGAGCATGTGGATGATATTATCGGCGACCTCGAACAGGCGTTTTCTAAGGCATGAACGATCAATAGATTAAAAAAATTGATTGAAGCGTAGATGATCTGTAGTCTTTAGTAGCAAGGAGTAATGGAGTGTTGGAGTACTGGAGTAATGAACAGATCCTCAACACTCCAATACTCCAGTACTCCAACACTCCAGAAGGCATAAATAGGCTTTTATATAGTTGAAAGCGAACTGGTTGAAACAGGGTTCTAACATTGATATGACAGTCCAGTATGAGCGAATACATCGAACATGACAAAGACGCAAACTCGGTGGGGATCGTCGAAAAGAAGTTTTTCACCTTTGCCGAACCGCCCGATGAGATGGTGCTTGAAAGCGGCGCCAGCCTGGGCCCGATAACACTGGCCTATGAAACCTGCGGAACCTTAAATGCAGACAAGAACAATGTCATCCTGATCCTGCACGCCTTATCGGGAGACTCCCATGTGGCCGGTTACTATAAAGAAGACGACGAGAAGCCCGGCTGGTGGGATAACATGGTGGGTCCCGGCAAGGGGATTGATACGAACAAATATTTCGTCGTCTGCTCGAACATTCTGGGCAGTTGCATGGGTTCGACCGGGCCCTGCACCATCAACCCCAGGACCGTGATGCCTTACGGACTTGAATTTCCGGTGGTGACCATCGGTGACATGGTCACGGTCCAGAAAGCATTGCTGAATCATCTGGGGATCACAAAGCTTCTGGCCGTGGTGGGCGGATCGATCGGCGGCATGCAGCTGTTGGAGTGGTGCGTCAGATATCCTGAAATGGTCGCCGCGGGCATCCCGCTGGCCACCACCACGCGGCACTCCGCCCTGGCCATCGCCTTTAATGAAGTTGGCCGGCAGGCGATTATGGCCGATCCCAAGTGGAATGGCGGCAACTACTATTTTGGGCCCAAACCCAATATGGGGCTGGCTGTGGCGCGCATGATCGGCCATATCACTTACCTGTCGGATGAATCCATGCGCCATAAATTCGGCCGCCGGCTGCAGGACAAAAGCGACTTTTCGTTCAACTTTGATGCCGATTTCCAGGTGGAAAGCTACCTGCGGTACCAGGGCCGCAAATTTGTGGAGCGCTTTGATGCCAACTCGTTTTTATACATTACCAAGGCGGCCGATTACTATGACATTCGGAAAAAGCACGGCAACGGTTCGGCGGTCAAAGCGTTTTCAAAAACCCGGGCCAAATTTTTGGTGATCTCCTTTACTTCCGACTGGTTGTATCCCACCTATCAGTCCCGGGCCATGGTCAAAGCGATGAAGAAAAACGGCCTGGATGTGAGTTTTTTGGAAATTGAAGCTGAATGGGGCCACGACGCCTTCTTATTATCCAATGAGCGGTTAACGAAATTAATTAGGGGTTTTTTAGAGCGTGTCTACAACGAAACCGGCAAATAACAATATGCGATATGATCTTCAGATTATCGCCTCCTGGATCAAAGCCGGTTCCCGGGTGATCGATCTTGGCTGCGGCGAAGGCAATCTGCTGAAATATTTGATTACCCATAAACAGGCTATCGGCACCGGCATCGAGCGCAACGAGGCCAAGGTCGCAGATTGTATTGCAAAAGGTTTATCGGTTTTACAGGGAGACATCAACGAAGAGGTTTTAGATTATCCGGATGATACGTTTGACTATGTTATCTTGAGTCAAACATTGCAGCAGGTCTATGAGCCGGACACGTTGATCCGCTACATGCTCAGAATCGGCAAAAAAGGTATTGTCAGTTTCCCCAACTTCAGCCATTGGAGCCCTCGCCTGCAGCTGCTGTTGTCCGGTTACGCTCCGGTCACGAAGCAATTACCCTATCAATGGTATAACACGCCCAATATTCGGGTCATTACGATCAAAGACTTTCGCAAATTTATTCGCGAAGTCGGCTTTAACATTTTAAAAGAAGTTGCTATAGATACGCATGCCGAGGACCGATACGGCAAAGCGATCAAAGTGTTTCCGAATCTGCGTGCGACCTATGGCATCTTTCTCATCGGCAACGGCGCCTGATGATTGCACTACAAATAAATTAAAAACTTCTGGTGAAATATCAATGTGCTATAGGATCTTTGAATTGAGAAAATCCGAATTATCAAATAACAAACAATATCCAAAATTCAATTTCCAATGATCCAAATGTTTTTGTTTTGGTCATTAAATATTGGAATTTGAGATTTATTTGTAATTTGGTGCTTGTAATTTGGGATTTAAACGACTCATTTATGGAAAAGGAATAGATATATTGAAGATAGTATCCATCGCCATCAGCAAAAAAAAAGGAACCCGCAAAACGCCGGTCGAAGAGGCGTTTATATCCAAAGACCATGGCCTGGAGGGAGACGCCCATGCCGGCAAATGGCATCGCCAGGTGAGTTTTCTGTCTTCGGAAAGCATCGAAAGCGTCAAAGAACAGGGCCTTGATGTGACCTTTGGTGATTTTGCGGAAAACATTGCCTCAACCGGGATTGACTGGAAAACCCTGCCCCTGGGCACCCGGGTTAAGCTGGGTGAGGCTGTAATCGTCGAAATTACCCAGATCGGCAAAGAGTGTCACAATAAATGCGCCATCTACTACATGGCCGGAGATTGCATCATGCCGCGCGAAGGCGTTTTTGCAAGGGTTTTGGAAGAAGGCACCATTCGCCGGGGTGATGAAATTCAGATTCTATGAAAAGCAAAATAGAAAAAGAATTTAACCGCATTGAGCTGGCCGATTACCTCGAAAAAATAGCCCGCCAACTTCGCAGCGGCACTTTTGAAGCCGAAGGAAGCCGATGGTCCGTGCCGGAGGCCTTCGAAGCCAGGATCAAACACAAAGAAAAAAAAGGCCGCATTGAAACCAAACTCAAATGGCGCTGGTCCACTCTGGCTGATTATGAGCCCTCCGATAGAGAAGAAGTCACCCGCTGGCAGGAATCATTTAAGAGCATCAAAAAGCGTCTGGCAAAAGAATTCAAAGCGCTGCAAATCGACGTCCTGAACGGCAACGTACCGAACGAAGATGCGCTAGCTGCTTTTGTTAAGGATTCAGAGCGAATGGCCGAATTTGCTGATCCCGAGTGGCAGGAAGCCATGCACGAGTACATGGATCATCTGGAAAATCTGAAACGAGCCGTCAACAAGCGGCAACTGGAGGATGTCCGCCATGAACTGCGTGATCTGAGAACGCGGTGGATTAGCTGCCACCGTGACTTTAAGTAGGGGCGGGTTTTATACCCGCCCGTATAGCTTCTTGATAAGCACCAACATGATGTAGCGGATCATAATTCTGACTATCGCCCATATGCCTTTCTCCTTGACACCCGCGGCTAATTTCCCTACTATCGATTTCACTGAATGCCTATTCTTTTCACGACAACCTTACCATTTCAGTATTCTTGATTTCACCGGATTGTTCTTGATTGCTCTTTGTTCGGAATCCCATCAGGACGTTTTGGGCAAAGAAGGGAGGTGAATAAAAGAAGAAACTTTACCGGCGGAAGATTGACCCACCCAGCGGATGATTCTACGATCAAACAAAAAGAAAGGAGAAGCGCAAGATGATATCAAGACGAAATTTTTTTGGCAAAGCTTTGGGGGTCGGTGCTGCAACTCTTGGTTACTTGAGCCTGAAGCCCAAAACCGCTTCGGCCGCCCAGCGCCCCGACAGTCTGCTTTACAAAGTCCTGGACCGCGGCAAGATCATTGTCGGCACCGGCAGCGGCAATCCGCCCTGGCATTTTGAGGACGAAAAGGGCGAACTCCAGGGGTTTGATGTAACCATGGCCAGGCTTTTGGCCAAAGGGCTGTTCAATGATCCCAAGGGCATCGAATTTAATCGCCAGAAACCCGACGCCCGGGTGCCCAACCTGCAGGCCAACAAGGTCGATGTCGTGTTTCAGTTTATGACGGTCAACGCCCAACGGGCCCAGCTGGCCGAGTTTTCTATTCCCTACTATCGCGAAGGTGTCAATACGCTGCTGATGAAAGACAGTCCCTATAAGGGCGCCGGGGATCTGGCCGTCGCCTCGAAGCCGGTGACCGTCTCCGTGCTGCAGAATGTTTTTGCGGAAGATCTGGTTCATGACGGTATCCCCAACGCCAAAGTCCTGCAGCTGGACACCCAGGCCAACGTGATGCTGGCGCTGGACTCCGGCCGGGTGGATGCGGCCGCCATCGATGACTCCACGGTACGCTGGATGGTCGCCCAGGACCCAGGCAAATACAAGGTCGGTGACACAGGTTGGTGGCCCCAGACTTATGCCGCCGCGGTCAAGCCGGGAGATCCCATCTGGCTGAACTACGTCAACACCATCCTGCATGAGGCCATGACCGGGGTTGAATTCGTCGAGTATTCCACGGCGTTCAAGAAATACTTCGGTGAACAGCTTCCGAATCCTCAAACCGGGTTCCCGGTTGAATACAAGTAGTCAATCGGCCGACTAATAAAAACAGGGTGCCCTGAAACGGGCACCCATTTACTGGGTTGCGGAGTCGGTGTACATGTACCATTTGAATTGGCGACCGGTATTTCAAAATTTTGATTTGCTTTGGCATGGGATTCTGTTGGGACTGGGACTGGCCTTCCTTTCACTGGCCATTGGCTGCGTGATCGGCCTGCTGGCGGCCTTTGCCCGGGTGTATGGCGGACGCAAGATTCGGGCGTTGGTAACGGCATATACTGAGTTCGTCAGGAATATCCCCCTGCTGTTGATCATCTACTTTGTGTTCTATGGTCTGGGCATTATGGGGTTTCATCTGTTGAACAATGTCTGGTCCTTTGTGCTGGCGCTTTCAGTATACTCCGGCGCCTATCTGGCCGAGGTTTTCCGGGCCGGTATCATGTCCGTGCCGGCGGGTTTGACCGAAGCCGGCAAAGCCATCGGATTGACCCCCCGCAAGACCATGCAATTCGTTACCCTCCCGCTCACCTTCCGCATCGTACTACCGTCTTTAAGCAACACCTTCATCTCGCTGTTCAAGGACACATCCCTGGCGGCGGCGATTTCCGTGCCCGAACTGACCTACGGTGCCATGGTGATCAATACGAATACCTGGCGCATATTGGAGGTCTACACGACCGTGGCGGTCATGTACCTCATTACGTGTTACGTGCTGGCGGGCTTATTACGCCTTCTGGAAAGAAAATATGCCATGGTGCGCTAATCAAAGGTAAAGAAAACCAATGCTTGATCTATTGTTAAACAATGCCCATCTGGTGTGGCGCGGGCTGTCGGTGACCATCGGAGCGTCAGCCCTGGTGATCGCCGCCGGCACACTGGGCGGACTTTTTGGCGGACTCGCCTTGCTGTATGCACCCTTGCCCTTGCGCCTGTTAATGCGGGTCTATGTGGATACCATCCGCGGAATTCCATTGTTGGTGCTGATCTTCAGCGTCTTTTACGGTTTGCCGGCCCTCGGCCTGCCGATTTCCGGCTTTGTCGCCGCCGCGCTGGCGCTGGCCATTTTCGGCACGGCACACGTCTCTGAAGTGGTGCGCGGCGCCGTCGACTCGATCCCCGAAGGCCAGACAGAGGCCGCAAAATCCATCGGGTTGACCTTCTATAAACGGCTGCGTTACGTAATTTTCCCCCAGGCCCTGTCGCGCGCCATACCGCCCTGGACCAACACGGCCGTGGAACTGGTCAAGGCATCCTCCCTGCTGGCGCTGGTCAGCATCGTCGACCTGCTTTATTCCACCGAACAAATTGCAGCCCGCACCCGCCAACCGCTTCTGTTTTACGGGGTGGCCGCACTGCTGTATTTCTCGATCAACTACAGTCTTTCCCGGCTCGGTGCGCGCATCGAAAAGAAATTTACTTACTCAAGTTAAAGGGGCTGATGATGGGCGAAAAAGTGGTTCTGATTGAAAAACTGGAGAAAAGTTTTGGCGACTTTCAGGTGCTTAAAGGCATTGATCTGGCAGTGGACCAGGGGGATGTGATGGCCATCATCGGCCCCAGCGGATCCGGCAAAACAACGCTTTTGCGCTGCATCAATTTCCTGCAACCCTATGACCGCGGCAAGGTGTATATCGACGGAGAACTGGTCGGTTACCGGGAAGACAACGGCCGGCTGATCAAACGCCCCGAAAGTGCGATTGCCAGGCAACGGGCCAAGGTCGGGATGGTGTTTCAACAGTTCAACCTTTTCCCGCACATGACCGCTCTGGAGAATGTGACCCTGGGACTGGTTCAAGTCAAGGGCCTGTCGCGGGAAGAGTCCGTTGAGATCGGGCGCAACTGGCTGTCTAAAGTGGGATTGAGCGACAAACTCGACGCATACCCCTCGGCCCTGTCCGGCGGCCAGCAGCAGCGGGTCGGCATTGCCAGGGCCGTGGCCGTCGAACCCAAAGTCGTTTTGTTTGATGAGGTCACCTCGGCGCTGGACCCCGAACTGGTCGGCGAAGTTCTGAGCGTCATGAAATCGCTGGCAGAAGATTATCACATGACCATGCTGGTGGTTACCCACGAAATGCTCTTTGCCAAAGAAGTGGCCAATCGGGTGGTTTTCATGGATGAAGGCATCGTCATGGAAGACGGATCGCCGGCCACCATCCTGGGCAACCCCGCCACCGAGCGGCTGCAAACCTTCTTGCGGCGTTTCGAGCAGATTCTTTAACCCGGATCGAGCCCGGACACCGTCGGGATTCAGCCGTCAGAGAAAGGAACAGGGAGACAATGAACATTTACCGCACGCTGGGCCTGCGAGAATTGATTAACGCCGAAGGCACCATTACCCGGCTGGGCGGCTGTGTGATGGAGCCGGCCGTTGTGGATGCGATGGCCGCAGCCGCCCGATCTTTCGTCGACTTCAATCAGCTGCTGGCAAAAGCAGGTCAGCATGTTGCCGGACTGCTCGGTGTCGAAGCCGTCTACATCACCTCCGGGGCGGCCGCCGGCCTGACCCTGTCCACCGCGGCCTGCATTACCGGCGCCGACCCGGCCAAAATTCGGCAGTTGCCGGATTTGCATGCAATCGAAAAAAATGAGGTCCTTATCCAAAAAAGTCACCGCAACGGCTACGACCACGCGGTGCGCCAGGCAGGGGTCAAAGTCGTCGAATTCGGGCTGATCAAGGAGACCTACCCGTGGGAGATGCGGGCGGCGATCAGTGAAAAAACAGCGGCAATTGTTCACTTCATGGAATTTGAACACCACCGCAATCTGCCGCTGCCGGAAGTCATCGCCATCGCTCAAGAAAAAGAAATTCCCGTCATCGTCGATGCCGCCGCCGAACTGCCGCCGGCGGAGAACTTAAGCCGCTTCTTTCACATGGGAGCCGATCTGACGGTCTTCAGCGGCGGCAAGGATATCGGCGGCCCCCAGTCCAGCGGGCTGATTGTGGGGCGTACCGATTTGATTGCCAGCTGCGCCTTAAATGCCAACCCGAACTACAGCATCGGCCGCGCCATGAAAGCGGGCAAAGAAGAGATCGCCGGGCTGGTGACAGCCCTGGAGCTTTACCTGCAGCAGGATTTTGCGGCCGAAGAGCAATTGTGGGAAGACATGGTGGCCTTTATGGTAGGGGACCTGGCGGACGTGCCCGGACTTTACGCCCGTCGGGTTGCCCCCTCTGAGCCCGGGGTCCAGCCCAACTGGATACCGCGCATGTACCTGGACTGGGACCCAAAGGTTATTGCGCTGGACCGGGACGCGGTCAAATCCCGTTTGCTGCAGGCCGATCCCGGCATTGCGGTCGGAACGACGGCCAGCGGCTTGTTCGTCAATCCGCAAACCCTGGTTCCCGGGCAGGAAAAAATAGTGGCCCGTCGTCTGCGCGACGTGCTTCTGCCGGCAACCGTTTAATTTGAAGAAAGTATGCCCGGGCTTTGCAGACATCCCGGGCCAGTTTTTCCTCTTCCCTCATAAAAGCCAGATTGGTCGCTTCGGCAGCGGTGAGGGTCTGCTGGCCGGAAAAAGCCCCGCTTCCATTTTGACCGGCCGGCGCCATCCCGACGGTGAACAGAATACCCAACAACACAACCCATGTTACAATTCCGATTCGTTTCATCTGTTTCCTCCTGATTGGTTTATATGTTTGTGTTCGAAAGACGCAATGCAGCCTCAAGCAAAAGAAATGTTTCATATCGTGTAACGATTCAAACCTGAAGAAGTTACAAATAATCCTAATTTTTAATGCTTGGTGCCTTTGTGGCCATTTGCCCGGTACATCCGGGGTAGCTTTTACCCCCACCGAATTTTGAATAAAAGCTGGAAAAAGCCTTTGTACTTGACACACCACCCCGATAAACCTAAACTGGCCGCCTAATGATAATGCTAACAGGGAGGAATCAAAGATGAAATATCGCTACCTTGGAGGATCCGGTCTGCTGGTGTCTCGCATCAGCCTGGGAACAATGACTTTCGGCACGCCCGACTGGGGCTGCGATGAAAAAGAATCCCATTCAATCATCAAGGGTTACCTCGAGGGCGGGGGCAATTTTATCGACACCGCCGATGTATACGCCGGCGGGAAATCCGAAGAAATTGTCGGTAGTTACATGCCGCAGATTAAACGCGATGAAGTGGTCATTGCTTCCAAATGTTATTTTCCAATGGGCAATTTACCCAACGCGCAGGGGGTTTCCAGAAAGCATATCATCGCCTCCTGCGAGGGTAGTCTCAGACGGATGAAAACCGACTACATCGATCTGTATTATATCCATGGACCGGATCCGGTCTCGCCGATGGAAGAAACCATGCGGGCCCTGGACGATCTGGTGCGCCAGGGCAAGGTTCGGTATCTGGGATGCAGCAATCTTTTCGGCTGGCAGCTCGCCAAGGCCGCCGGGGTCGCCGCCCGGATGAACCTGGAAGGGCTGATCGCCGGCCAGTACCTTTACAACCTGATCAACCGGGAGCCGGAAAGAGAAATTATCCCGGCCGCCGTCGACCACGCGGTCGGAATCACTTGCTACAGCCCGCTGGGTGCTGGTTTGCTTACAGGTAAATACAAAGGGATGACCGAGCCGGCCCCGGGCACCCGTCACGCATATCGAACCCAGATTGACGGCTCCCGCTTCTGGCATCCCCGCGGTTTAAAAACAGCAGAAATCCTGGAAAAAGTGTCGGCCAACTCGGATATTCCCATGGCAAAGCTGGCCGTGGCCTGGCCGCTGAAGCGCAAATTCGTAACATCCGTTATCATCGGCGTCAAAAATACCGATCAGCTGACTGCCAACCTTGAACTGGGCGATTGGGATATGCCCGATGATATCTTTCAAACCCTGGAAGAAAAAACCAGACCGGAAGAAGATTACCTGACCTTTTTCAACAAGCTCAACTACAACCGCCACTTTTCAGCGGCGGAGTTTCACGATAAAAAAGCCGAGCTGCCGTAAGCCCTGTTTGAAATTGTGCGTTACCCGTTTTCAAATATAGTCCTGAAAAAATTTCTCATTACGAAAGCACGAAATTTATATTTATTCTTTGTGTCTTAGTGGCTAATTCTTTTTTAAAGATTAGAATTTGAGATTTACCCGGAGAACACGCTAATTGTAAATCAGATGAAGGAATTTATCAGTTTCAAAGATGCTTTTGAACTCACCCTGTCACACGTGTCACCCGGCCCGACCGAAATGCTTCCACTGGACCGCCTGGTCGGCCGAATTCTGGCCGATGATGTTGTGGCCCGGGTCGACTGCCCGTCGGTCAGCACTTCCCGCAAGGATGGCTACGCGGTTGTTGCAGCCGATCTGTCCCGGGCCGATGAACGAAACCCCGTCAGACTGCATGTGCTTGGCAGTCTTTCAGCCGGCGATCGCAACCAGCTGGAAATCAACAGCGGTCAAACGGCTCGCGTAACTACCGGTGCACCCTTGCCCGAGGGTGCCGATGCCGTATTGTCGGAAGAATTTTGCCGGCAAAGCCCGGATGCAATTGAAGCGTTTAATACCGCCGCCGCCGGACGCAATATCAACCCGCGGGGCGGCGACATCCGAAAGGCAGATCCCATTGCCGCAAAGGGGCTGAAGCTGAGCCCGCCCCGGATCGGTCTTCTGGCGGCAGCCGGTCTGGCAACGGCTGAGGTTTATCAATATCCAAAAGTGGCGGTAATCGCCACCGGTGATGAAGTGGTGATCCCCGGTCGCCCGCTGCGCAGGGGACAGCTTTACGCCAGCAACATGGTGGAGATCTGCGCCTGGCTCGCCCAGCTCGGTCTGCCGTATCTAAACGAACTGGTTGATGATAAAAAAGGGGATATTAAAAACGCGATCGAACAACATCTGCCCGATGTCGATCTGTTTCTAACCAGCGGCGGGGCCTGGGGCAGCGAACGTGACCTGATTTTAGACGTGGTCGCAGATTTGAAATGGCAGGGCATTTACCACCGGGTTCGCATGGGCCCCGGCAAACCGGTGGGATTCGGTCTTTTAAACGACAAGCCCTTTTTCTGTCTACCGGGCGGTCCGCCCTCCAATGAAATGGCCTTTTTGCAGCTGGCCCTGCCGGCCCTGTTGAAAATGAAGGGAGAGACGCCGGTGGCGTTCCCAACGGTCCCTGCCAAACTAGCGCAGACCGTATACGGCCATAAAGACTGGACCGACTTCGTCCACGCCCGGCTTGAATACCGACAACATCAACTTTGCGTTTACCCGGCCAGATTAAAAAGCGCCCTGCAGTCGATGGCCCAAAATGAGGCCTTAATCATCATCCCCGAAGACCGTGATCAATTCGCCGCCGGCGAGATGATTGATATCCAGCTGGTTACCCCGAATAGCTTCGCTTATCTTTGAGATAATCTTTTCCCCCATGTTTGACAGTCATCAAAATTCTGTGATACTCGAATTTCATCACCGGTTATTTTAATAATTAGTATGAGGTCTTTAAATAGAGAATCGTCGGATTGCACCCAAAAGGCTCGAACGATTGATATTTGGATCAGTATAGGAATCTGTTTTTTAATATAGTTAATAGGTGTACAGATATTACTTCCTTTATACCGCCAGTATTTTCCTTCATTGCCTTGGCCTTACTATAGCTTATTTGAAAAGTGATCTTGGTACTGTTATCATTTTACACTGTATGATTAACATCCTATTCTCCTTTCCTTAGCCCGAAGGCAAATTTGGGTGTTAAGTATCAAGTTTTTTGCGTAGTTCTTTTACCGGGGGATTTAGGGACACCCTATGTCGAAGTTGACTAACTTGCAGAAAAGCTACTACTTTTTCGATACAGCATGGTAGAATCCAAAATTTTATGACGACTCAGCAAAAGCGGCTAATCATACCCTAAGAGCCATACTATATCTTCTTTTTTTGTTCTCCACAAAGAAAACACTCATTTTAGCCAATCCAATCAACAACGAGCCCTATTTTTCTTACAGATCAATCTATGCTTAACCGCATTCTGCATGTAAGATTAAAAAATGAGAGGATCTGCACCAAGGGAGACACGGTGAAATTGATATTTAGCTTCAGAAAATAAAAAGGGGTGGCCTTAAGGACCACCCCATTTGGTGCAGAACATCAGATCGACACTTTGCAGCTCAGCTTCAGATGCACCAAGTTGCAATCATAATTCAAGAGAGAACAATGTCAACCCTGCCGAAGCCGGGTACCCCGGCAGCTGGGACAATCCATTTGACAGCGCTGGAAACTTTATGTATTGTCTGGGCAACCATGCCGTAATGCAAATCTTGCAACCAAGGGAGGAAATCTATGGAAGATGGCATTGTAAACGAGGCGAAAACAACAATTAACAATTCCACCATAATAGATGGCAATATTAAAGCTAAAGAACACCTAATCATAAACGGCAGTATAAAAGGCAATGTGGACATTGAAGGTTACAACCTCTTTTTAGGCCCCAGTGGCAAATTGGAGGGTGAAGTCCGGGCGCAAAACGTGAGAATCAGAGGTAATATGAAAGGGGATATTATCGCATCAGGAAAAGTTGAGATTGCCAAAGAGGCAAATTTTTCCGGGAACATCAAAAGCAAAGGCATTTCAGTCGAACAGGGTGCCTATTTCGACGCATTCGTTAATTTGGGTCGAATACCCACCAGCACCGGAGCCGAGTCTCAGAAAGCGATGTCAACTGAAAAGCCAATCTCTAAATTGGTTTAAAAATTCCCCAGCTGTTCTCATTGTCTTGCCTTTGTTGCCCCGGTTGGCCAGATCACTTGCGTCAATGAAGCGGCAAACTTTACAAAATTGAAACAGATTCAAGCTCAATATCAGATAAAGGGATACAATGCTCAAAAAAATCATTTCTGGAGGTCAATCAGGTGTCGAGATAGCTGCTCTTGATGCTGCCATAGAACTGGACATTCCACATGCGGGTTGGGCCTACAAAAGGAAAAGGACCGAAGACGGTATATTGCCGGAGCGCTACAATTTAAAGACAATAGATGTGCCCAGCCACCATGACAGGCTGGAGAAAAACATCACAGACTCTGATGGCACGGTTATCCTGGCCCATGGACAGTTGATAATCGGTTCAAAAATTACCAAAGATTTGGCAAATCAACACGATAAGCCTTGTTTGTATGTCGATCTTTCCGACTGTTCAATTAACCATGCAGTATCATCGATTCGCAAATGGGTTACTAACAATGAAATTGAGGCGATCTACTTCACAGGTTCAAAACCGGTTGGTAAATCCGACATATATGAAGAGACAATTCGGGTAATCAAAGGCCTTTGCAGCATTGAAAGGGAGCAAGAAACACTGATCGGATATCAACCAAAAAATGAAGACAACACGTCTTGAAAAAATAAGGCAGACGCTCATTGTATACTTTGGTGTTAGAATCCATGATAGAAAAGATTGTCAGTGGCGGTCAAACAGGCGCAGATCGAGCTGACATCGCACCCAGGATACCGGGTATTAAAATATCTAAGTTCAATACTTCGGCTCAAACAGAATGGGCAGGTCAAATTTAAGTTGACTTATGACAGTATTGGCCTCGTTCATGGTTGTTTTTGCTAAAGAGTACTGAATTTTCCCTAAAATCTTGAAGTTACATGCCGACAATATTAACAGCAGCGTGAACGGCACCGCCCAACCAATGCTCTGAGGGTGGTTTTCTTTAGGGAGAAGGTCACCAACTTTATTTGGGGCCTTCAGGTTTTCTGATATCAGACAATCATCTCTCTCAACTTCCCTGAGCATTTGAAAGTCACAACCTTCCATGGTCTCAGCATTATATCTTCACCGGTGGTAGCGGGTTCCTGCCTCTCCGTTGCCTCTTTTCTCTGACGCAGATCTTACCAAAATTACTGATCAAGAAATCATCCCCGGACTCAAGGGTATTTTGGATGATTTCAACCAGGGTTTCCACTATTTCTGATGAGTGGTACTTGGGGAATCCGATCTGATTTGCAATTAAATTGATGGTGTGGATTTTTGTGAGGGCCACACTTATGGAACTCCTAAAAAATTGATTGTGATTTCAAGTAGCTACTTACATTCTCATGTAAAAATATAAATTTGTCAAGAATAATGATTGGTTACGTTTAGCACGATATATAAGTTGTTGATTTATATTGGTTAAGTGCATGCATACCGGTTCAGATCACACAATAGGCTATCTACTTAGTATTGTTGATTTTTTATCAGTTTTTGATATAATCGTCAGAAAAGCAAGTACGGTAGGGGAGAAATATGACCGAAGACATTTCTGAAAACTATTCTTCAGATCTCAGATCAGAGCCAAGAAAGCCATCAAAAAAGTTTCATAGCGTTGAGATGAAGTTGGCCTCTTTGCCGATTTATCTCTTCAAATTGAAGGATATATCATCAAACGGCGCATGCTTCATGGTTAAAGAGGGGTCGGCTATTTTGAAGCATCTAAAAGTTGGCCAAATATTGAATATGCGATATCGTGTGGATGATGAAATGGAAGCATCAGAAGTTTACAAGTCCGAAATAAAGCACATAACAAAAGCCGTCAAAAATCCTTTCAGGGGCCATTATGCAGTTGGGATCATGCTATTAGAAAAACAAATCCAGATGAATTCGCAAGATGATTTCGAATAGTCGATTCCCAATCGATCGAATTCAGAAGGGTAGATATGACCGTTAGCCCAATGCGGTTGAGGATGCTGACGGGGAATATGGTCTAAGGTTAGACATGGCCCTGTCATACACCAGAGAGAGATTCCCCGCCGACATCACAGCGGTTCACATCATGGCATTTTTCGTCTGTCAGCTATTCCACTTCGCCTGTCCTTAGCAATGTAAGTATTCAATTGGCGTCTGATATTGAAAGCAGGCTTTGTTTTCAATAGTGATTACCCCGTAGTTTTTTAACCCCACATTTTATTCTTTACAGGGCTGTTGGACTCGGGTATGGTTTAAACCGGTGAATCGAGTGAAAAGAAGTTGCCGGCGGCAACAAAACAGACATCTCGACCAACTACCTACTCGAATAATTACAAAAACCCAAGACCTTGGGACGTATGGCCGGAGTCGTACGACATTCCAATAATCAAACCTTTGAGCTTGATTGTTGCCTTTTCCAACCGCGTCAATGGACGAAAGACAATCAGCGATGCCGGGATTTTCCAAAATAAAAACCAATTACATAGCTCACTATTGGGATGCTGTATAATAGCGTGGTTAACCATTCAAGAAAGGGGGGTAAGTAAAATGAAAAAAAGTGTTTTTTTAGGAATTTTTCTGATCATTTTTCTCCTGGTGACCGCTTCCGTATTCGGAGCCAGTCAACCGAAATGGCTTCAAATACAGTGGGACAAACCCTTGCCCTGGGCCGACCGTTTGAAGGGAATCGAGCTGGCGGATGAGCTGCCGCAGGAATTTATTAAACAGGAACCATGGTTAAAGGACCAGCCCAAAAAAACGGTGGCGGTCGGCGGATATGTCTGGCCCGAAGGGTGGGAAAAGGCCGTTAAAGGGGTTAAGTCGCTGTCCTTCTATAACTTTGGAGGACTTCCTCACGACCCTGCGATAGGCATTGCGATGGCAGCATTCGAGGCCAAGACGGGCATTGATATTAATGCGCA
>Ga0210062_1000099_pt1 | contig 24616 bp, 26 predicted proteins | sample Muzzi_CordA_D2_FD_185528 | JGI IMG/M metagenome (GOLD analysis project Ga0210062, IMG submission 185528) | Wetland microbial communities from San Francisco Bay, California, USA, that impact long-term carbon sequestration - Muzzi_CordA_D2 (SPAdes) | ecosystem: Environmental > Aquatic > Marine >...
CCGACGCCATGACGCAGAAGATGACTGCGCCACTAAAGACCGCCATAAACACGATGCTGCCCTGGTAGAATTCCGGGCTTCTTCCGTACACAAAACCCATTTCGCCGATCAGCAGCGCGGCAATGGCCAGATCGGCGATCGTCGCAAGGACGAGAAATACTTTCCTGGCCGCTTATGCGGGCCGCCCCGCGCTTGCGCAACGCTCAGGCGGTCTGGCGGACGGCGATACCCTTGTCCTTCAGGGCCTCCTGCAGCTCGCCGGCCTGGAACATCTCGCGCACGATGTCGCAGCCACCGATGAATTCGCCCTTGACGTAGAGCTGCGGAACGGTCGGCCAGTTCGAATAGGCCTTGATGCCGTTGCGCAGGTCGTCGGACTCCAGCACGTTGAGGCCCTTATAGGCGACGCCGAGGTGATCGAGAATCTGCACCACCTGGCCAGAGAAGCCGCACATGGGAAACTGCGGTGTGCCCTTCATGAACAGCACCACGTCATTGGACTTCACTTCATTGTCGATGAACTGCTCGATAGCCATTGGAATCCTGTCCTTTGCGCGCCGCGGCGTCAGCCGGTTACCGCTTCGATTGTCAATATATGTAGCGCAGATGCACCCGCTAGCCCAAGGGCAAACCGCGTAAATTGCGTCAAATCATGCCGTTTTCGGGGCATAGAAAGTGCCTTCCACCTCGAAAATGTCGTCCTGGTTGAGGCGCGACACCTCGACGATGGTGCGCGGGGGATAGGGCCCGCCATCCCAGAGTTCCTCTTGGACCTTGTTCACGAGGGGACGCAGCCCGGCCATGTCGGTGACATAAACAGTGATGCGCACGCAGTCGGAAAGCCCCGCCCCTTCCGATGCCGCAATGGTTTTCATATTGGTAAACGCCTGCCGAATGCGCGCCTCCTCGGGGCCGACGATGGCGTTGGTCGCCGGGTCGATGCCGCGCATGCCGGCGACGAAGACGAAATCGCCAGCCCGCGTTCCCAGACTCCAGGTTCCGGTGGGGGCGATGGCGCCTTGGGGACTGAGAATGCGAACGCCGCGTTCCGTCACGGCGGCCTAATCCGGCGTGCCGGTTTGCAGCGCCAGCGCGTGCAGAACGCCGCCCATCTGGCCCCTGAGCGCATCGTACACAAGCTTGTGCTGCTGCACCCGTGACTTGCCCTTGAACGAGGCAGAGATCACCGTCGCCGCGTAATGATCGCCGTCTCCGGCGAGATCGCGGATCGTCACCTGCGCGTCCGGAATGCTCGCCTTGATCAGGCGTTCGATTTCGCCGGCGTCCATCGGCATGTCTGTCGATCTCCAAGCGGTGGCGCGCCAGGCTGCTGGCCCCGCCTCAATCCGATCATGGCTCTAGCAGAATTGGCCGTGCTCGGGAACGGTCACGCGCCGGCCATGTGGATGCCGCCCCGGCACCGCGGCAGTTCTCCGGCTGGAACCGGGCGCAGCGATCCCGTAGTCCCTTGAAAAGTGGCGGGCTGACATAAAGGGCTTTGCGATGATTGATTGGGTTAAATGCGCGGGCCGCGCGGCGGCGAGCTGCCGTTCTGTCGACCTTCACTCTCGCCCTGGTCGCGACCGGGGCCTCGGCGCAAGACCAGGCGACGATGAATGCGATCAAGTCGAACTGCCGCTCCGACTACATGGCGAACTGCGGCAGCGTGCCCGCCGGCGGCGCGGAAGCGCCCCAATGCATGCAGCGCCACCTCGGCAAATTGTCGCCCGCCTGCAAGACCGCGGTGAGCGCGACAATGCCGAAGAGCGTGGCACCCGCCGCGGCGAAGAAAGCAAAAACGACGACGACCGCCGCGCCCAGGCCCGTGCGACCACCGCCGGCCGCGGCAGCCCTTCCGGCCCCGCCACCCGAGCCGGCGATCTCCATGGCCAAGATCGAAGCCATGCCGTTGCCCTCGGCGACTCGCGGTCATGGGGTCGTGCGGCTAGGGCAAGGATGCGGTTTGCCCCTCGGTCAAACCCGGCGGCTCGCGCATCATGGTGTGCCTGGCGCAGCATCTGCCGGCGCTGTCGCCGCGCGGCAAGCGCGCGCTGATGGGCGCGCTGCAATAAGCTGTATTACGAAGACGCTCTTCCCCGCGAAAGCGGGCACTGAGCGTATCCGGGCGAACGCTACGGCATGATGTCGCCGGCCATGTAGGCTGGCGGCCAGTCTTCAGAACAGTCACGCAATTTGGCGAACCGCACCGATCGCGCGCCGTTAAAGCGCGGAGCGAGACGCATTAACGCTGTCACGGTTTTTTTCTCCCGTCCGGCGATTGAGCGCTACCATTGTCGCTATGACACACCGTTAACGAGTGCAGCGCACCGCTATCGGGTGGGAGGTCAAAATGAAGAGAACGATAAAGAGTCAATGGCAAGCACTGCCGGCGATCGCCGGCGCGTGGACGCTAGCCGCGCTCACAATTGCAGCCTCGACGCTTACGATGCTGCCGGACAGCGCGGCCGCACAAGGAACTGCAGCTCAGCGTAACGCTGTGCGCCACTACTGCCGCGCCGACCTGGCGGATAAATGTCCCGGCGTGAGCGCGGATCAAACCATTTTATGCCTGGAGGCGAACCTCGAAGAGGTGTCGCGCACCTGCAAGAAGGCGGTGCTCGCGATTCTGCCGGGCGAGCCGGCATCCGAACCGGTGGCCGACGCCGCCCCGCCTCCGCCGCCGCGCGCCACGTCCAGGACGGCTCCGATCGTTTCGACGGCGCCGCCGCGCGTCAATTCGCAAGGGCAGCGCGTGACGCGGCGGGGCGCTCCTGCCCCCGCGGCCAATGAGGCACCGCCGGAACTGCTGCCGCCGAATGTCGCAACACCGCGCAAGGCCGCGGCAGCGCGCGGGGCCGCGGCAACGCCTGAGTCGTTGCCGCCAAACCCCTCGTCGCCTGGCTCGCTACGGCCGGAATCAGAGCAGGCCGACACACGGCCGCCCAAACAGGCGGCGCCAGACACCATGACGCCGGCGCGTCGCCCCAGATCCACAGCCTCAAGGAGCGACCCACTTGTTCAGGCTTGCTGGAATGAGCTCGTTCGTAACTGCCGCGGCATGCGCCCCGGCGGCGGGCGCGAGTTCGCCTGCCTTACGAGGCATTCACGCTCGCTGTCGCCACGCTGCTGGGATGCCTACCGCACGGCCTGGTCGCGCAGACGCTAGACGCCGCCAGCCATGTAGGCTGGCAGCCAGTTTTCGAAGCGGTCGCGCAGTTTCGTCACCAGCAGCGGGCGCTCGCCGGTAAGCATTAGCGCGTCACCGCCGGTGGTGCCGAGCCGGCCGATGGGAACGCCGGCAGCCTCGGCGCGTGCGATCAGCGCATCGGTGCGAGTGGCAGGGACAGTAACGACGTAGCGGGCCTGGTCCTCGCCGAACCAGAATGCTTCGGCCGGGGACGGCGCGTCTATGAGCGCGGCGCCGAGCCCGGAGGCGATCGCCATCTCGGCCACCGCCACCAGCACGCCGCCGTCGGAGACATCGTGCACCGCACTGACCGCACCCTCGCCTATCAGCGCGCGCACCAGATCGCCATTGCGTTTCTCGGCGGTCAGGTCGACCGGCGGCGGTGCGCCCGCTTCGCGCCCGCACACTTCGCGCAGATACATCGACTGCCCGAGCCAGCCCGGATCGCCGCCGATCAGCAGGATCGCCTCGCCTTCGCGCTTGAAGGTGAGCGTCGCCGATTTGCTGAAATCGTCGAGCAGGCCGACGCCGCCAATCGATGGCGTCGGCAGGATCGCGCGGCCATTGGTCTCGTTGTAGAGTGAGACATTACCGGAGACGACGGGGAAATCGAGCGCCTTGCAGGCCTCGCCGATGCCGCGGACGCAGGCGATGAACTGGCCCATGATCTCCGGCCGCTCCGGGCTGCCGAAATTGAGATTGTCGGTGATGGCGAGCGGCTTGGCGCCGACGGCGGTGAGGTTGCGCCAGCATTCGGCCACCGCCTGCTTGCCGCCTTCGAACGGGTCGGCCTCGCAATAGCGCGGCGTGACATCGGTGGTCAGCGCGAGGCCCTTCGGCCCCTCCTCCACGCGCACCACGGCGGCGTCGCCGCCCGGCCGCTGCACGGTGTTGCCGCCGATGATGTGGTCGTATTGCTCCCACACCCAGCGCCTGGAGCACATGTCCGGCGCGGCCAACAACGTCTCCAGCGCGTCGGCGAGACCGACGGGCGCCGCAAACGCGCCGGCGTCGATCACCGGCAGCTTTTTCGGTGCGAGGTGCGGCCGGTCATAGACCGGCGCCTCGCTGCCCAGTTCCTTGATCGGCAGATCGGCCATCACCTCGCCCTGGTGGCGCACAACGAACCGCTTGTCGGCCGTGGTCTCGCCCACCACCGCGAAGTCGAGCCCCCATTTGCGGAAGATCGCCTCCGCCTCCTTTTCCTTGTCCGGCTTGAGCACCATGAGCATGCGCTCCTGGCTCTCGGACAGCATCATCTCGTAGGCGCTCATGCCTTCCTCGCGGCACGGCACCTGGTCAAGATCGAGAGTAACGCCGAGGTCGCCCTTGGCGCCCATCTCCGTCGACGACGAGGTGAGCCCGGCCGCGCCCATGTCCTGAATGGCAATGACGCAGCCCTTCGCCATGATCTCCAGGCAGGCTTCCAGCAGCAGCTTCTCGGAGAATGGATCACCGACCTGCACGGTCGGGCGTTTTTCGTCGGAGTCCTCGCCGAATTCGGCCGAGGCCATGGTGGCGCCGTGGATGCCGTCGCGCCCGGTCTTGGAACCGAGATAGACGATCGGCATGCCGACGCCCGAAGCGGCGGCGTAGAAGATTTCATCTTTCCTGGCGATGCCCACCGCCATGGCATTGACCAGGCAGTTGCCGTCGTAGCGCGGATGGAAGCGCACCGAACCGCCGACCGTGGGCACGCCGAAGGAATTGCCATAACCGCCGATTCCGGCAACCACGCCGGCCACCAGGTGCCGCGTCTTGGCGTGCGACGGCGCGCCGAACGAAAGCGCGTTGAGGCAGGCGACCGGGCGCGCACCCATGGTGAACACGTCGCGCAGGATGCCGCCGACGCCGGTGGCCGCGCCCTGGTAGGGCTCAATGTAGCTCGGGTGGTTGTGGCTCTCCATCTTGAACACGCATGCCAACCCATCGCCGATGTCGATGACGCCCGCGTTCTCGCCCGGGCCCTGGATCACCCACGGCGCTTGCGTCGGCAGGCCGCGCAGATGGATGCGCGATGATTTGTACGAGCAGTGCTCATTCCACATGGCCGAGAAGATGCCGAGCTCGGTCAGTGTCGGCGCGCGGCCGATCAGGTCGAGGATGCGCTGGTATTCGTCGGGCTTGAGGCCGTGCTCGGCAACCAGCTCGGGGGTGATGGGAATATCTTTGGGGATCACAGGTTCGATCTACTCACGCCGCCTTCGCCAAATGGTCCGCCAACCCGGCGAACAGCCCGCGCCCGTCGGTCGGACCGACCGCGTCCTCCACGTGGTTTTCCGGATGCGGCATCATGCCGAGCACATTGCCATTTTCATTGGTGATGCCCGCGATCGCGTTCATCGCCCCGTTGTGGTTCCAGTTCGGATCAATCATGCCGTCGGGCGCGGCATAGCGGAAGATCACTCGCCCCTCGCCTTCCAGCCGCGCGATGGTCTCGCCGTCGGCGATGTAATTGCCCTCGCCGTGCGCCACCGGCACGCAGATCACCTGCCCCGCATTGTAGCCGCGGGTAAACGGCGTGTCGGAGCGCTCGACGCGCAGATAGACCTCACGGCAGATGAACCTGAGCTGCGCGTTGCGCATCAGCACGCCGGGCAGCAGGCCGGCCTCGCAGAGGATCTGGAAGCCGTTGCAGACGCCGAGCACCAGCCCGCCGGCTGTCGAAAACTTGCGCACGGCATCCATGATCGGAGAGCGCGCCGCGATCGCCCCGCAGCGCAGATAGTCGCCGTAAGAAAAGCCGCCGGGGATGACCACCAGGTCGGTGCCGGCGGGCAGCGTGGTGTCCGTATGCCAGACCACGGCGGGCGGGCGGCCGGAGACGATCTTGAGCGTGCGCGCCATGTCGCGCTCGCGATTGATGCCGGGAAAAACGAGGACCGCGGCGTTCATTTCATCACGTCCACCCGGTAGTTTTCGATCACCGTGTTGGCGAGCAGCTTGTCGGCAGCCTGCCTGAGCAACGCCTCCGCCTTGGCCGGATCGGCGCTCTCCAGTTCGATGTCGAACACCTTGCCCTGGCGCACCGAGGTGACGCCCTCGACGCCGAGTGAGCGCAGCGCGCCCTCGATCGCCTTGCCTTGCGGGTCGAGGATCCCGGTCTTCAGGGTAACCGTGACGCGGGCTTTCATTGCATGGTCCCAACGCATACGGGTAAAACAAAACGGGGGCCTTCTGGCCCCCGGTTAGCATCGTTGCGGATTCGCCTCAATCGGCACGCAGCGGCCATCCTCAGCTCTTCACCAGCACCGGCCCGACGCCGCGCGGCGGCTCGCCCTCGTTCATGATGCCGAGACGCTTGGCCACCTCGGTGTAGGCCTCCACCAGCCCGCCCATGTCGCGGCGGAAGCGGTCCTTGTCGAGCTTGTCGTTCGACTTGATGTCCCACAGCCGGCAGGAATCGGGGCTGATCTCGTCGGCCACCACGATGCGCATCATGTCATTTTCCCACAGCCGGCCGCATTCCATCTTGAAGTCAACGAGGCGGATGCCGACGCCGAGGAACAGGCCGGAGAGGAAGTCGTTGACGCGGATGGCCAGCGCCATGATGTCGTCGATCTCCTGCGGGCTGGCCCAGCCGAAGGCGGTGATGTGCTCTTCCGACACCATGGGATCGTTGAGCGCGTCGTTCTTGTAATAGAACTCGATGATCGAGCGCGGCAGCTGGGTGCCCTCCTCGATGCCGAGGCGCTGCGCCAGCGAGCCGGCGGCGACATTGCGCACCACGACCTCCAGCGGAACGATCTCCACCTCGCGGATCAACTGCTCGCGCATATTGAGCCGGCGGATGAAGTGGGTGGGCACTCCGATGTCGTTGAGGTGCTGGAAGACGTATTCGGAGATCCGGTTGTTGAGGACGCCCTTGCCCTCGATCACCTCGTGCTTCTTGGCATTGAAGGCGGTGGCGTCGTCCTTGAAATGCTGGATCAGCGTTCCCGGCTCGGGGCCTTCATAGAGGACCTTCGCCTTGCCTTCGTAGATGCGGCGCCGGCGGCTCATGGGCGTGTACCGTGGTTTCTGAAAGTCCATCGCGTTTGCCGTGGCTCCTTAGACGAATTGACGAGGTCCGCGGCGCGGGGCCCGGACGTGAGAATCGCGTTGCGCGAACCGGTCCGGTATTGCGGCCAACCTAGCCGATCAGTCAGGGCAGCACAATCGCGCCCTCCCGGTGTTGTCCACTTCGCAATTCCGCCGCAATGGCGGTACCGGATGTTGCCTTGACGCTATCCTGGCTATATGCAAGTCGCGGATATAGGGTCGCGGCGCGGGCGTCGCAAGCAACGAGGGCGGCATGGGTACGACATTCGACAAGCGCGAGGAAGGCTTCGAAAAGAAGTTCGCGCATGACGAGGAGCTGCGGTTCAAGGCATTTGCCCGCCGCAACAAGCTGCTCGGCCTATGGGCGGCCGGCGTCCTCGGCAAGACGGCGGCGGAGGCGGAGGCCTATGCCAAGGAAGTGGTTCTGGCCGACTTCGAGGAGGCCGGCGACAACGATGTCATGCGCAAGCTGGTCAAGGACCTCGACGGCAAGGGCGTCACCGAGCAACAGATTCGCGCCAAGATGACCGAACTGTTGGCGCAGGCGGTCGAGCAGGTCCAGGCGGGCAAGTAGGCTTCGATCCGGAACGCGGTGCGGCGCGAAACGGGGCGCATCGCCGATCGGGGGGCCCGATACAGCCGACAGGCCAATGGCAGCCAATCAACCCTTCCCTCTCGCCACGGCCTTGCGCGCTGGCGAGACCGTCTTTGCCGGCTGGGCCACACTCGGTGCACCTATTGCTGCCGAGACGCTGGCGCGCCAGGGCTTCCCCGCCGTCGTGCTCGACGTCCAGCACGGTCTTTGGGACACCGCCTCGCTGATCGCCGGCATCAATGCCGTGCATCACGGCGGCGCAGCGCCGCTGGTGCGCGTGCCGCTGGAGGATTTCGCCGCCGCCTCACGTGCGCTCGATTTCGGTGCCGAAGGGATCATCGCGCCGATGATCAACAGCGCGAGCGATGCCCGCCGCTTTGCCTGCGCTGCCAAGTTTCCCCCCGTCGGCGAGCGCAGCTTCGGGCCGCAGCGCGCCATGATGCTGCAAGGCCGCACCGTGAACAGCGACTATCTGCGCGAGGCCAACCAAGGCACGCTGGCACTGGCCATGATCGAGACACCGACCGCGCTCAACGACGTCAACGACATCGCCGCCACCGACGGTATCGACGCGCTGTTCGTCGGTCCCTACGACCTGTCGACCGCGCTGTCGGGCGGCGCCGCGCAGGACCTCACCGCGCCGGAGGTTGAACGGGCGATCGACAAAATCTGCGCCGCCGCGCTCAAGGCCGGCAAGATTCCCGGTATCTATTGCCGCGATGCCGCCCGCGCGCTGGCGATGGCCGGGCGCGGCTTCCGCTTCATCACCATCGGCAGCGACCTCGCCCTGCTGCGCGAGGGAGCCGCGGGCGTACTCGCCGCGCTCAAAGGCTGAGACGGACTACTTGAGCGTCACGCGGAAAGCGAAATTGCCGCTGACGTTGAAGCCTTCGCCGGCGCGGCCGCCGTACTGGCGATTGGTATTGATATTGATCGATTCTACCCGGCATTCCGCAGCGATGGTCGCGCGCAGCACATCGCATTCACGGGCGGCGCTTTCATAGAGCCTGCGCCGCGCCTGTTCCTGCGCCTTGAACGAGACCTCGCCGTCATCGACCGTTCCGGGCACGAAGAACGTGATGCGCACCTGCACGCGCACCTCGCCCCCTTTGCTGGACGGCGGCATGATCGCCGTGCGAGAGGTCGGGACTTCCGCGTGAGCCGCGCCTGCCAGCGTCAGCGCCAGCGGCACAGCCAACATGAGCTTGCGGATCATTCGGATCTCCACCGGTTTCGCCGCGGTGGTACCGCCGGAAACTTGCCGAACGATTGTGAGCGGCGGTCAAGTCCGCGACGGCCGATTCACTATTTGCAAAGCATGGCCGCAACGGGGCGCCATCACGCCGCTAGGCGGGCGCATTGAGGGCCGCCGCCAGCCGCTCCAGCGCCGCCGCCAGATTGGTCTCCACCTCCGCGGCACTCACCTCCACCACCCGATAGTCATGCGCTCCGAGCCAGGCGCGCTTGTCGGCGCGGTTGCGCGCGGCCTCTTCGCTCTCGTCCGCCGGCACCAGGTCGAGCACGCAGCGCAACGGGAAGGAGACGAAATCGGTGATGTGCGGACCGACTGGCACCTGCCGCTTGAAGCCGCGGCCGGCAAAGCGGCGGTCGTTGGTCAACGCCTGCCAGAGCATGCGCTCTGCCTCGGTCGGATTGCGCCGCAACAGCCTTGCCAGTCCGCGCACGGGGCCGCGCTCGCCCGGCACCCGGCCGGCACCGTGCTCGGCGATCAGATCGCGCAGCCGCTGCGCCTCGTCGGCATCAAGCACGCCGCCGCGCGCGGGCCCTTTTCGCCCGTGCACAATCGCGGTGACGACGCCGTGCAGGGTGCGGATATCCTGCTGGGTCGGCCGCATGCGGCGAAAGATGTTGTGCAGGTTGATCTGCATGGTGCCGCGCTTTTCCTCCGGCCGGAAGAACTCGACCTTCTGCAGCTCGCGGTCGAGATCGGCGAAAAAGGCATCGAGCTGCTGCTTGGCCGCCGGCGGCGACTTTTCCCGCGCGCTGAACGGCAAGTCACCGCCTGCCTGTTTGAACCACTCGTAACAGACGATCACCACCGCCTGCGCCAGATTGAGCGAGGCAAAGGCCGGATTGACGGGCAAGGTGACGATCAGGTCGGCGCGCGCCACCTCCTCATTCTCCAGGCCGATGCGCTCGCGCCCGAACACCAGCGCGACCGTCTCGCCGGCGGCCACCCGCGGCGCCATTTCGACGGCTGCGGCCTGCGCCGAGATCACGGGTTTGGCCTGGTCGTGCACCCGCGCGGTGGTGGCGAGCACGAAATTACAGTCGGCAATGGCGGCGGCCAGGCTGTCGTAAACCTGTGCGGCGTCGAGCACGCGGTCGGCGCCGGCCGCCATCACCCGCGCCTTCTCGTTGGGCCAGCCCTGCAGCGGCCTGACCACCCGCAAATGTGACAGGCCGAAGTTCGCCATGGCACGCGCCGCCGCCCCGATATTCTCGCCGAGCTGCGGCTCGACCAGCACGACGACGGGGCCCGGCGTTTCCAGCCAGCGTTTGGTCTTGTCGGTGCCGGCGCCCGGCATGAAAAACCTCCGTTCGCAGCGGTATAGCGGGCCCGCCGGGTGCGGGAAAGCACGCACAAAAGGCGGCTTTCGCCGCCCGGATTGGGGTGCTATAGGCACGCCGCCGGAACCGAAATCCCTCTCTCCGCGCGACTTTCAAAAGGCGTTATCCGCAATGGCGAAGATCAAGGTGGCAAACCCCGTCGTCGAAATGGACGGCGACGAGATGACCCGCATCATTTGGCAGCTGATCAAGGACAAGCTGATCCATCCCTATCTCGACATCGACCTGCTTTATTACGACCTCGGCATTCAGAAGCGCGACGAGACCGACGACCAGATCACCATCGATGCCGCCGAGAAGATCAAGCAGGTCGGCGTCGGCGTGAAATGCGCCACCATCACGCCCGACGAGGCGCGGGTGAAGGAATTCAACCTGAAGAAGATGTGGCGCTCGCCCAACGGCACCATCCGCAACATCATCGGCGGCGTCATCTTCCGCGAGCCGATCATCTGCAAGAACGTGCCGCGCCTGGTGCCGGGCTGGACCCGGCCGATTGTCATCGGCCGCCACGCCTATGGCGACCAGTACCGCGCCACCGACATCCGCGTGCCGGAAAAGGCCAAGCTCACGCTCAGTTATGTCGGGCCCGACGGGCAGAAGGTCGAGCACGAGGTGTTCGAGTTCCCCGGCTCCGGCGTCGCCATGGCGATGTACAATCTCGACGACTCGATCCGCGACTTCGCGCGCGCCTCATTCAATTACGGGCTGATGCGTGGCTATCCGGTCTATCTGTCGACCAAGAACACCATCCTCAAGGTCTATGACGGCCGCTTCAAGGACCTGTTCCAGGAGATCTTCGACAAGGAGTTCAAGGCCGAGTTCGACAAGAAGAAGATCACCTACGAGCACCGCCTCATCGACGACATGGTGGCGGCGGCGCTGAAATGGTCGGGCGGCTATGTCTGGGCCTGCAAGAACTATGACGGCGACGTGCAGTCGGACATCGTGGCGCAGGGTTTCGGCTCGCTCGGGCTGATGACCTCGGTGCTGATGACGCCCGACGGCAAGACCGTGGAGTCGGAAGCCGCCCACGGCACGGTGACGCGCCACTACCGCGAGCACCAAAAAGGCAAGGAGACCTCGACCAACTCGATCGCCTCGATCTTCGCCTGGACGCGCGGCTTGAGCCACCGCGCCAAGCTCGACAACAACGATGCGCTGGCCAAATTCGCCGCCACGCTGGAGAAGGTCTGCGTCGACACGGTGGAAGCCGGCTTCATGACCAAGGACCTGGCGCTGCTGATCGGCCCCGACCAGAAATGGCTGACCACCACCGGCTTCCTCGACAAGGTGGACGACAACCTGAAGAAGGCAATGGGCTAGTTACCCTGCCGCGCCCTGAACCGTCATCGCCGGGCTTGTTCCGGCGATCCCGCTTGGGGATACACCTTGCCCACAATAAACCGGATGGCCGGGACAAGCCCTGCCATGACACCGGAGGCGGCGGCAACAATCAGCCGCTGCCCTCCTCCTGCTCGGTCAGCCTAGCTGCCTCCGCATTGCGCATGTCAGCGATGCGCTGCGACACCGCTTCCTCCGGCAGGTCGAGGCCTTCCAGCAGGCGGGCGGCAAGCTGCAAACTCGCCTCCACCGTTTCCGGGATCACGCTGACCGCGCCAAACTCGATGAGCCGCAACGCGTGCGCGCTGTCGATAGCGCGGGCGAAGACCAGCGCGTTGGGCCGCATGGTCCTGGCGGCGGCCACCATGCGCTCGGCCGCCTGCCGGTTATTGACGGTAACCACGAAGGCGCGGGCGCGCTTGGCGCCGATGCGTTCCAGGAGCTCGGGACGCCCGGCGTCGCCGAAGAACACCGGCCGGCGCGCCAGCCGCATGCGCCCGACCAGTTCGCCATTGGTATCGAGCGCGACGTAAGGCACGTTCTCCGCCTGCAGCGCCTGCGCCAGCAGTTGGCCGACCCGGCCAAAGCCGCCGATCACCACGTGGTTGTCGAAATCGGCGAGATCGGGCCCCGGCGCGTGGCGGCCGTGGTCAGCCTCGGCCAGGCGGGCGGCAATCGAACGCGCGGCAAGAGCCGCGAGCGGCGTGACCAGCATGCTGATGCCCACCACCGCCACCGCGCCGCCGGCGAGTCGCGGCGGTAGCAATTCGCCGGCCTGCGACACGCCGATCACCACGAAGGCGAATTCGCCGGCCTGCGAGAGCAGCAGCGCCACCTCGGCAGCGTCGGCGCGCGCGACGCCGAAACTGCGCGCCGCGCCGTACAGGATCGCCGCCTTCAGCCCCATCAGCACGACGACGCCGAGCAAGATGAATCCGGCGTCATGTGCGACGCCCACGACATCGATACTGGTGCCGACGGTGATGAAGAAGATACCGAGCAGCAGTCCCTTGAACGGCTCGAGATCGACCTCGATGTGATGGCGCGCCTCGCTGTCGCTGAGCAGCAGGCCGGCGAGGAACGCGCCGAGCGCGACCGACAGGCCGGCAAGCCCGGTCCCCACCGCGAACACCACCAGGGTCAGCAGCGTGATCGCCATGATCAGGTCGCGGCTGCCGGTGCGCACCGCCGAGTGCATCAGCGGGCGGACCAGGAAGCGGCCGGCCAGCATGATGACGATCACGGCGGCGAGCGCGGCAGCGAACGGGCGGATCAGCGAGAGGATGCCGGTGCCCTCCTCGGTGCCGGCCAGGATGCCGGCCACGAACAGAATCGGCACCACCATGAGGTCCTGGAACAGCAGCACCGAGAGGGCGATGCGACCGACCTGATCGGCGGCGCGGTGTTGCTCGATAAGCAACTGCATGACGATGGCGGTCGACGACAGTGCCAGGCACAGGCCGAGCACGATGGCCGCCGGCTGGCTACCGCCGACGACATGCACGCCGAGGCCGATGGCGAGCGTCGCCAGCAGCACCTGGGCGAGGCCGACGCCGAGCACGTAGCGGCGCAATTGCCACAGCCGCTGCAACGACAATTCGAGGCCGAGGAGGAAGAGCAGGATGACGATGCCGAATTCGGCGAGCACCGCGCCCTGCTCCGGCTCGCCGAAGGTGATGTAGTCGATCCACGGATGCGTGCCGGCGAGCCGGCCGAGTCCGTCGGGGCCGAGTACCACGCCAGCGATGAGGAAGCCGAGCACGGTGCCGATGCGCGCGCGGTGGAACAGCGGCACGATGACGCCGGCGACGACGAGGAAGATGATGAGGCCCTTCAGGCCTTCGGCGTGCAGCACGGTTCAATGGCCCCGTGTGACGAGGATGCGATGGGCGCGCAGGCCGACCGCGGCCTCGAATCGGTCATCGCCGGCCTTGTCCCGGCGATCTCGATAAGGGACGCGACAGCCGCCCCACCCAAGCGGGATCGCCGGGATCAAGCCCGGCCATGAAAAAATCCCCGTTGGCAACGATAGCACACCCGGTCTAATCGCCGCCCAATGCCGCTTCGACCGCCCTGAGCGCGGCGTCAGCCTTGGAGCCGTCGGGGCCGCCGGCCTGCGCCATGTCGGGGCGGCCGCCGCCGCCTTTGCCGCCGAGCGCCTCGGCGGCTTTTTTCACCAGCTCCACGGCATTGAAGCGATCGGTCAGGTCCTTGGTCACACCGACGACGATGCCGGCCTTGCCGTCCTCGGCGAGACCCACGATGGCGACCACGCCGGAGCCGACCTGTTTCTTGCCCTCATCGGCGAGGCTGCGCAGATCCTTCAGCTCAATACCGCTGACCGAGCGCGCCATCAACTTCACACCGTTGACCTGTCGCACGCTGTCGTCGGCCGCCGCCGCCTTGTCGCCGCCGCCACCGCCCATGGCGAGCTTCTTGCGCGTCTCGGCCAGATCGCGCTCCAGCTTCTTGCGCTCCTCGAGCAGCGCCGCGATGCGCGCCGGCATTTCCTCGAGCGGCGCCTTCAGCTCCGCCGCCGCCGTCCTGACCAGTTGAATCTGGTTGTTGGCATTTTGCCGCGCCGCCTTGCCGGTGAGCGCCTCGATGCGGCGGACGCCCGCCGCCACGCCACTATCACCCAGCACCGACACCAGCCCGATGTCGCCGGTGCGGCGCACATGCGTGCCGCCGCACAGTTCTACGGACCAGCCGAGCGTGTTGCCGCTGCCCTCGCCCATGGCCACCACGCGCACCTCGTCGCCGTACTTCTCGCCGAACAGGGCGCGCGCGCCCGAGGCAATGGCGTCGTCCTGCGCCATCAGCCGGGTGGTGACGGGCGCGTTCTGCAAGACGACGTCGTTGGCGATATCCTCGACGCGCGCGATCTCCTCGCCCGTCATCGGCTTCGGATGCGAAAAATCGAAGCGCAGCCGCTCCGGCGCAACCAGCGAGCCCTTCTGCGCCACGTGATCGCCGAGTACCTGGCGCAGCGCCTCGTGCAGCAGATGAGTGGCGGAGTGGTGCTGGCGGATCGCAGAGCGGCGGCCATGATCGACTTCGAGCAGGAGCGGATCGCCGATCGTCAGTGCCCCCTCCCTCACGGTGGCGAAATGCACAAACATGTCGCCGGCCTTTTTCTGCGTGTCGGTGACGGCAACGCGCACGCCCTCGCGGCGCATCTCGCCGGTGTCGCCGACCTGGCCGCCCGACTCGCCGTAGAACGGCGTCTGGTTGACGATCACCGCACCGCTCTCGCCCGCTTTCAGCGTGTTGACCTGCTGGCCCTCACGCACCAGGCCGGTGACCACACCCTCGGCGCTCTCGGTCTCGTAGCCAAGGAACTCGGTGGCGGCCAGCTTCTCGCGCAACGCGAACCAGACGGTTTCCTGCACGGCGTCGCCCGAACCCGCCCACGAGGCGCGCGCCTTTTCGCGCTGGCGCTCCATGGCGTCTTCGAAGGACGCCAGATCGACGCCGACGCCGCGCGCGCGCAGCGCATCCTGCGTGAGATCGAGCGGGAAGCCGTAAGTGTCGTAGAGGGTGAAGGCGGTCTCGCCGTCGAACATGTCGCCCTGCTTCAGGCCGGCGCTCTTGTCCTCGAGCAGCGTGAGACCGCGGACGAGCATCTGACGGAAGCGCGTCTCCTCCAGCTTCAGCGTCTCGCTGATCAGCGCCTCGGCGCGGATGAGCTCGGGATAGGCCTGGCCCATCTCGCGGGTGAGCGCGGGGACCAGCTTCCACATCAGCGGCTCCCTGGCGCCGAGCAGTTCGGCATGGCGCATGGCGCGGCGCATGATGCGGCGCAGCACGTAGCCGCGGCCTTCGTTCGAGGGCAGCACGCCGTCGGCGATCAGGAAGGCGCCGGCGCGCAGGTGATCGGCGATCACCCGGTGGGAATTCTTCTGCAGGCCCTCCGGATCGACGCCGGTCAATTCGCCGATCACGCGGATCAGGGTGGCGAACAGGTCGATGGCGTAGTTGTCGTGGGTGCCCTGCAGCACGGCGGCCATGCGCTCCAGCCCCATGCCGGTGTCGATCGACGGGTGCGGCAATTCGAGGCGGCGGCCGTCGGCCTGCTGCTCGAACTGCATGAACACCAGGTTCCAGATCTCGATGAAGCGGTCGCCCTCGGCGTCCGGCGAGCCGGGCGGGCCGCCGGGAATGTGCTCGCCGTGATCGTAGAAGATTTCCGCGCACGGCCCGCAGGGCCCGGTGTCACCCATGGACCAGAAATTGTCGGCGCCGGCGATGCGCAGGATCCTGGAGTCGGGCAGTCCGGTGATCTTCCTCGACAGGTCGAAGGCGTCGTCGTCGTCGACATAGACGGTGACCAGCAGCCGGTCCCTGGACAGGGCGTATTCCCGGGTGATCAGATCCCAGGCCAGTTCGATGGCGTGCTCCTTGAAGTAGTCGCCGAAGGAGAAATTGCCGAGCATCTCGAAGAAGGTGTGATGGCGGGCGGTGTAGCCGACATTGTCGAGGTCGTTGTGCTTGCCGCCGGCGCGCACGCATTTCTGCGCGGTGACCGCGCGGTTGTAGGGTCGCTTCTCCAGGCCGGTGAAGACGTTCTTGAACTGCACCATGCCGGCATTGGTGAACATCAGCGTGGGGTCGTTGCGCGGCACCAGCGGCGAGGACGCCACCCGGGCGTGCCCGTCGCGCACGAAATAGTCGAGGAAGCTCTGGCGGATGTCGTTGACGCCGCTCATGGTTCGGGGCCGCTCGCCTTCCAGAAAGCGCGCCGGCGGGGCCCTAAATCCCCGTCCGGCTTGAATTTTCAGCAGGTTATTTAGCGACGGGGGTACCCAGAGTCCAGAAAGGCGGCGCGCATCACCGCCCGCCCCTCTGCCGCAGGGGGCGAGGACGTCGGCTTGCCGCACGGCCCTCGAAACAATGACAGCGAAACGGCTTCGCCCCCGTCCTCGGTGGCGGCCGCTTTACGCAGCCGGGTGCCGACGGGGGCGATACGCGCGACCGGAGGTGAAATGGTCCCGGCAATACGCGACCCGCCGGGTGGGGGAACGCTGTTACGAACGCTTACGCTTACTGGCGCCTTTCGCTTGTGTCTCCTTCGCCTTTGTCCGCCTGCCCGGTTTGAGGGGCTTGCCGGGCTTGGCGCTCTTCTTGGCGCCCGTCCTGGCGGCGTTGCGCCCGGACGGGTCTGCGCGGTCGTCCCCGGCAGCGGCGCCCTGCGGCGCTGCCTTTGGCAACGGTTGGCGCAGCGGCAGCTCCGCTCCCTGCTGCACCGGCGGCGTCACATCACTGTCCGCCGGCGGACCGCCCCCTTCGGGACGGCCGGCATCCTTTCAAGCTTCGGCGGCCGCGTCGTCCTCGTCATCGTCCTTTTCGACTTCGCCCTGCATGATCGCCTCGGCGATCAGGCCGGCGTTCTGGCGCACCTGCGCCTCGATCCGGTTGGCGACGTCCGGGTTCTGCTTGAGGAAGGTCTTGGCATTCTCGCGGCCCTGGCCGATGCGCTGGCTGTCATAGGAGAACCAGGCGCCCGATTTCTCCACCACGCCGGCCTTGACGCCGAGGTCGATCAGTTCGCCAAGCTTTGACACGCCCTCGCCATACATGATGTCGAACTCGACCTGCTTGAACGGCGGCGCCAGCTTGTTCTTGACCACCTTGACGCGGGTCTGGTTGCCGACCACCTCGTCGCGGTCCTTGATGGCGCCGATGCGGCGGATGTCGAGGCGCACCGAGGCGTAGAATTTCAGCGCGTTGCCGCCGCTCGTGGTCTCCGGCGAGCCATACATCACGCCGATTTTCATGCGGATCTGGTTGATGAAGACCACCATGGTGCGCGAGCGCGATATCGACGAGGTGAGCTTGCGCAGCGCCTGGCTCATCAGCCGCGCCTGCGAGCCCGGCTGCACGTCGCCCATCTCGCCTTCCAGCTCCGAGCGCGGCACCAGGGCGGCGACCGAATCCACCACCAGCACGTCGATGGCGCCGGAGCGCACCAGCGTGTCGGCGATCTCCAGCGCCTGCTCGCCGGTGTCCGGCTGCGAGATCAGCAGATCGTCGACATTGACCCCGAGCTTGCGGGCATAGACCGGATCGAGCGCGTGCTCGGCGTCGACGAAGGCGCAGATGCCGCCGAGCTTCTGGGCCTCGGCAACGGTGTGCAAGGCGAGCGTGGTCTTGCCGGAGGATTCCGGCCCGTAGATTTCCACCACCCGGCCGCGCGGCAGGCCGCCGACTCCGAGCGCGATGTCGAGCCCGAGCGAACCGGTGGAAATGGCTTCGACATCCATGGACTTGTCGTTCTTGCCAAGCCGCATGATCGAGCCCTTGCCGAACTGGCGCTCGATCTGGCTGAGCGCAGCGGTCAAGGCTTTCGACTTGTCCATGGAGGATCCTTCGACGACACGCAGGGCAGGCTGACTCATGATGTGCGCTCCTTATGGCCGGGATTCGACCCCCCGACAACGCGGGCCCTGCCCGACTGCCGGAAGCGACGGAATGAACGCACTGTACCCTATTTGTTCTCAGTTCGCAATATGTTCTTTTTGGCGGGGTGCCGGCCGTTTCTGACCCTGACGGCCCGGACTTCGGACTGGCCTGGATTGCGTTCTGCCTGTTTTCCTGCAACGACCGCGACTACAACAAAACAGTTTGACACTGTGGGGGGAACGTCCGGTGAAAAACCGATTGACCATTGCGCTTGCGACTTTGCTTCTGGCGGCCACGTACGCAATGCCGTCGTATGCCGCCAGCGCCAAGGCGAAGCCGAAATCCTGTTTCGAGGTGTGCAGCAAACGTGGCGGCATTTCGAATCGTCAGGTGCAAAGATGCGTAAATAATTGTGAGAATACCCGCTCGGGCAAACGCTAGCCCGCGCCGGAACCACCAGACGACAAGGGATCAAGGCCGCCGCCGTCGGCGGCCCCTTTCTTTGGCGCCCCCGGCTTCGAACAGGCCGGACCCAACCACAGCATAATAAAGGCGCGGACGCCGCTCAGCACGCTCCCGGCGGCCCTGTTTTTCGGCGCCGCGCCTGCGGTCAGGTCAATTTGGCGCAGCCACGTCGCCGTTTTCGAAATTCTTAAGATCAGTCGGTATGATTTGACATAAACCGCCATACATTCCGGATTCGGGATATGAACGAACGAAGACTGGCTCAGCGACGGCGGGCGCTCAAGAGCGCGCATATCATCCTGAGCGACCATGCGCCCAAGCTTCCGTGCACCCTGCGCAATGTCTCGGAGATTGGCGCACTGCTCGAGGTCTCCACCACCTTCGGAATCCCGGAATCGTTCGACGTGATCATCGACGGCGAACGCAAGCCGTGCCGATCGGTCTGGCGGACGGAGACAAAAATCGGCATCGCCTTCGGCTAGGCCCGCCAGCGCCGGCGGCGGCCGGCGGGGCGGCGGATGCTCACCAATCCCCTAACCGCATGCTGGCGAATTTACCGGCGGTATAAGGCCACCGCTAATCCGCCGGTTCTAGCGTCACGCGCGCCTGGGATATCGTCTGAGCCTCAGGCATGACGCTGAGAGGCCCCGGCACCCACGCCGGGGCTTCTTTTCGCCTGCAGTGGCCGCCATGACGCCACATCGGCGCCCTTACCCGGCCTGCTTTTAACCCTACCGGTTCACCGCGTTTGCGGGCTTCGATGGCCGGCAAGGGTCCGCAGCATTATTTTGGCGTGGCGGGAACAAGCAGCAGGGGGAACGTCACGATGGCGGACCAATGGGTGCGGCTCGGCATGGCGCTGACCATCATCGCCTTCATCTCGTTCAGCCTCTATCAGTTCAGCGCGCGCGCCGGCATGGCCCAGCCGCTGGTGATCGGCGTCACCGACCGGCGCTAGCGGCAAGCGCGCGGGCGGCTTCGCAGCGGCGCGGAACTCGTCTAGCATTCAAATCCGGGAATTTGAACGGACGGAGGGCGGGCATGGACCGCAGCGTGGCCCGTCTCAATATCGCGCATTATCGCCGCCTGCTCGCCACCGAAACCGACGCGCTGCGCCGCCAGCGCTTGCAGCAACTGTTGGCCGAGGAAATGGCCAGGCTCGCCGACAAGACGAGCGAGCAGAAGCGGGCGCCGCGCTAGCCGCCGTGGCCATCCGGCGCGTGGTGGTTCCATTGCCGCCAGTGGGTCGGATGCACGTCGATCCGCTCCCGGGTCTGCGCATTCATCCAGCCGCCGAGGATGCGCCGGCAGGGGAACACGAGCGCGTGCTGGCCGTCGGTATCGATGACCGCCAGTTCGAGATCGCTGTCGAAGGGGGCTGTCGCGATTTCCCACCACATGCGGGGATTTTGCGGTCCGGTCCAGACCCGACATTGAGATAAATCAGAAAGGACCCGGGATTCGGCAGGTTTTACGCCCGCTTACTTGATCTGCGTCAATTCCGGCACGGCGCCGGCCGTCAATGGTATCCGCCATGAGCCCGATGCCGCGCCCGCCCGTCCGCCATTGCCCGCTCTGCGGCATCGCCATGCAGGCGAGCAAGTCGCGGGAAGAGCTGCCCCGTTTCGACACGTTCAACTGCCTGAGCTGCGAGACCACGATTATCCAGGCGCAGACGCCGCCGCCGGGTCGGCCCGGGTAACCGTCGCCGCGGCATATTTCGCGGGTCCGCGTGGAACCGGCCGCCGTGCCAGCCGTTGGGGTCGCGCCAGAGGACGATCCTTGACGGCTGCAACCCACGCTTTCGGGGCCCCATGAAATCAGCAATCATCAAGCGCTCGGTGGTCATTGACGGCCACAAGACCAGTGTCAGCCTGGAAGAGCCGTTCTGGACGGCGGTGCGCGAGATGGCCGAGGCCGAGCAGCTCGGCGTCTCCGGCCTGTTGCGCCAGATCGACCTGCAACGCCGCCACGCCAATCTGTCCTCGGCCATCCGCGTCTATGTGCTGGAGCAGATGCGCGCCCGCGCCGCCGCGGCCGAGCGGCGCGCCGACAAGTCCGGGTCCGCCGGCAGCAGCTGGCGGCCGGCGCCGGATCTGCGCGCGGTGTAGGGCGCAAATCGGCGCCGTGCGGCGCCGTCTCAGGTACTGATCTGGCAGCCCGTCCGGCGTGGCCGCGACCCCCGCGCGCGTGCGCACGACGCTGGCGCTGCCGAAAAAAAACGGCGTGGTGGTCAGTCGGAGGAAGGCGCCGCCATGCCGGCGGCCTCGCGCGCAATGCAGATCCACACCCCGCCCTGGCGCGCCGACAGCACCCGCACCTGCAGCGCGCGCGCCGGATCGTTGAAGTCGCCGTTAAAGGCGAAGGCGAGATCGACCGGCCCCTGCGCCGCCGCGCGCTCGATGCGGCCGCGGAATTCATCGCTCGCCATGCAACTGCTGACGGCGAACAGGTTCTGCCCGAGCGGCAATGCGCCGTAGCCGGACAGGCGGGCCTCGGTCTCGCTGTAGAACTGCACGATGCCGTCACGGTCGATCAGGATGACGCCGAACGGCAGCCGGTCGAGCTCGAACTGGCTGAGCTGTTCCAGGCGCGCGCCGAGATCGGGCGCGGCAAACTCGACTGGTGCTGGCATCGGGTCGCGCCCCCCGGCGGCGTGCATGCCGCCGTCTTTTTTCTTGCCTTCATGCTGCCACGCGGATTCGCGCTTGCGCAAGCGAAACAAATATCGGCACGCGCGGCTGACTTGCATGCCGATGCAGCGGAATCATATGCGCGCAAATTTCATGCGGATGGTTACGCGCTTCTTGTGCCCCGCATGCGGACGGTCGCGCACTTGTATGCCTGCGATGACGCAATTGTATTAGCCGCGGCAACGCAACCGCACGCAACCACCTCCGTGCGCAGCCGGTAGCCGCAGCGTGCGCCTACGCTGCCCTGGTGATGGCGCCGGCGAGACTGTCGACGATCACCGGCGTGTCGAAGCAGGCGATCTGCGGCGGTGAGCCGTAGAGCTCTTCGACGCGCGCACGCCAGGTGCCGTCACAGACGGCCTCGCCGGCAGCGCGCGACTCCCACAGATAGACGCCGCCGGCGCGGCAGCCGTCCTCCGACAGCAGGTAGTACTTGCGGATCAGGCCGGGCAGGTTCTGGTATTTCGGCGCGCTCGCTTCGAAACGCCGCGTCGCCTCGGCGACGTCGAGCGGCGCCGGCAGCCGGAACCGGACGATGGCGGTGAGCATGGCGTCCTTCCTTGTGGCGGCGCCATCCTGGCGCGGATGTGGCAAACTGTCGCGTGTCATCGCCGCGCCGCGCAGGCGCGGCGCTGTCGTAGCGACGCGTGCAAGTCTCACGCCTCATCCCGAGCATCCGCGCGTAAGCGGCGTTTCGAAGGACGAAGCCACCGCTGTCGCGCCAGCGCTGCCGCGGTTGATCCATCGCAATGCAGCAAACCGGCCTTCGTGCACGATCAAAAAAATTTGGCGCAGGAGAGGAAATCCGGGGAGGACACCCGCAAGACATAACAAGGCAAGGAGCATTTCCGATGAGGAAACCAGCGTTCTATCTCATTGCGCCGGCTTTGCTGACCGCGACATTTGCGTGGCAGGCAGTGGCGGCGGATACGGTAACCGCCGTCAAGGTCGCCAAAGCGCCGGTGCTGGCCGCCGGCGCAGCCGATGCGGCATGGGCCGCGGCCAAGTCGCTGACCGTGCCGCTTGCCGGCGGTGCGAATTTCGGGGACGGCAAGACCAGCGCGACGATCAAGGCGGTCTATTCCGGCGACATGTTGTACATGCTGGTGCAGTACGACGACCCGACCCAGTCGCTGCGCCGCTTTCCCTACCAGAAGCAGAGCGACGGCAGCTGGAAGAAACTGACAGACCCCAACGACAAGATGGGCCACGACGACAACGCCTACTACGAAGACAAGCTGGCGCTGATCTGGAACATCAACAACTCGATCAAGGCGTTTGGCCAGCAGGGCTGCATGGCGACCTGCCACGCCGGCGAGCCGGGCAAGGCGTTCGGTAACAAGTACACCGCCAGTGCCGGCGAACTCGGCGATATCTGGCACGTGAAACGGATCCGCACCATTCCCACCGGCAAGAGTGACGACCAGTACGTCGATCACGCCCGCTTTGACAAAGACAAAATGGCCAATGCCGGACGTCATGGCGATCCCAAGACCGGCGGCGGCTACAGCAACATCAAGCTGGTCAGCGGCAAGCCCGAGTTCATGCACAAGAGCGCAACTCCGGCCAACAAGGAAGGCGGCACCTACTATCTGAAAGCCGAGGACAAGGCACCGTTCGACGACAGCAAGTTCAAGGCCGGCGACGAAGTGGCGTCGATCATGGTATCGCCGTTCGAGGGCGACCGCGGCGACCTCGCCACCGCGATGAACTGGAAATCCGGAAAGTGGACCGTTGTCATCGCGCGCAAGCTGGTGACCGGCAGCAAGTACGATGTGCAGTTCGACAAGCTCGACAGCGCCTACAACTTCGGCGTTGCCGCTTTCGACAATGCGCAGGTGCGGCACGCCTATCATATCGGCCCGCTGCAGCTGAAATTCGCGAAGTAAGGAGGACCTGGACAGCCATCACGGCGCGGGGCGGCTCGCAGGGCCGCCCCGCGTTTTTGTGTGACCGCCGCGCAGGCACGATCGGTGTCTGTCTCACCGGCATGCGCGGGCAACGGCGGCGCAGCGCCGGCTATGAGCGCGAACGACCCGCGCATCCATGATGAGCAGTCGCGGGGTGAGGGCCTTACGGAAATTTGTCGGCGCCGCACGGCGCCATGGATGGGCCGGGACTTCAGGCGCAAGGACGTCGCTGCGCGCCGTTTGCCCGGCCATGACGAGTCCGGGCAAGTGCCCTAGCCCAGATTCAGCTCCTTGAAAAAGTCGTTGCCCTTGTCGTCGATGACGATGAAGGCGGGGAAGTCCTCGACCTCGATGCGCCAGATCGCCTCCATGCCGAACTCGGGATATTCCTGCACCGCGACCTTCCTGATGCACTGCTCGGCCAGCTTGGCGGCCGAGCCGCCGATGGAGGCGAGATAGAAGCCGCCGTATTTCTTGCAGGCCTCGCGCACCTGCGGCGAGCGGTTGCCTTTCGCCAGCGAGATCATCGAGCCGCCGGCTTGCTGGAACTGGGCCACGTAGGAGTCCATGCGCCCCGCCGTGGTCGGCCCGAACGCGCCCGAGGCGTAACCCTCCGGCGTCTTGGCGGGACCGGCGTAATAGATCGGGTGGTCCTTGAAATAGCCGGGCAGCCCCTCGCCCGCCTCCAGCCGCTCGCGCAGTTTGGCGTGCGCCAGATCGCGCGCCACGATCATCGGCCCGCTCAGCGACAGCCGCGTCTTCGGCGGATATTTCGACAGCTGCGCCAGGATCTCCTGCATCGGCTTGTTAAGATCGACCTTGACCACGTCGCCGCCCAGTTTTTCCTGGTCGACGTCCGGCAGGTACTGCGCCGGGTGATGCTCGAGCTCTTCCAGGAACACGCCGTCGCGGGTGATCTTGCCGAGCGCCTGGCGGTCGGCGGCGCAGGACACGCCCAGTCCAACGGGTAACGAGGCGCCGTGGCGCGGCAACCGGATCACGCGCACGTCGTGGCAGAAATACTTGCCGCCGAACTGGGCGCCGACGCCGCTCGCCTGCGTCATCTTCAGCACCTCCTGCTCCATGGCGAGGTCGCGGAAGGCGTGGCCGTCCTCCGAGCCTTGCGTCGGCAGCGTGTCGTAATAATGCGTGGAGGCGAGCTTGACCGTCTTCATGGTCAGTTCGACGCTGGTGCCACCGATGACGATGGCGAGATGGTAGGGCGGGCAGGCCGCGGTGCCGAGCGTCAGCACCTTCTCCTTCAGGAATGCGAGCATGCGGTCGTGGCTCAGGATCGACGGCGTCGCCTGGAACAGGAACGACTTGTTGGCCGAGCCGCCGCCCTTGGCGATGAACAGGAACTTGTAGGCGTCCTCGCCCTCGGCATAAA
>Ga0210062_1000101_pt1 | contig 24266 bp, 18 predicted proteins | sample Muzzi_CordA_D2_FD_185528 | JGI IMG/M metagenome (GOLD analysis project Ga0210062, IMG submission 185528) | Wetland microbial communities from San Francisco Bay, California, USA, that impact long-term carbon sequestration - Muzzi_CordA_D2 (SPAdes) | ecosystem: Environmental > Aquatic > Marine >...
GCCGTGGGAGCGGCTTGCAGCCGCGATCATCTAATTTCGCGGCTGCAAGCCGCTCCCACAGTTTACTCTATGGTAACTTGGACTTTCCGGATAAGCGCATAAAATTTTTCTAAATTGACCGGAGAACCGATACCAAGAAATGCCTAAACTGAGTAAATTTGGGGCATTCTGTCAATTTCGTTGATACTTTGAAGCGGTGGTAATTTATGCCGGTATTTGAATACACAGCCCTGGATGCCAGAGGAAAAACCACTTCGGGGATTATCGATGCGGAGGGTGCTCAGGCAGCCCGCCAGAGGCTTCGCACGTCGGGGATTTTTCCGGTATCGATCAAAGAAACCTATGAAGCTGCGCCAAAAAAGGAATCCAGGAATCTCAGCCTGTCCAGCCGGTTCAGCCGCGTAAAACCGATCGAGGTTGCGATGATGACCCGCCAGTTGGCAACCCTGATCGGTGCCGGATTTCCATTGGTGTCGGCCCTGGATGCCCTGATACCTCAAACAAAATCCCATGGGTTCAAAAAAATCATGGCCCAGATCAAGGATTTAATTGTGGAGGGCAACAGTTTTGCCCAGGCCCTTTCGAAATATCCCGCAGCATTTTCGTCCCTGTATGTGAACATGGTACGGGCCGGAGAATCATCGGGCACGCTCGAGATCGTACTGGACCGCCTGGCTGACATTACTGAAAAGCAACAGGCCCTGATGAACCGGATTCAAACGGCGCTGGCCTATCCGATATTTATGCTGATATTCGGAACCATCGTCCTGTTTATATTATTAATTTATATTGTTCCGAGCTTCACTTCAATTTTCACTGAGATGAACCAGGTTCTGCCGACGCCGACCAGGCTGCTGATCTTTCTGGGTGAATTTTTTAAATCGTACTGGTGGGGTGGTTTTATTATTATCGGATTTCTGTGGTTCCTTTTCAACCGGATGAAAAAAACGGAAAAAGGACGCTTCTGGATCGATAAAATAATATTGGCATTGCCCCTCACCGGGAATTTGGCAAAGAAATTGGCCGTCGCCCGGTTTGCCCGGACGCTGGGTTCGCTGCTGGAAAACGGCGTATCAATGCTGGTTGCCCTGGACATCGTCAAAAATATAGCCGGCAACATTCTGATCTCCGAAGCAGTTGAAACGGCTGCCATCGAAGTGGGCAAGGGACAGGGATTGGGAGCGGCCCTGTCCGGCAGGGGAATTTTCCCCCAATTATCGATTCAGATGATCCTGGTCGGCGAGCAAAGCGGGGCGCTGGAAACCATGCTGACCAAAATTTCCGATGTATTCGAAAATGAAGTCGAAAACAACATCATGCGTCTCACATCTTATCTGGAACCGGTCATGATTTTGGTGATGGGTCTGTGTGTTCTGTTTATTGTATTATCGATATGTTTACCGATTTTTGAAATGAATCAACTAATTAAATGATAAAATTCCTTAAATCTTCAATAGTCAATCTTCATTCTTCAATAAAATATGGGGGGGGTGATAATATGTTGCCAAAATTAGGATATAACAACCGGGGTTTTACCCTGATTGAGCTCATGGTGGTCATCGTCATTCTCGGCATTCTCGCCATGTGGGTCGCTCCCAAAATCATGAGTCGACCCGAGCAGGCCAAACAGGTTAAAGCTCAATTGGATATCCAAAACCTGGAAACCGCCTTAAAATTGTACAAACTCGACAATGGCAGTTATCCGGGCACCGAACAGGGGCTGCAGGCTCTGGTTGAAAAGCCTGAAACCGGGAATGTGCCCAGAAAATGGAAAGACGGTGGTTATCTGGAAAAAAGCAGGGTCCCCAAGGATCCCTGGGGTAATGAATTTATATATCTGTCCCCCGGCCTCCAGGGCGATTTTGATATCATTTCCTATGGTGCAGACGGTGTTCCCGGCGGCGAGAAAGAAAATAAAGATATCAATAATTGGGAAATCGAATGAAAATTTGTCAGTTGTTCGTTGTCAGGGGTTATTTCGTCATGATATCAAAGGCAATAACAATGATCTCGGATCCCGGCAACAGACAACAAACAACCCACGACGGACAAGCCGAAGGCTTCACCCTGATTGAACTTATCGTTGTCATCGCACTAATGGGCTTGATGCTTTTTTTTTCCCTTCCCCGCTTGCAAAACAACCCTTTCCTCAATGACACGAAAAAAAGCTCCCGCTGGTTGATCAGCAAAGTTCAGACCCTGAGGGAAAGTGCCATTCGCGACCAAAAACGATATACTTTACATTTCGATCTGGACAGCGGCAGGGTCTGGGAAACCCATGAATCGATGTCACCGGAAGAAATTGAAAGTGCTGTTATGGACAGCTACGCATTGCCGGAAGATCTGCGAATTATTGATATCGAGTATCCGTCAGAAGGCAAAATTTATTCCGGCCAGGCCGAAATTATTTTTAACAAAGCCGGGTATACGAATAAAGCACTGGTCCATATGCAGGATGGTGATACCTACCTCAGTTTTTTAATTGAGCCGTTCCTGTCCAGTATTGAATTTTTTGAAAAATATGCTAGTTTTGAAGACTGATGCTGGATGCTGGCAGCCGGCCTCCGGTATCTGGCAGCTTGTCGCCAGATCCTGATAAATTGGCGGAATGTATAAGTAAATTCAAACTATTATGCGTCAGCTAAATTTAGATAAACATATTGCCAATATGGCACAGGCGATAAAAAGCCAATGGTCAAATGCCGGGCACGGGAGACTTGCTGCCCGCATCCGGCAAATAGTAGCCAGTGACCAAAAACCAGCAACCGGCAGCCGGCAGCCAGTAACCAGCAACCTGAATCGAGCATCAGACATCCAACAACCAGTATCCAGAAACCAGCATCCAGCATCCAGTCTCCGGGATCAAGTCTCCGGCTTCACCCTGCTTGAAGTTCTAATCGCTTTGGCCATCATGGCCATCGTTCTGGTCAGCGTTTACAGATTGCATTCCCAGACCCTGACCATGACGACCGCCAACAGGTTTTATACCCAGGCCCCCCTGTTGGCCCAGAGCAAAATGGCACAGCTGGAGGCATCGTCTGCGGGGTCTTTTTCAGGGGAGTCGGGTGACTTCGGCGACAAATTCCCCGGTTACAGCTGGAGTGTCGCGACGGAGGATGTGTCATCTGAGGCTCTGGGCGAAATCGCCACGGATTTGAAGCGCATCGATGTGACGGTAGCCTTAAACGAAAACGAGTACGTGTATAGTATCCGATCATACCGGTTGATGAGAGAATAAATTGGAAGGTGGAAGGTGAGCGGTTGAAAAAGTGGGAAGGTTGAAGATGGAAGGTGTGAGGGTGAGAAGGTGTGAGGGTGAGAGACCAAAAATGTGGCAAGGTCGTGCACCGGTTAGCTTGTATTAGCCCAACAAACTAAATGAATCCAGTAACTTATTTGACTTAAAAAACCGATCATCTACGAACTATGAACTATTGGTTAAAAATATCTAACAACACTCATTGGTGGATTAGGTTAAGCGCTAAGCGCCATGCCCGATGCCGGAAGCTCTCTTTCTTGCGCCATGCAACCTGCGCCTTGAGCCCTGAGCCGATCGATTTCCAGAAACCAGCTACCAGTTGCCAGTTGCCGGCATCCAGCATCGAGTATCCAGATTCCAACAGCCAGCATCCAGAATCCAGCATCCCGCATCCGGCATCCCGCAACCCGCATCCCGCATTCAGCGTCAAATATTCCACTGCCGGTTTCACCCTGATGGAAATTTTGCTGGCCTTTTTGATTCTGGCAATTGTTATGACGGCTATTCTGGGATCTTTTAATGCGGTATTTTCAACAACAGATACGCTGGAAAACAGCAGCAAATACTATGATATGGCGAGAAATTGCCTGAACCGCATGACCCTCGACCTGGCTGCCCTGTACGTCTCACAGCCGCCATTTTACAAAAAACCTGAGTTTGACGATCCCCCCGATCCCTATCGTATTGCGGGTTCCATTGCTGATGTTGGTGGCACAGGTTTTGCAACATTGAGGTTTACAAGCAGTGCCCATATTCCGCTGGATAAAAGCAGCCGAAGCGGAATCGCCGAAATAATTTACTACGTCCAGGCAAAGACTGACGGTCAGCTGGTGCTGAAACGTGCGGATCATCTGTATCCTTATCCGCCATTTGAGGAAAAGGGCAGCGATCCGGTACTGTGTCGACGTGTCAAATCATTGGCATTTAAATATTACAACGCCGAGGGTGAGGAATCCGATGAGTGGAATTCCGATGCTGATGACAACGATCAGGCAACTCCCACGGCGATCGGTATTCAGCTTGAAATCGGCGATGAATCCCAATCATACGCCTTTGAAACGACGGTTCGATTGGCAGTTCACCGCAAGAAGATTGAGTGAGAGTGAATTTGTTAAAAATAGCACGCAACAACCGCGGAATCGCGCTGCTGATCGTGATCTCGATAACAACCATTTTGGTTGCCGCGACGCTCGAATATAATCGCAGAGCTCGTTTTGAGGTCATTTCCACGGCTGCGGCGCGTGATCGATTGACGCTTTATTATATGGCATCGTCGGGGGTTCACATCGCCAAGGCCCTGCTGGTCAAAGATAAATCGGAATCCAATTTTGATTCCTTGGCAGAAGATTGGGCCAATCCGGAAAAAATTGATGAATTGCTCCAGGAGATGCCCTTTGAGGCGGGTAAACTATCCGTTACGATCACCGATGAGCTGAGTAAGATTCAAGTCAATGCGCTGGTCAGATTTCCGGACAGCCGTCAATTCAACGAATCCCAGGTTATGTTGTGGGATCGATTATTACGACAGATCAGAAGTGAAGAAGAACTCAAGGATGACAGCGATCCGGTAGCGATCGTCAACTCGGTTAAAGATTGGCTCGATAGCGGCGATGATGAAGCGACCACCGGTTTAAGCGGGGCAGAATCGAGCTATTATGAAGATCTTGATCCACCGTATGCCAGCCGTAACGGCCCGATTCAGGATTTAGATGAACTGCTGCTGATCAAGGGCATCACACCCCAGATTTATGATGACAGCAAGGAAGCACCGGGACTGGCGAGTTTATTGACAGTTTACGGGTTGACCATGGGGGCCGGAACCACTTTCAGCTGGCCGGGAAGAATCAACATTAATACGGCCGATGTGCCGGTGCTGGCCGCCCTATTGGGACTCGAAAACCAGGACCTGGCCCAGGCAATATCTGAATTCCGTCAGGAAGCGACCGCTGATAAAGATAACCATGACTTTTCAAACCCTATTTGGTATAAAGAAATGACAGGCCTCGGTGATGTTGCGCTAAACCCGAACCTGGTTACAACATCAAGTGATGTGTTCCGCATAAAATCGGATGCGACCGTCAATGAGACCCAAACGTCCGTCATCGCTGTTGTGCAACGGGTACAAACCCCTGAATCCGGAAAGTGGACGTGTAAGGTTCTAAGCTGGAAGACGCAATGAGCAGAAAAGTTTTAGGCATAGACATACGTAAAGAGTCCGTTTCAGCAGTGCTGGTCAAAACCAGCTTACGTGAAAACCGGATCGATGCTTATGCGCACATCCCGCTTCCCGATGCGGACGACGACCATAACAATTTCAAAACAGCCCTGCATGCCCTTTGCAATGAGATCGATCCCAGTGGTTGTGATTGTGTGGTCTCTATTTCCGCCGATCATTTCTCTTACCGGATTCTGCAGGTCCCCTTCAAGGATTCTAAAAAGATCCGGATGGTTCTGCCGTTTGAGCTGGAGCCCACCGTCCCCTACCCGGTTGATGATCTGGTTATTGATTTTATCGATCTTCAGTCGGCCGGCCAGGGTGATCACAGCGAAATCATTGCGGTAGCCGTGCCAAAAACTGAATTGAATCCCTACATTGAATCGCTGGCCGAATTAAAAATTGACCCTGAAATGGTCACCGTCAGTGGACTGCCGGCCGCCATGTGCCTGGCCAACCAGGCCGATCCGGGTGAAGACCGACTGATCTTGGAGGTGGGAAATGCCTCCAGCAGCCTGTTTCTAGTCAGCGGAGATCGCGTACAGTTGATCCGGTCGTTCCCGACGCCGGTTGTCGCCGAAAACCGGGCCGGAATCCTGAGTGCCGTTGTCCAGCGCACCCTGTCAGCCTACGATGAAATTTCTCAAACTGAGTTCCAGCCACTGGATGTGCTCGTCACCGGCTCGGGTTTGAATGGTGCCGGCCTGGATCAAGACGTTGCCGAGGTTTTGAATATTCCGGTCAATCGATTGAATTTTGCCGATCGTCTGAACATTCAATTTGACAACGAAAACATCAAACCCTGGAATCCGGCTTTGATGGATAATGCCTTGGCCCTGACGTTGATGGCAATTGAAGGCATCAGAGGTCTGAATTTTCATAAAGGCCAATTCGCAGCCAGAAAAATATTCGTCAAACACAAAAAGAATTGGATTAAAACCGGCATTCTTGCAGCAGCGGTGCTGGCACTGCTATTTGTCAGCACGATTATGGAAACGGTTACCTTAAGCGGCAAGCTGGACCGCATCAATCAACAAATAACCGGTATTTTTAAGGAAACTTTCCCGGAAGCAAAACGGATTGTCGACCCGTATCGCGAGATGCAGGTAAACGTGCAGGAAGCCCAAAAAAATGCCGTCCTCCAATCGACAGCCGGACCGCACATCCGCAGTATCGATATTTTAAACAGTATCAGTCAACGTATTCCGGATAGTATTCATGTCGACGTTACGCGCCTGGTCATCTCACCGGAAACCGTGCTGATATCAGGCAATACGGACGACTACAAATCGGTGGACGACATAAAGGGCAAACTGGAACAAATTGAATATTTTAAAAAAGTAACCATCAGTTCCAGCAATCTTGACCGTTCGGGTAAAGAGGTCCGTTTCGTGTTAAAAGTGGAGCTATAACCATGACGCTTCTGACAAAATTTAATAAACTCAATCGGCGCGAACGTTATGCGATTATGTTGGGGGTCGGTGTTGTCGGTGTATTTTTAATCGTGCAATTTATTATTGAGCCGATATTCAGTCAAACAGAACATAAGAAAACTAACCTGCAAACCACGGCACGGATGCTCGAACAAATGCGGCAATGGCAGGCTGAGTACGAGGCTTTGACACAAAAGGTGAATGTATCCGAATCCCGCTTTCGAAATAGGGAAGAAGGCTTTACCTTATACTCTTTTCTAAATCGGCTGGCCGGGGAGACCGGGATCAAGGATCGTATCGCCAACATGAAACCCAGCAAAAAGGTTCAAAAAAACAGTCCATACAAGCTTTCCCAGGTAGAAATGAAACTGGAAGCCATTACCCTGGAGCAGCTGACAAATTACCTTCACGGAGTGGAAACCTCCCCCAATATGGTCGAAATAAAAAAAATTTCAATCTCAAAAAAGGATGATAAACAGAGACTGATCACCGCCGTATTGCAGGTGGAGACGGTAGAATTATAAATGAAACCATCAAAAAAAACCTTACTGTCGATCGCCTATATCATCGGCATCACCATGTTTTTTCTATGGTATCTTTTTCCGTCCGATACGCTGAAGGACTACCTGGCTTATCGGTTGAGTCAGGGGAATCCGGACCTTACCGTGTCCATAGATCGGATCAGTCCGGTACTGCCGCCGGGCTTGAAGCTGCATGAGGTGGATATTTCTCATCAGGATAAGGCATCGTTTGAAATAGAAAATTTAAAAATAATGCCCGGGCTGGGATCGCTCTTTAGTGACACAATCACGATAAACTTTAAAGGTCGCGTTTATGAAGGTACTTTAAGCGGCCGCGCAGAAATCAGCGGCAACCCCAAAGGAAGCGAAATCAAAATCGATGGCAATATTGCCGGGGTGCAAGTCCGACAGATACCCGCCCTGCAGCAGTTGTCCGACCATGAAATTTCAGGTGGGTTGGACGGAAAGTTCGTTTATGCCGCAGAGAAACAAAATCAGAAATTATCAGGCACCTTGACCATGACCAACTGCCGATTGGAGTTGGCCACGGCCGTATTCAACCAAAAGTTGTTTGAGTTTAAAAATATTGATGCGGATCTGACCCTGCAGGACAAAAATCTGGTTATCAATGGAATCAGTGCCACCGGCAATCAACTGGACCTTAAAATCGCCGGCCGGATTAATTTAGCCGCGAACGATCCCGCCAAAAATGCGTTGAATTTAACAGGAACAGTTACACCGCAGCACGTCTTTCTGGCGAAAATCGAAAAAGACTTGCCGGTCGATTTTTTGCGCAATAAAAAAACAGGCCGGATGGCAATTTCGTTTAAAGTTGACGGGACACTGGATGAACCCGGTTTCTCTTTGAATTGATGGATGGTTATGATAAACCGCTACTTTAGCATAGCAAACTTTTTGCTCATCACAGCCGGGATTTACCTGTGCGTGAGCACCTTCTACACGCTGATCACAGCACGACTGGATTTTGGTCTATCTTCACACGTCTCTGCCGGTCAGGTTACACCGACGCCGGATGACTACCCCCGGATGCCGCTGTCGGACTATAAGGCGATCACAAGCCGCAACATCTTCAACGCCGGCACAGAAAAAGTCGCCGCTGCGCCAAAGACCGAAGCGGTGGATATTGAAAAACTAAAGGAAACCGACCTGAAGTTAAAACTCTGGGGGACGGTCACGGGGCAGGACAAGCGAGCCTATGCGGTTATTGAAGATACCAAGGCCAGAGATCAAAATCTCTACCGCGCCGGTGATTCCATTCAAAACGCGGTGGTTAAATTAATTTTAAGAGAAAAAGTAGTATTGCGGGTTGGTGATCGCGACGAGATCCTGGCCATGGAAGACATTCGATCCAGCCAGGGCGGTCGTTCGAAAACGATGAGCCCGGCATATCCAAGTGGTGCCAGCCCCCAAAGGTTGCCGGTTTCAAGTTATCCCCGCAAAATCAGATTGCAGGGGGATCAAATTCAAAAAGCAATGGAAAATCTGGGCCAGCTCATGGAACAGGCGAACCTGCGACCGCATATCGTTGACGGTCAGGCTGACGGGATTTCGATCACCGGCATAAAACCCAACGCTATTTTTAGAAAAATGCGCCTGCGCAACGGCGATGTCATCACCGGCGTCAACGGCGCTTCGATCGAATCCGTGGAAGATGCCGTCAAAGTCGTCGAACAGTTGTCCTCGGGGTCCAATGTCCAGATTCAAATCAAACGCCGGGGACGCGAACAAACGCTGGATTACACAATTGAGTAAGGTTGTATGATTAATTTTAACCCTAATCCGATTGCTAACAACCAATAATTAGTAACATAAAAAACTAATAACCAGCTCCTCTACTTTTGGAACTCATATGAAAGCTACCCCTGTGACAGCTAAATATACTTTCGTTGCCCTTGCAGCCCTGCTGATTGTCGCACTGACGATGCACTCAAGCGCGGCGCAGACCACCGCCAAATCAGACCAAGCTAAAAACTCAGAGCAATTTGTCTCGATTGATTTCAACAATGTGGATATCAATGTTTTCATCAAATTCATGAGCGAATTGACCGGAACCAATTTTGTCGTGGATCAACGGGTTAAGGGCAAAGTCACGATCATATCACCATCGAAAATTTCACTGAATGAAGCTTACAAGGTGTTTGAATCGGTGCTGGAAGTCCACGGTTACACAACCGTCAAATCCGGTGAGGTGGTAAAAATTATTCCTTCACCGGACGCCCGTTCGAAAAATATTGAGACCAAACTCAAAGAAGAGTCAGCGGCCCCCGAAGATAAGATTGTCACGCAGCTGATTCCCTTAAAGTATGCCGACCCGGTTGACATCAAGCGCCTGTTTACCCCGATGGTTTCCAAAAGCAGCGTCATACTTGCCTACGAGCCGACCAATACCCTTATCATTACGGATGTATATTCCAATATCAGGCGGCTGCTGAAAATCCTGAAAGAAATCGATATTACCGGCATCGGTCAGCAAATATCCGTCATCCCGATCGAATATGCGGAAGCCACAAAACTGGTTAATCTGCTGACCACCGTCTTTAAGCCAACCCGCGTGAAGGGCAAGGCCGATTCTCAAAAAGCCATTACGATGGTGGCGGATGAAAGAACCAATACTATTGTTATGTTGGCCAGTGAAGTAGACAGCCTGCGGATTAAACGACTGATCGCGATGATCGACAAGGAAACGCCACGCGGCAAAGGCGGTATCCATGTCTACTACTGCAAACATGCCACAGCCGAAGAACTTGCCAAGGTCTTGCAGGATGTGCCGACCCAGCAAGCCGGTGCCTCCAAGGGCAAGCAGCCACCGGCGGTGTCCGGCAAGGTCAGAATCTCCGCCGACAAGGCCACCAACAGTCTGATTATCATGGCCGACAAAGAGGATTATATAGTCCTGGAACATGTCATTCAAAAGCTGGATATCCCCCGGTCCATGGTTTACATTGAATCGCTGATTATGGAAGTGGATATGTCCACCAGCTTTAATATCGGAATCGATTGGTCGGCTTTCGGCAAGACCTCGCTTGACGGCAAGGATACCGTGATTGGCGGCGGGTTCCGGCAGGGCTTTGTTTCACCGGCTGAATTATTGCAGGGCGGGCTGACCGTCGGCTTGCTGACCGAACCGATTAATATCGCCGGAATCGACGTCTCTAATATTTCAGCCATCATTAATGCCGTTAAAACCGATGATGATTTTCGCATTTTATCAACACCCCAGATTTTGACCACGGATAATGAGGAAGCCCGCATCACGGTGGGTGAAAACAGACCCTACCAGACGCGATCCACCACCGATGTATCCGGAGGGACCTTTGAGTCATTTGAATATCGGGACGTCGGCAAAATTTTAAAAATAACCCCCCACGTCACCGAAGACCGTCTGGTGCGCATGCAGATTAATCTCGAGGTCACCGCCATCGATCAAAAGGCCACGCTGACGACCTCATCCACCCTCCCGGTAACCTTAAAACGAACGGTGGACACCACCGTTATTGTCAAAGACCAGCAGACCGTAGTCATCGGCGGACTAATTGATGATTCGACCACGCAAAGTGAAAACAAAGTCCCGGTCCTGGGTGATGTACCGCTGCTCGGCTGGCTGTTTAAGAAACGCGGTGATGAAACCGTCAAGACCAATCTTTACGTCTTTTTGACCCCCAGGGTCATTAAAAACCCGGGGGAGGCCATTGGTATTTACCAGCAGAAAAAAGACTATATTGACACAATTAAAGAAGGCGAGATTAAATATTACGACAAACACTCGCAGCAACCGGAAGAGCCGATAATCATCACCGAGCCCGAGCCGGAGCAGGAACCCGGCAGCGTGCAGCCCCCCCGGGTGATCGAACCGCGATGAAGTAGTATTGAATATTGAAAAATGAAGATTGAATAGTCATTCCAATGAGAGTTCATTTAACAGAAATATTGGTCGACCATTACGACCTGAATGAAGACGCTCTGGCCGAAGCCCGGCGCATCCGGGAGGATAAAGGCGGACGCATCGGTGACATTCTGGTTCAGCAGAAAAATATTTCCGAAAAACAACTGCTTGAAGCCCGGAGCATCCAATATGATCTGCCCTATTGGCCCAGGTTGCCCCTGGAAAACGCTGAATCAGAATTTACCGACAAAGTCCCCATTCAATTTCTGAAAAAGTACAATATGGTACCTTTGGAGTACCCGAACCCCATAACCGCGGCAAATTGCGGACTGGCAGCCCTGAATTCTGACGATTCCGATAAACAGGTCGCCCCGGCCGGATATGTGGTGGCAATTAACGATCCGTTAAATTTTCACGCCCTTGACGATCTGGTTCGACTGATGGCGTTAGCCGACTTTAAACTGGTGCTGGCAGAGCGGGAAACAATACTTTCGGCCATAAATTTGCAGTATGATCTGCGCCGCGATTCCGCCCAGCAACTGGTTCAGGACATGGAAGAAAACGGCAGCGACATCATCAGCGAAATTGAGGAAACTGCCGACCTTCTGGATGACACCAGCGAAGCACCGATTATCAAACTGGTCAACCATATAATTTCACAATCCCTCAAAGCCCGCGCCAGCGATATCCATATCGAGCCTTATCAGCACAGCTTCACGGTGCGCTACCGGGTTGACGGGATACTGTATGACTTGCTGACGCCACCAAAGTGGATCCAACCCGCCCTGATTTCGCGTATCAAGGTTATGGCAAAAATGAACATTGCCGAAAAGCGTCTGCCTCAGGATGGACGATTTGAAGTCAAAGTCGGCGACCAGAATATCGACCTGCGGGTGTCTACAATTCCGACCGCTTTCGGGGAGCGCGTGGTTTTAAGGCTTCTGAACAAATCAGGGTCCCTGCTTGAATTAAATGATCTGGGGTTTAGTCCGGCACGATTAAAAGTAATAAAAAACCTGGTGGCATCCCCCAACGGTATCATCCTGGTAACCGGGCCTACCGGCAGCGGCAAAACCACCACCCTTTATGCAATCTTACAATCGATAAACAAACCGGATATCAACATTATTACGATCGAAGATCCCGTTGAATATCAGATAAAGGGAATCAGTCAAATCCAGGTCAATCCCAAAATAGATTTGACCTTTGCGCGGGGGCTGCGATCCATTGTGCGCCAGGATCCGGATGTAATCCTGGTCGGTGAGGTTCGCGATAAGGAAACAGCAGAAATTGCCGTCCAATCGGCTCTGACCGGGCATCTGGTATTTTCCACCCTGCACACCAACGACTCCGCCAGTGCGATCACCCGTCTAGTGGATATGGGCGTTGAGCCGTTTTTAATTTCCTCCTCCGTGCTGGCCGTAGCTGCGCAACGGCTGGTGCGTCTGCTGTGTAATAACTGCAAAAAAGCATACCAACCCAGTACCATATATCTGAAAAGTATCGGTGTCGCTCCCGACCACTTCAACGCAACCAAGATCTATAAAGCTGTGGGATGTGAAAAATGCATCTCCACCGGCTACAAGGGACGCCTGGGAATTTTCGAGATCATGGTGTTGGATGAGCATTTAAAGGGCCTGATCCTCGAAACTTTTGATTCCAACCGCATCAAAAATGAAGCCGTCAAACAAAAAATGATACCCCTGCGCCAGGACGGCATCGAAAAGGTATTGGAGGGCATCACGACCATGGAGGAAGTGCTGCGGGTAACGCAGAAGTGATTCCCAGACAGCGGAATCACTTGAATTCGGAATGCGGAAAGAAGGCAGAAGATAAGAAAGTTCACCACGGAGAGTCACGGAAAATCACGGAAAGTCTAACTAATATTAGAGTTGCGCTAGGACGATGTATATTTTCAGTGTGATTCCGTGAAATTCCGTGGTGAAAATAAATATCTTTAGATGATAGAGTTCTTATAGCTGAGTTTTGCGTTTCCTTCCGACTTCGATTCGGCTGAGCTCGTCGCAGGCCGCATTCCCACTTCCGACTTCAATAATCTCTGTCTTCTTCTAGTTCAGGTCCCTGACCGGCAATGCCCGGTAACCCCTCCGTTGAGTTTTGCGAACCGTATAGTGATAGACATTGTTGAAATTAAATATTCTCGCCGTCGGCGCCCGGGGGTCCGACTCTGAGGTCCAGATCCAGCCGCAGCTCAGCTGTATCAGCGGTATCGTTTTCACCCACTGACCACAATCGGTCTCATAGCCCTGATATTTTTTGTCGGTTACCACCAGGCTCTGCAGTTCCTTTAAGGTCGGCAGGCGCCAATTTTCATATCGCTTTTCAAGGGTAAAGGGAAACGTGTATTTTACCCATTTCTCACCCTGAATCCAGTCGATATTGCCGTGGTTGTCGGTTTGCGACCACATCAGTCCCAGTTCGTGATCCGTAACCGTGCCATCGCCGTTATCCGTAAAACGATCACCGGCCAGCACCGGTAAAAACTTAAAAAATATTGCAACCACGATGATCGTGAGCCTAAGTAAAGTATGTCCGGACATCTTGGCCTCCTTCCGGAATAGCTACCACAGGCATAGCCCGTCCGTTTTCTCGCCGGCTGGGGTTAGAACCGGCCGGTGTGTTGCGGCCATTGTATCCTAACAAATTGAATGCGTTGTTTTATATCTTGCCTGCGCAGGATTAGGATTTATCCGTCGGAAATAAATCTTTGCGGTTAAAATCTAACCTTTGAACCCTGAACCTTAAACCCGGAACGGCTATTTTATATCAATATGCTTCTTTAGACGCTCGACACTTTGGGGGTCACGGTAGGATAAGACGGGAACGGGTGAACGTCTGAAAATTTTATCCGCCACAGATCCCACCAGCATATGTTTCAGGTCTGAACGGCCCTTGATCCCCATTACTATTAAATCAACCTTTTCCCGCATGGTGATTTTCAGCAGTTCATCCACCGGATGGCCGATTTGAAAAATAGCACGCATTTTATCCGCCGGAAATGAAACCTTGGCCAGGATCTCGGCAAGGGCCTGCCGGCGCTCTTCCTTTATTCCCGACACGTAATGTTCACTGTCGATCTCATATCCCATCGCGGCAACGGATCCAATGGCTTCCACATCCCGCACATTGATAATGCTGGCGATTAACAATTCGGCCTTCAACCGTTCCGCAAGGTCGGTGGCATACGTCAAAAGTCCCGCAGAATGCTCGCTAAAAGCGACCGCAACCAAAATTTTTTTAATGGACGCCATGTCATACTTCCTTTGGCTCGGTTTTGAAGGTTGGTCTGAGTCGGGTAACCGGCGCTTGGTGCCAAACCCTGCGAAGCGCCGGCTAAGTGCTCCTATTCGCAATTACGGTGACGTATTGGCAGTAAATTTTTCTATTTTAAGGTCAAATTGTCGATAGGACATCAATTGATTTTGCGTCACGTTATTTTTGAGAAAATGCACTAAGCTGCCGCCGGAGCCGCCTCTGGTGCCGCCTCCGGTTTCGGGGCCCGCGGCCGCTGCATGAAATAAAGCATTCCGTATACGGCCAGGCCGATCAAATAGGTCCAGTAGCGCTGATCATGAGGCAGGCCGACCCAGCTTGCAATCAGATCGGGCCGCATCAGGTTTAAGGTCACGAATAAAAATAATGGGATTTCATAAAATCGATTTTTAGCCAAAAACCAGCCCTGGCTGGCGGAGGCAAAGGCAAAGTTGCCGATGCAGGCCATCAGAAATATGAGCAGCCCCTGGGGCCAGCTGTTGATGTTGTGCAGTATCAAATCCGAGTTGAAAATAAACATGAATGGCAATATGGCGGTCCGAATATCGTACATGAATCCCTGTAAACCCGTGGGAATCGGCGGTGATTTGGCAATTGCAGCCGCCGCATAGGCTGCCAGCCCCACCGGCGGCGTATCATCGGCCAGAATCCCGAAGTAGAAGCAGAACAGATGGGCCGCCATCAGCGGTACCACAAAATCCACATACCCGCCGACTTCAACGATGACCGGCGCCGTCAGGGAGGCCATCACAATATAGGTGGCGGTGGTGGGCAGCCCCATGCCGATAATCAAACTGGCAAAGGCGGTGATGATCAGCAGCAGGTAAATGTTGCCCCCGGATAAAACATCGATGACTTCGGTAATCAGGCCGCCAAGACCCATGGCCACCACGCCCACGATAATGCCGGCGGCAGCCGTGGCCAGGGCCACCGAGCACATGTTCCGGGCGCCGGTCGCCATCGCCGAAAAAATATTGATGATGCTCTGTTTAAGCGCCGGGCCGACCGGCTCTTTGTTGAGCACGGCCTTAACCGGATCCTGCAGCAGCATGATGACGGCCATGACCCAGATGGCGTTGAAGGCGGCCAATTCGGGCGAATGGCGTGTGATGATCAGCTCATAGAGCAGCATAAAAATGGGCACCAGATAATGCACGCCGCTGATCAGGGTTTTGAAAAAACGGGGCAGTTCAGCCCGGGTCAGACCCTGCAGGCCCAGTTTGGACGCTTCGATGTGGGTAATGAAAAAAAGCGCCGCGTAGGAGGCAAAGGCCGGAATGGCGGCGGCTTTGATCACGGTTACATAGGGGACGTTGACATATTCGGCAATAATGAAGGCGGCGGCCCCCATAATCGGCGGCGCCAGCTGACCGTCGGTGCTGGCGGCAACCTCAATAGCAGCCGCCTTTGTAGCCGGATACCCCACCTTCTTCATCAGGGGTATGGTAAATGTTCCGGTGGTCACGATGTTGGCGATACTCGAGCCCGATACCAGTCCCGTCAACCCGCTGCCCATAACAGCCGCCTTGGCCGGTCCGCCCTTGAAGCCGCCCAGAAGGCTTAATGCCAACTGGATGAAATATCGCCCGGCTCCCGCCTTCTCCAGCATGGAGCCAAAAAGTACAAACAGAAAAACAATGGTGGCCGACACATCTAAAGGGATCCCGTAAATGCCCTCGGTGGACATGGTGATCTGCCCCATGAAACGACTCAGCGAAACCCCTTTAAAGGCGATGATATCCGGCATGTAGGGTCCGAAAAAGGCGTAAATACAGAAAAAAAGTGCGATCACCGACAGGGCCGGACCGATAACGCGCCGGGCGGCCTCCAGCAGCAGCACCAGCAGGATCAGGCCGAAGACGATATCGCGCGTTACAGGTGAGCCCGCTCGGTAAACGACCCCGTAGTAGTCAACCGCAATGTAAACCGCTGAAAAGCAGGCAATGACCGCGATGACAAAATCCCAGGGGGGAATGCGATTCTTGACGGAAAGAAATTTAAGGCCCAGACGCGTTTTCTTGAAAACGGGGTAATTCAGATAGACGATCAGCATGGCAAAACCCAAATGGATGGCGCGAATAAACACCGTGTCCAGGATCCACCAGCTGGCAATCGAAAGCTGGAAGCAGCTCCAGATGACGCCGATCGTGGGTATCACCCATTTGGTGGGTCCGGTAGGTCTTCTGGCGATTCCCTCTTCTTCTTCGGCCATCCTCCTGGCCGTCTCAAGTCCCTCGTCCTTTTTCCGTATATCTTGAATATCCGTCATAGGCCCCACCCATATATCATAGAGAGGCAGCCGATTGAATCCGCTGCCTCTCTGCCTGTCGGCCGGCGCTACTTCATCAGACCGACTTCTTTATAGTATTTCAGCGCCCCCGGATGCAGCGGCGCGGACAGGCCTTCCAGCATGCTCTCTTTGGTCAGGCCGGTGTAAGCCGGATGCAGCTTTACAAACTCCTCGAAGTTGTCAAAGACTTCCTTGGTGATGGCGTAGACCACCTCATCCGGTACCTTGGCCGAGGTCACAAAGGTCGCTTTGACGCCGAAGGTCGGAATATCACTATCGTTCGCAGCGCCGTCGTAGTGCTCGACCAGGGTTTTAGACTTGGCGTAGTAGGGGTACTTTTTAAGAAGACTGTCGATATTGGTGATGGGCACAAACTTCACCTTGCGTTTGCCGGCAGTGGCTTCTTTATAGTATCCGCTGGGATGCCCCACCGTATAAAAGGCGGCATCGAGGCGGCCGTCCTGGATCAGCCCGGGGGCCTCCGCGGCCTTGAGGCTTTCGGCGTTGAAATCCTTTTCATAATCCAGGCCATTGGCCTCCAGCGCATCGATGGCATTTTGCCGGTAACCGGAACCGACATTGCCGATGTTGACGCGTTTGCCTTTCAGGTCCTGCAGGGAGTTAATGTTGGCATCCACCGCGGCGATCAAGTCGACATTTTCCGGATGGATAGAGAACACCGCCCGCAGATCCTTCTGGGGACCTTTGTCCTTCCAGTCTTCGATGCCCATGACGGCCTGATACTGGCGATCGGACTGGGCCACCCCGAATTCCAGATCGCCGGACATGATGGCATTGATGTTGAAAACGGAGCCGCCGGTGGACTCGACCGTGGCGCGGATGCCGTACTCTTTGCGCTTATGGTTGACCATCTTGGCAATGGCACCGCCGGTGGGATAGTAGACCCCGGTAATGCCGCCCGTGCCGATGGTGACAAAGGTGGTTTTAGCGTGCGCATTTTGTTCAAAAAGCCCCAACCCTGCAAAGAGCGTCAGGCCGAATATGATTGCGGTGGTGAATACGACGAACTTTTTCATTGAAACCTCCTTATAAATTATTGGGTTAAAAACAAGTGCCACTATTCATCCTGTCGACAATCAATTTTAATCGGATATCACCCCTTTCCTTACCTGAGTTTAATTATTAATATCGGATTAGAGTTTGAATTGTGTTCAGGACCTCTAATCGTTTATCAAATCGATTGATGAATTGCAACCGGTTCTTAGAAAAAGATGGCGGCAGCAGATAAGATTAAGAGACTAGTTATAGAGTATCTGATCGAAGAACGGATAACTAATTTTTATTAAAACTATTAGATAATTAGCTTGACAGAAATTCCAACTGCCTGTATGATCTCCAAAATTATACAGTGTTCCTGGTTGTAACTAAAAAATCACGTAAGCCCCGGAATAACTCCGGGGCTTTTTTATTGGAATACAGAAAGAAGGTATTGATTGAAATTTGAAGCATTTAATTTTCATCCCTCCGTTGCCGCAGGCATTGCAGCGGCGGGTTATAAAACCCCGACCCCGATTCAGGCTCGGGCAATCCCGCAGATATTTAATGGCCGTGATGTAATGGGTCTGGCCCAAACCGGCACCGGTAAAACGGCGGCCTTCGTCCTGCCGATCCTCAATCAGCTGGTGGGGGGCAAACACGGATGCGTTCGCGCCCTGATAATCGCCCCCACCCGTGAATTGGCCGAACAGATTCATCAGGCTATCAAAACCCTGGGCCGTCAGACGCGCCTGAGAAGCGTTGCTGTTTACGGTGGTGTGGGAATTAATCCGCAGATTCTGAAACTAAAACATGCTGATATGGTTGTTGCCTGCCCCGGCCGGTTGATAGACCATATCGGACGTCCGACCATCGATCTTTCCCAACTGGAAGTGCTGGTAATCGATGAAGCCGACCAGATGCTCGATATGGGGTTTATTCCTGATATCCGGCGAATTTTAAAGCATCTTCCAAGAAAGCGCCAGACGCTGGTCTTCTCGGCGACCATGCCTCCCGAAATCCGTCGTTTGACCGGGGAAATCCTGCGAGATCCGGCCACAGTCCAGGTCGGAATTACCGCACCTGCCGATACGGTCAGTCACGCACTCTACCCGGTGGCCCAGCATTTAAAAACGGCGCTGCTGTTAAAGCTGCTGGGAAACACCCATACCAAATCGGTGCTGATCTTTACCCGAACCAAACATCGCGCCAAGAGCCTGGGGAAAAAGCTTGTTGCCGCAGGATTCCGATCGGCGTCCCTGCAGGGCAACCTGTCCCAGACACGCCGCCAGGCAGCAATGGACGGCTTTCGCGACGGCACATTTCAGATTCTGGTGGCCACCGATATCGCCGCCCGCGGCATTGACGTTACCCGGATTTCGCATGTCATCAACTTCGATATCCCTGCTACCCCCGAAGCCTACATTCACCGCATTGGACGGACGGGCCGGGCAACTCGCAGCGGCGAAGCGTATACCCTTGTTACGGGAGAAGACCAGGAGATGGTGCGCGCTATCAATCGAATTATCGGTTCCGAAATCGAGCAACGCGTCTTATCGACTTTTGACTACGGATCACCGCTGCCGAATCGTGAAGGCCGCTCGCAGTGGATCGCAAAATCGCAACGGAAAGTTTCCGGAGTAAATAAAAGAAGGAACTAAACGAAGTCAAACCCAGCTGTCATTTGGAACCTGCAGCCAGCTTCTCATAATAGTTGGCTTCATCCTCCCGCCCCCGCTTGCGGCAACCTCCGGCATAAATTAAGCATTTTTCTCGCATGGTTATTACGGCGGCCCGCTGCTGTGATTCGGAAAGCTGCCCGTTTTTAATGATTTTTTGCAGTGACTGAATCCGGTATTTATCCAGGCCGGCGGCCCTGGACAGCTGGTCTTGATGCCCGCCGCGCTTGATGATTAAAGGCTCATCAAGCAGGAAAACCGGATACCGGCAGCTGACCCGAAGCCACAGATCATAATCTTCACAGGCCGGCAGGCTCTCATCAAAAGTACCGACCCGATCAAACAGGGTTTTGCGGATCATCACTGCCGAAGGACTGACCAGGCACAGGACCAGGGAGGGCTCAAAGATCATGCCGGAAAATTTGTGGTGACGATTTTTGGGGTTCACCCGCACCCCGCTTCGGACCCAGGTCTCTTGGGTCTGACAGATCAGTGCCGCCGGATTGGCCTTGAAAAAATCAACCTGCCGGGTCAGTTTGCGGGGCAGCCAGAGATCATCGGAATCCAGAAAGGCTACCAGCTGCGCGCGGGATTCGGCAATCCCCCGGTTGCGCGCCGCGCTGACCCCGCAGTTGGATTGGTGCAAGACAAGGATGTCCCGGCCATAAAACTCAAGAATTTCCGGCGTATCATCCGTCGACCCGTCATCCACCACGATCAGTTCATAGTCGGTAAATTCCTGAGACAAAACGGATTCAATCGCCTCCCTGAGGATCCAGCCCCGGTTGTAGGTGGGAATGATTACCGATACATGCGGATTTTTAAATTGTTTTGCCAAAATAATATCAGATAACAGAAAACAGAGTTGGTCGAATTCGGAAGTCGGAATGCGGAAGTCGGAAAGAAAAACAAATACGGAATTTTGAAATCGGAAATCGGAAAAATCGTCTTATCTAAAACCGTTGGCTTCCAACCATAGCCTCGAACCGTATACCTTCTACCTTTTATCCTTCATTTGGTCGTACACCCCCTTTATCTCGGGATGACTCATCTATTTTTAATAATTTTAGGTGTGCCTCGTGCGCCGATCGCCTATCATTCTTCACCCTTCCGCATTCCGATTTCCGACTTCTCATTTCCCACTTCCCCCTTCCCACTTCCGCATTCCGACTTCCCACTTCAGATCATTCTTTCAATCTCTCCCAACTTGTCTTTCAACCGTTTGGCGGATATCGGGATGGCGGTTTTAAGCTCCTGGGCAAAAACGGAAACCTTGTATTCCTCCAGCATCCAGAAGAAATCTTCGATGGCCTCTCGCTTTTCTACAGATGCAGATGGTGAAAGCGCTTTCAAAAGTCGATTTAACCCGTCGGCAAACCGGCGGATTTCGGTCGCCTTGGTCTGGTCTTTCTCAAAATCAATCGGAGCACGCTGGGCCCGTATCATTATTGCCCTGACATATCTTTCAAGATGGATGCAGCGATCCTGATCGTAAAGCTCAACGAAATTGTGAGGCACCAGACGGTCCAGTTCATCCATCAGTTCCTGGAAAAAACCGCTGATTTTAGGGTTGGCGCGATTTCCGGCCTGAAACCTGTATATCTGGCTGCGCGCCTCGTGATACGCCGTTAATACCGGCAACGTGCTCTCGAGCAGCTGCCTGCCGCCGGATAGAAGCTGCGGCCCGGTTTTCTCAGCATAGGCATAAAACTCCTTTTGCGTCCGGATGTTTTTGCTGAACAGCGTCCTCACAAAATGCTGATACAGCCGCTGCTCAAACTGTCTGGCACTCCCGAAATGTTTAGCCTGGGAGAATTTGTCAGCCGGTAAAATCAGCTGTCGTTTCAAAAATCTCAGGTCTTTGGCAAAATGAATTGAGTACAGAGCCAGCACGCCTGTCAGGTGCGCCGCCCGTGCCTGATCACGTTGCTGAAAAAGGCGCAGATTGACTTTTTTTTCCGTCTTCGGATCTTTCTCCAGCGCCGGATAGGCAATCCATTTTGCTCTGATTTTACCGGGTTCACGGATATATTCCGGCAGATCACCGAAATCCCAGGCCGTCAAGTCACGCTTTTCCCATTTCGCGCGCAACGCTTCAAATTCGTCGGATACGGCACCGCCGGCTGCCTCCCGCTGTAATATGGACGGATCTCTGCCGGCGTGCAATTCCTGGCCGTCCGCAGCAGTGATCGCAATCCGCATCCTGAGATGATCGGGCAGGATTTCATCGGACCAGGCCGCCGCCGGGATGTCGACACCAAAATGTTGATAGATAAATTTACCCAGGGCGGATATCAATGAGCCTTGGGTTTGCGGCATTTCCCGGCAAATGATTTCAACGGTATCTTTGACCGGCACGAGTTTTTTACGATATATTTTGGGCAAGCCCTTGATGAGTCCTTCAATTTTTTCCGGCAAAAGACCGGGCACCAGCCAGTCAATTGCCTCCGCGGGCACCGAAGACGCAAATGTTGCTGGAATTTTGACGGTTACACCATCATTTTTTTTGCCCGGTTCAAAGGCATAGGCGATATTAAATGGATGTCCGGCGAGTTCAAGCCGATTCGGGAAGTGCGCGATGGCCGCTTCATCCGGATCATAAAGGAGCAGATCGCCGCGGTTCATTCGTAAAAACCGATCCGTCTTTTTTTGCTTCAAGTATTTGGAAAGTTTCCGAATATCGTATACGGCCGGCAGCCTTTGCTTATAAAAATTGAACAGTTCCGGCTCACCGATCAGGATATCCCGGCGACGGAAACGATTTTCGATATCCTTGATATCATCAATTAGCTTTTGATTATACTCCATAAAGGCAAACGGTTTTTTAACGTCTCCATTTATCAGGGCGCTCTGAATAAAAATATCGCTTGCTGCTTCAGCATTCACTTTCCCGTAAGACACCTTTCTTTCAGGAACAATGATCAGTCCGAAAAGGGATACCTGTTCCAGGGCCACCACTTCACCGCGATTTTTCTCCCAATGGGGATTGAGATAGGTATATTTGCATAGATCCCGGCCCGCACTTTCCAGCCAGCTGCTGTCAATGTTGGCCACGGTGCGTGCGAAGACCCGGGATGTTTCCACCACTTCCGCTGCGACAATCCAGCTCCCGGCTTTGTCAAAAAGCCCGGAGCCGGGAAAAATCATTACGTCCCGGCCCCTGGCGGCCCGAAAAAAGTTTTTGTCCTTTTTCTGGGCAATGTTGGAAAGGAACCCACTCAGAATCGCTCTATGGAGCGATTCGAATGCGGAAGTCGGAATGCGGAAGTCGGAAATAGGGCTAGAATGATCCACCGAAATTGCACCATTCTCGCTCTGCTGTCCTGGTACCTCCTTATTTCTTTCTTTTTCCATCTTTCGAACTTTGTCAACGGACTTCTTATTTTCATTTTGCCGCTTTTGCGCTACCTTTCGCGCAAGCTCCTTATTTTTTTCCAACTTCCGCTTACCCACTTCCGCATTCCGCACTCCCACTTCCCACTTCCGAACTCCCACTTCCGCCTTCCACATATGGTGCTCCGCCAAAATGGCCGTTATCTGGCTGTGGACATCGCGCCATTCCCGCATACGTTTGAAGGAAATAAAGTGTTCGCGGCAAAATCGCTTCATCTGGTTGCTGCTTTTGACCGTCTGCCAGTGAGCGTGATAGCGGTGCCAGATATTGAGAAGGGTCACAAAATCCGAACCCGGATCATCAAACAGCGCATGCATCCGATCGGCTTCCCGGGTTTTTTCTGCCGGGCGCTCCCGGGGGTCCTGAATGCTCAGGGCGGCGGCGATAACTGCGATCTCCGGGATACACCCTTCATGCTGAGCCTCGATCAACATGCGCGACAACCTGGGATCCAGGGGAATCCTGGCCATGACCCGCCCTTTGTCCGTCAACGCGACCCTGCCGCTCGTTGTCACCGCTTCAGGCTCAATCGACCCATCACCGGTTGCCCCCTGCTCTCCGCCCCCCGATTTTTGCCCGCTGTCTCCTTCTTTTCTTTCCGCATTCCGCATTCCGACTTCCGAATTCAAAGCTCTGTTTTCTTTTTTCCCTTCCGCATTCCGCATTCCGACTTCCGAATTCAAGACCCTGTCTTCTGTTTTCTGTCTTTTTTTTATCGCTTCCAGCTCGAAAAGAAGGTTAAACCCATCTTTGATGCTTTTTAAATCCGGCCGATCGATAAAAGGGAATTTGGCGATATCCCCGAGCTTCAGCGAAATCATGCGCAATATGACTTCCGCCAGATTGGCCCGCATAATTTCAGGCGGTGTGTACTGGGCCCGCGCCTGGAAATCCGCTTCAGAAAACAACCGGATGCACACACCGTTTTGCACCCGGCCGCAGCGGCCCTGACGCTGGTCGGCACTGCTTTTAGATATCGGCACCACCGGCAGGGAGGTCGTCCGGGTCCGCGGCGAATAGCGGGAGATACGCGCCAGGCCGGAATCGATAACATATTTGATACCGGGAATGGTGATGGATGTCTCGGCCACATTGGTGGCAACGATGATTTTGCGCTCGGGAAGCCGGGCAAACACCCTGTTTTGCTCGGCCGCAGTCAACCGGGCAAACAACGGCAACACCCGGCTGCCGGGCGCATTAACCGCCTCGATGAGCTCACAGGTTTCACGAATATCCTGTTCGGTCGGCATAAACACCAGGATATTCGTGAAACCTGTGAGC